>JGI994J12354_10004320_pt1 | contig 12825 bp, 8 predicted proteins | sample IntmicLarv3ML3BL_FD_12354 | JGI IMG/M metagenome (IMG submission 12354)
TTGACGATGGTTTTATGGAACGTTTTTGCCGCATTCCCGCAGGTGTCAAGCTGCATCACGCCTACGAAGGCGGCTTACTCGAACACACGGTGACGATGCTTGAAGTTGCGAAAAACATTATGCCGCTGTATCCCATGATCAACGGCGATTTGCTTTTGACAGGCATTTTCCTGCACGACATCGGCAAAACAGTCGAGCTTTCTTCCGGTAACGGCGAATTCGCCTACACTGACGAAGGTCAGATACTCGGCCACCCGGTGATCGCCATCGAATTGCTTTGCGAAAAAATTCGCGAAACGGAAAATCTCACCGCCGAACAATTCGACCCGGAAATTGCGATGCTGCTCAAGCATTTGATTATTAGTCATCACGGAATGTATTTGAACGGAAGCCCGAAACTGCCGATGACGCTCGAAGCAGTGGCCCTGCATCTTATTGACTCGCTCGACTCGAAGCTGGTTGAATTTGAGAAATACATGTTCGAAGACCCCAACGCAGGCAGTCGTTGGACGAACTACATTCCAACGATTGATCGCAAATTGTACAAAGGTCACCAGTAAAACCAGAGTCTGAAGCGTAAGCGAAGGGATTCTTAGCCGCCGAGCTTGTTCGGCATTTGACGGTATTTTCGCAGAGACCGCCTACCGAATCGCCAATACACTGTTTCAACGATAATAACTTCCGAAATTCGGGGTGAGTGACGTTGTGTTGGTCGATTCGGTGTTTTGCCAGGGCAATGTTGTTGAGTTTGGCACGTATGTGTTTGATGCAGAGCTGTTGATGCCGCCTGTTGCAGGCTGGTACATCGGCGGATAAACCATCGCCACTTGCGGGCGGGTTGCATTGGCCGAAGCGAACGCGATACCGCTTTCGCCCGATGCGGCTGCGTTGACCGTGCCGCTTGCGAGCATTGTCTCTTTGGTTTCCGTTGTATCTTCCTTGCCGGAATTGTCCGGTTCCGTTTCGGTACATGATACAGGCGGAATCAAAGTCGGTTGCGGAATTTTATTGTCCGGAGACTCACCGTTTTTGTCATTATTGTCATCACCGTCCTCTTTGTGTTCCGCATAAAAGACCGGAAGTGTCACCGAAGGGGCCAGCGTCTTGTTCGCTTCCAAATCAATGATCTGTGTGATTGTCGGATTCAACTGCGCCCCAGCCAATTCCGTTCCTTCACAGATATCGCCTTTTGTGAATGGGCCGGTGCCGAATATCCATTGGGCCTTGACGCGGCTTTCCGTCTGAATATTGCCCGATTGCCAGATCGGGGCCTTGGTTTTTTTGTTGTAGGCAAAAACCGCAACCTTGACAACAGCACGTTGCGAGGTTTTTCTGTAGATCGCGATTTCCGGAACGGAAGTCGTTCCTTGCAGATAGTCGGCAGCCCAACCGGTTGGAACACTGAACGAAGGCACGCCGCAAAACAAATCGTTGCGATCCGTCCCGACCGCCCCGGCACGAAGTTCGACAACATAGTCGGCGTCTTCTTCCTTGTCCATGACTTTGGCACCGTTTGCCAAAAGGTGCTGGCGAACCGCGCTGATAAAGTATTTGCTGTCGGTGGCCGCATCAATGGCTTTGCTGTCGATCCAGGTCGATTTGCCGTATAGTGCGGAGAAATTCAACTGCCCGACCGCCCGATCCATCGCGTGGCTCAAAAGCAACTGCTCGGTGGCCGTGCGGCTCGTATCGCTCCATTTTGTCGTCCCACAACCGTTGAGCGATAAGGTCATCAGGCAAAACACGACCGCTCCCACAACAAGCAGTTGCCGGGGTGAGAGTTTGGTTTTCGACCGGACACGATGATAAAAAAATGCCATTCTGAAACAACGTAAAGGTAAAAACGGTAAAATTTTCGGCAAAAAAATCGTCGGGAAAGCAAAAGACCGCTCAGATAATTCTCGCAAAAATCAAATAAATAAATCATGGGATTGTAACAAAACCCCTGTGCAAAAGAAAGAGGTCTTTTCGCCTGTCGATTTGTTTGGGCAAAGAATCACTATAAAAGAACAGAAATCAACACAGAGCCAGAAACCCGGTCACAACGTATGCTGGACAAAGCTTTTACTCCTTAGATTTTTCGTTTCTTTTTCAATAGAATGCTAGGGCATGTTCACACAAACACAAAAAATGGATTCATGTCACACAATAGTGAACTTTATTTCACTATAGGTAACAGTTTAAACAGTGATGATTTTACCTGTTTTTCCAAAGCAGTTTGCCAATTATCCTATTTTGTAAGTGTGAACACGCCCTAGAGACTTGTTAATATTGAAGTTTAGGATGCCAGGTAGGACTTGCACGCCGTGCGAACCGCGGCGGTCACGGCGTGACCGCCCTACTACCTCATCAAGTTTGTATGAAAACCGGTATCTCCTTGTCCAGGATGGGTTATTATTGTGATAGGAAGAAACATTCGCAATTTCATTCGAACACAGGAGAACCGAAGATATTTAATTTACCAATTTTTTGTCGGACTTGACTACCACGCCGTCAAAACATAATTTTAGTTTTGATGAGATTCTATGTTACAGTCTCCACAATTAATGAATATTACTTGATGAATTTCCTAATAACGGAAATGACTTTGGGGCCTAAAATCATTTTCAGCAATTTTTTAATGACTCTGTATTTAGGACGCAAATACCTTTTTGCCACAACATCAAATGGATACTGACGATAATCATGGAAAAACTGTTCCCGTTTCGGATGAAGGGAAGAAGGACAAAATAGCGACATGTTTTCTTTTTTGGCTTCTTCCATTGTTCTTTCTTCATAAAAAATTTGATTTTTGAAGGATTCGAAGAAAACACGTCCTTGTCCACTGTTGACAAGCAGAAGTGAAACGCCCTTTGTCGTATCGTGAGCAAAAGGAACGTCTTTTCCAATGCCCCAAAAATCTGCCAAAGTAAAATCTCCATAGCGGTCTTCTTTGGTGAAACAACATTTGGAACACGAACGTCGTATTAAGATATTGAAGATGAAACCAAAGAAAAAGGGATCGTTTTCCCACGGGACAAACCGATCCGCCGCATCGGGAGAAATAACTCTCATTGTGAGATTGTGCCATGCACGGCTTTTGTCTCTCATGCAAAGGTCGGTTACCGGAGTGTTCCGCTTGTTTCTCATCCACTGAATATTGCTTTCAAACACCCCAGGTGATGCCGCTCCATGACAGACAAGGTCGCAGGTGGTCAGGTTCGGATGATTTCCCAAATCGCCGAGATAAGCATAAAGCCCCGCCACTTGGCATGGTGTTCCTGAAAACAAGACGGCACGATCCTGCTGGAGAAACGATTTGACATTCCGATAGGAATCACCGATGATACTTTGAGCATACTTGGATGTCCTGAAACGCGATAACTTCTCCTCCGTTTCGGCAAAGTCATGACGAATTTTCAATTCCTCGTCGAACAAAACCCCGAAAACAACCCCGCCTTTTGCAAGGATTTCATTGGCAATCACGGAAAAAAGTCCGCCGGACGAACTACGCATTCGTATCTCATCATTCAAACTCCAGCAGGCATAGACATCGGGAGAGGCGTTTTGGAGTGGGAGTGGATGCAATACCGGGCACTTCTTTTGACATTGCAGACAACCAGTGCATTGACTCTTGTCAATCACGGGTTCCAAAAAGCCTTCGGAATTGTAATTCATCGAAATGCAACGGGAGGGGCATACGTTAGCGCACGTTTCACAACCCGTACAGAGATCGGGAGTACATACCATATCAATGGATTTCATCGAACTTCTCCAGAGAGTAATGCGTTTTTCAGATATTGAATCGACTTTTCACGTTGTTGTGCCAGTATCATTGAAGCTTTTTCAAAATCCAATTCACGCAAGGAATCCGGTAATGATTCGGGATTTTCCACCAATCTGTCATTGAATTCCAGGAGGTTCAAAATATTTTTCATACGCGAAACCATATTCTGATTCGTGGGAAGCGTCAGAAACGGCCTTTGGTAGTTGATTGCAAAAATAGTGCCGTGATAGGAGTTCGTCACAACAAAAGCCGCACCTTTGATCAATTGAAGAAATGTTCCCGGTCCCCTGTTGATATTTTTCTCAACCGTTCGGTCGAAAAATTCTGTTACTCCCCGGCCTGCGCCAATCACGGGAAGGTTGAATTTTCTCTTCAGGTCACAAGCTATCTTCATGACATTGGAATCATAGCCTCTTACCGAAAAAGCCAAAATGTAAGGGTGAGGCACGACGGGTGAAGAATTCGCAATCAAATCCCATTTTTTCGCGTCAAGCAAAAGTGTTGGATCCAAAACCACTTCAACGTCGCGTGAAATGAGTGAATTGATAATCCGTTTTCCTGCGGTCTCCCGAACAGACAAATGATCGAATTTCTCCAAATGATTCTTAAAGTCGCTGTGATATTGAAGAGGAAGATCGTCCAGTCCAAAACTTGCGGCATAAGAGATTCGTTTGATATTTTCCGGAACAAAGCCGAGAAGAAAAGCCTGATCATTATCCGTAAGTTCCGGATTCCAGACCTGATCGCTGCCAACGACCACGGAGGTATAACCGGAACAAGCTTCCCGCAACTGCTCCTCATTCCGACAAGGACGATCCGACAACGAAATACCTGGTATCAAAGAATTCAGCATACTCTTTCAATCGTATTTTATTGCTGTTTCCCATAAGTGTTTTATGAAGAACGATTGCAACAAAACTCCGCAGAGACCTGATATCCTTGAAACAAGGAGGAAGAAAAATTTTCTCTAGTCTTTCCACTCCCAAATAATTGATAATTTCCGGTTGCATGCCAAAACTTTTTATTGTTTCTTGAGTGGCATAGGTCTGCAGTACGGAACCATAATTGGGAAGCCGGTGAAATGTTAAAATTCCGACTTTGTTCATCACAAAAAACTTCCTTTCTGGAAAAACCTGAGCAGGGGCGATACTTTATGGTTCCCTCTCAGGCGGATATACCGCTGGACACGAATCTTCAAGGGGCAAAGAGCAAAAAATAAGGAGCTGTTTTTCCCTGTTTTACGTGGCTTTTAACGAAAATTACAAAAGTCATATAAATATTGTGCTGGAAATAAAAATTGAACGTGTCCGGTGAATCGCCGGTTTTGCCGAAATGAATGTACCTTCAATTTTGTAAAATTTTTGCATTTCGGCGCAACCGGCAGTCATTGTGGCGAGTATCATTTTTTCTCGCCATCGCAATATCTTCGATGTGTATTATCTGCCATTTACCACTGTTGAAGAACACCTCCATATTACACAACCTTGTCATGAAAAACAAGGGCCATAAACGCCAAAGGCCTTCAAGAAACCGGAATTTCTTGGCGACTCTGCGAATTTGCACGAAATTTAAAATTCCACCATGTTTAAATTTGCAATCCTCCCAAATATATTCCCCTATTTTATTGACAACGGTATGTCGTTTTTTTAGAATAAATATCTCTGGACCGTGTTCTACGACTGGAACGCAAACGAACATTTTCACCCCTAATCCCAATCCCCATTCTTATGACACGCAATTTACTTCTTATTTTACTTGTTTCACTTTTTGCCGTTTCCATTGCGGAAGCACAAACAAAGACGCCAAATTTCAAAAAGATCATTCTTTCCGACAAATTCAACGCGGAAGGCTCTTGTATCGGCGATTTCAACAAAGACGGTATTCCCGATGTCGCCATCGGCCACTACTGGTACGAAGGCCCCGACTTCAAAACACGTCATCAGTTTTTTGACGGCCCTGACGCTCAAGATTTTGATCCGAAAAATTACTCGGAGTGTTTTGGAATGTTCGCAGGCGACTATAACGGCGATGATTGGGATGATATTCTCGTCTGTCCCCATCCCGGTCAAGATGCTTATTGGTATGAGAATCCGAAAAATGCCGGTGGAATATGGAAAAAATACCTCGCCTCAATTGAGCTTGGGAACGAATCATGGTTTTTTGCCGACATACTTGGTGACGGGTGTCAGCGTTTGCTGTTCAACCGCAACGGTTACCTTGGTTTCGCAACGCCGAATTTTGAGAAACCTTATGAACCGTGGAATTTCTTTATCGTGAGCCATCAGGATAAACGGTATGAAAAATACACGCATGGTGTTGGTTACGGTGATATCAATGGCGATGGCAAAACGGACATTACCGAGCGGATAGGCTGGTGGGAACAACCTGCTGACCCGAGTACGACTCCGTGGAAATTTCACAGTTTTCCCTTCGCCGATGCCGCAGCGCACATGATCATCTATGATGTTGACGGTGATGGTCTGAATGATGTCGTGACGGCATTGCACTGCCACCTGTACGGTTTCGCGTGGTATAAACAAGTGCGAAACGATGGCGAAATCACGTTTGAAAAAAACGTTTTAATTCCGCGCTCGGACAAAGTATTTGATTCCGCTGAAAACTCTTTCCCAAAAGTCAGTCAACTTCACGCCCTTGCTGCCGCCGATCTGAACGGCGATGGAGTTCCTGATGTTGTCACTGGAAAGCGTTATTGGGCGCATGGCCCCGAGGGCGACATTGCCACCAACGATCCGGCTGTTCTTATGTGGTGGGAAACGAAACGTAACGGTGAAAATTCAACGCTCATTCCGCACGTCATTGACGAGGATTCCGGAGTCGGAATGAATTTTTCCATGGGTGACCTGAACGGCGATGGTATTCCTGACATTGTTATCGGTAATAAAAAAGGGGCCTTTGTCTTTTTGAGCGACAAAAAGTAATTTTGGGGGTTGCCAATATAATGACACCAATAAAATTTGCCTTCAAATGACATGGTGTTTGATATGATGATGTCATTTAATACTACTGCCTCATCAAGCCTAAAACTGTGACGTTCTGATTGTGAATATCGCTATCGCCGATCAAGATCGGCGGCTAAGAGGGTTACCATCCCAATTCTTTGCCAATTCGTTGGACTTCCTCGGCTGATAGGTCGTCAACATTGGCACCTTTCTTTCGGAACCATTCCTTCTTTTCGTCTTCCGTGAAATCAAGTTCATTGTCTTCGTCATCGTAAAGCGTGATTCCCGACAAGTCTGTGGGAAGGCCGGTTTTGTCATAGAAGGCATATCGAAAATGATTCTCCCATGTTTGTACACCTTGTAAATTCGCGTTTCGTAAATCAGTTCTCTGCAAATTCACACCAAACAAAAAAGCTCCCTGCAAATTCACACCAGACAAATGAGCCCTCTGTAAATTCACGTTCAATAAAAAGATATTTGGTATGTAAGCATTTTGAAGGTTAATTTCTGGTAGAAAAGCCCCTGACAGGTCGGCCTGTTTTTCCTTGAAGGCTTCAATATAAAATTTTTGTGATTCCTTCTCGCGGAATAGTTTGTCAATGATGGTCTGGATGACAATGGATGAGGTTACTGTTGTATTTGAATCATCCGAATTTTTCCGTTTCTGATACTTCAGTTTGCGGGTTTCTTCACGAATGAAACTGCATAGGATTTCAAAGACCTGTTTGCGATATTCTTCGTAGTTCAAGGCAAGGTCATAAAGGGCATGGACGCCACCCAGAACAATCGCCTGTTTGTCGTTTCCCAAGTGGTCGATTGCGTTTTTGAACTGCTCCGAACGGATTTGTTTTTGTGAATTGTCCAATTGTTTTTGTGTAATTTTAATTTGTTCCTGAGAGTTTTTCAGCGTTTCCGTTGTATTTTTGGTTTGCTCCATCATGGCCGTAGTTCGCAGGGCGTTGAAAATCAGCGTGACGATTATCGCTATGCCGCCGACAAGCGGAAACACGATTCGGGCGGAAAATTCGCCCACTTCGTTGAGCGTTCGGCGCGAAGCGGGTGTGTTGGTGGATTGTGTCGGATCGCTTCCTTCGGGATCAGAGGCGGTATTGCTTTCCTGTGTGGATGGAAGTACGGTCCAATTGGCCAGTCGCTCGTAGTCGTTGAGGAAAAATCCGCCGATGCCGATGAAAAGAATCATGGCCGTAGCAAGTCCAAGACCTCTGGAATACCATTGATGAAATGGATTCGATACGACAGAGGGACTGGATTTTTCGAGATCATTTTTTTTGTGAAAATTCCATGCAATCAACTCTATCACAGCAAGGATGAAACATATCACCACCCAAAAGGGTGATGGAACGAATCCCCATTCGGGATGAAACGTGGAAAAATAGAAATTTTTCTCGTTGAGAATGGGATACCACGCCAGAAAAAGTGATAACAACAGGAAGAAATAGAACGGAATATCACGAACTGTCTGACGTTTTCGCCAAAGACCTGCAATTATGATGAAAACAAGTGGCGTTATGACGAAGTGAGGCCATGCCACAATCAGGCATAGCAAGCCAAAGTATAGAAGAAATACGCTTACCCAACCGTTGTTTTTCTCATACCAGTCATCCAAGTCCTCACAACTTAGATCAAATTTCGGGTAAACACAAGAACTGCCGATGGGCCAGTAGTTCATTTGTTGATCGGGCATAAATCACCAAAACAGTCAAAATAAGCAGAATAGAAATGATTCTATTATGATAATAGTTCTGTTTTGAAATGCAATTCTTTCTTTTTCGTCGGGGCGGGAATTCGTGAATTTGTAGAAATTTTTGTTTTTTGTACGGATTGTGATAGTGTCCGGTTATCAGGTTGTGATCATCGCAAACGCCGATCAAGATTGGGGGGTAAGAGAGGGGCTTCGCCACGCGCCGAACTGCGTTCGGCGGCTAATTTTTTTGTTCTACCCATACGCGTCACAGGGTGACGCGGCTAACGGGGGGCAGCGTGACCACTCCATAACTGTCGCGGCTCTGAATTTTTGCGGTTTTAACCGAAGACGTCTTCTTTGTCGGAGTCGCGGACAATGCGGAAGCCGATGATGGCGGACATGGAATCGGGGTTGGCACTGTTGCGATAGGCCGAACGAGTGGCCTCGGGGCCAAATTGCCATGCACCACCGCGCAAAGCCCGCGTGATTCCGTCATCCGGACCGGGCGGGTCTTCTTCGGGAATCTCCTGCTGATAATAGAAATCATTGAACCAGTCGTTGCACCATTCCATGACGTTGCCGTGCATGTCGTAGAGTCCCCAGGCGTTCGGCTTTTTCAATCCGACCGGATGCGTTTCCATTTGTGCATTGTCGTAATACCAAGCATATTGGCCGACTTCAAGCACAAGATCGCCGAAACACCAGGGTGTGATGCTCCCGGCGCGACAGGCGTATTCCCATTCGGCCTCGGTGGGAAGACGGTAACCGTCTCCGCCCAAAATGGAAATGTCAGCCGCTTCGATACTCTTGTTGCTCCTTCGCCGCGGGTTGTCGATGAGATAAAAGGGCGAATGCCCTTCGATCTCGCTCAACTTATTGCAAAATTCGACCGCGCTGTACCAGCTTACACTGTCGACAGGGTGTTTTTCGCCAATGGCGGACGAGCTGGGGTTGTATCCCATGAGGCCTTCGAACTGCTGTTGCGTCACGGGATAGATGCCGAGGTACATCGGCTTGGTGATGTGTACGCGGTGTTGTACATGTTCGTTGTTGCGCATGAATTCGTCCGACTCATGCGAGCCCATATAAAATTTTCCGCTTGGAATCAGTCGCAAAACCATCTTGTTCGACGTTTTCAACGTTGTCATTTTCTCAATTTTTTCGCGAAGCGATTGGGCTTCAGGATCGTGAGCTTTCAATTCGGCGTAACGTTGAACACAGGCCAACAGGGAATTGTACTGCTTTGCCGTAATGGCGTTGCGAATTTCGCGTACAAGCGAATCGACTTCCGTAATGTATTCACCGGCTTCGACGTACATTTGCTTCATTTCTTCATCGACCATCGCGCGGGGTACTTCTTCGAGAATTTCCTGTACTCGTTCGTATTTTTGTGCGACCATAAATTCGCGAGCCTGATTCATCAGGCAGTCGGCGTAATGGCGCAATTCGCGACGTTCTTTTTGAAAAACCGGCAAATTGGCCTTGGCCCAATCACGATAACGTGTAAACTCCGGATGCGTCACGGCAATCATTTGCTTCAAAAGACTCAACGCCCGGTCGTGATGACAGCTTTCCCGCAACTTGACAATTTGTTGTTGTCGAAGTTGCATTTGTTCGAGCATTTTCCGCTTGTCATGGGCAATATTTACACCACATTCCCTGCAAGTCACTGTTCCGACCGGGTTGAGCGACTGGCACGACAAACAAGGCTCATGCGCAGAAGATCGCCCCGAAATCGGGTTCCCCTCGATTTCGTGATCTATAGCTGTTGTCTGTTGAAATTCTGACATTCACTGAACCCGATGACGGTGTAAACATTGGTTTTATTGCGGAAAACTTAATGAGGTATTGAAATACATAGCTTAGTTTTCATCCCTATGTGGAAAAATTCCGACAAAAACCATGATATTTGTTGCATTCCCAACAAATGTTATCATGCAACACAGCATTGTGTTACCCGACCAGCGAGCATTAAAAACAAAAAATCCTGCAAAAATAGCAAAGGAGAATCTTTTTTACGCCCACGGACTGGAAATAAGCTAGATTTGACAAATGGTTGCCGCCAAACAGTGAACAAGTTCGGCGGTTAATACTACCTCATCAAGGCGAAAATTGTGACGTTCTGATTGTGAACGTTGCTCTCGCCGATCAAGATCGGCGGCTACGAAGATACAGTTTTAGTTTTGATCGGGTGCTACGCAAATTTGACTTTGGTTGTTTACAACACACCAGCCTGTGTCATGGGCCTCGGATCCGCCTCGGAGCAAAATTTACGTGAGAAGAGAAAACACATTATCAGAGCCGATTAACATCCTTCTGATAGATGACGACCCTGCGATATTGAATTTGCTTTCGCGTCTTCTTGAACGCGAAGGGCACTCTATTCGCACGGCCACGGATGGGAACATGGCTCTGCAACTGGCGGTACAGGAATGTCCAGACGTTATCATTACCGACTGGGTTATGCCGGGAATTAATGGATTTGATCTTTGTCGCCGGATTCGACAGTTGTACGAAAGCCGCATTCTGAAACATTATTCCTATATTATTCTCTTGACGGCACAGACCGGTCGTCAAAATGTGCTCGAAGGTCTCAATGCTGGCGCGGATGATTTCATTGAAAAAGGCAACGATGACTTTGCCGACTTGAAAGTCGAGATTCTTGTCCGACTCAAAACGGCCTTGCGAATGCGCAACATGCAGCGTGAGTTGGAACATGCGGCCAAATTCGACAGTTCGACACACCTTTTCAATCGGGCAACGTTTTTTGAACAAGGGGCCGATGCCTGGAACAAGTCCCGCCGACAGAATCAGGGCATTTCGGCGATTATGATCGACTGTGATTATTTCAAGAGAATCAACGATACTTATGGTCATCAGGTCGGTGATATGGCCTTGCAATCGATGGCTTCAATTTTGCAGGATCATTCCCGCGGGTATGACATTATTTGTCGATACGGCGGCGAAGAATTCTGCGTATTGTTACCCGGTTGCGGCGAAGAGATTGCTTTTTCCTGGGCCGAACGCACACGAAAGAAACTTGAATCCTCACAAATTGCCGTTGGTCTTAATGAAAAAATCAGTCTCACGGCCAGTTTCGGCGTGGCCGAGCGGCAGGAAAATTCAACATCACTCGACGAGCTTGTCGAACACGCCGACCAGGCACTATTGTTCGCCAAGGAATCGGGCAGGAATCGTACTGTTCGCTATTCCGATGTGCTGGCCGATAAGTATAACCTGGAAGCGGCTCACTATTCGCAACTCAGTACGCTCTTCGACGGCATCACGGCTCAAGACATCATGATTCCGCTTGTCGTGACCATTCACAAAGATGAAACCGTAGCAACGTTGGCCGATTTTTTCATGAAAACGCGGGTCGAATCACTGCCCGTGATTGATGATAACGGTGATTTTATCGGATTCGTTTCGGAGAAAAGTCTGTTGGCCATCGTCGGCGATCGAGAACGCTGGCAGGATGGCATACAAGACCATGTCACGAAAGTCATCGTAACCTATCCCCCCGAAACGCCATTGAAGACAATATACAATTTTCTTGTGCGAGTTTCGATGCGTCGTGTATTGATAGTCAAGGACCAAAAGCCGGTCGGATATGTCGCACGTAACCTCTTACTGCGTTGGCTAAAGAATCGTTGGGCCGTCATGCATTCATCGTTGATTGATATTGTTCCATCGGCGAAAGAAGAGATGCAAATTCCATATATCATCAAGAATCAGGTCGATTATCTTCTCAACGAACTGGAAGGCATTCGCGAAGACTTTATGGCTTATGGTTATGGTTTGGGAGAAGGGGATGTCTCTCAAGACAGATACAAAATTCATGAAACCGTGTCCCTTGCATCAAAGGCACAGGAAGTACTTGAACAGATTCTTATCACCAATTCGAGCCTTGCCAATCAATCGGTGGTCGAAGAAAATAACGCATTCGCCGCAAGCGGTCAGCAGATAGAAATCGTGCGACACGGGCTGTTCGAGTGATCATCCCAATGGCAGCTGGGAACACAGCGCCAGCGAAGTGACCGGTCTGGGCGGTATCCATCTCAAGCCCGCGTATTCTGCGATTCAAACTTGATCCATAATTCACGCTTTGAGGTGATACCACGGCCCCACACCGGTTACTTCGTTCGTTGCACTCTCTGCGTTCCCGGCTGCCATTGACCAATAAATTGGTCTTTTATTTTTTGGCGAAAACCTTATTATTGTTGGAAAAACACGAAATCTGATGCACGGGTTTGAGAGAAACACCGCCTTTTCCGGTCAATACGGTTGAATCAATTCCGGTTTCTTATCCGCATCTACATAAATGCCGGATTGGGCGGAGTAGGGGTCCCAGGGTTTATCGGCGTCACGCGGGCGGATTCCGGAATTTTTCATGC
>JGI994J12354_10004321_pt1 | contig 12823 bp, 7 predicted proteins | sample IntmicLarv3ML3BL_FD_12354 | JGI IMG/M metagenome (IMG submission 12354)
ACGCAATCTCTCAGAAGAGTATTCTTCCGGAAACTGAGATGTTTCCTCTAGAATATCATTCTGGGAGATTGCTTTTTAATACCTCTCCATTTGAACGCGAAAACCCCGCAGACAATATTCTGAAGAAAACATCTCAGTTTTCGGAAGAATACTTTTCTGACGGGGCATACTTTTCAATATTTAGCTTTTATATTTCTCACCCCCCCCCTCGCTTGAACGCAAAAATCTCACAGAAGATATTCTAAAGGAAACATCTCAGTTTCCGGAAGAATACTTTTCTGACGGGGCATACTTTTCAATATCTAGCTTTTATAGTTCTCAAAACTCCCTCACTTGAACGCAAAAATCTCACAGAAGATATTCTAAAGGAAACATTCCAGTTTCCGGAAGAATACTCTTTTGTGAGATTGCATAGATATAAAAAAGTATATATTACTTCTGCACAATGTTTATAATTCGCCCTGGCACATAAATTTCTTTCACTATCGTCCCCGTCAACTTATCAGCAATAGCCGCCTTACCAACTTCTAATGCCTCCTCTTTTGACGCTTCACTCGAAATACTTACAGTCCCTTTAGTCTTACCGTTGATTTGAACTGCAATTTCAATTTCATCATCCTTCATCGCTGATTCATCGGCTACTGGCCACGTATTCGCAAATACACTACTTTCATTGCCTAGCATCGCCCACAATTCTTCAGTGATATGTGGTGCAAGTGGTGACAACAAGATTGCCATTGTCGCAATGGTATCCTTATCAACTCCACCAGCTTCTTTAGCTAATTCCATGAACTTGTTGTTATACTCCATAAATCCCGAAATAACAGTATTTAGACTAAAGCCATTCAAACGATTAGTGATATCATAAATCATCTTATTGCGGTACTTAATCATCTCTTTGGTGGCACTAACATTCGCTTCAATACTTGTTGATGCCAAGTTCCAAAAACGCTTCAAGAAACGATGCACACCATCAATACCTCTATCGTCCCACTCTGCATCAAGTTCTGGTGGACCAACAAATAATTCATACATTCTAAGTGCATCACAGCCATAATCACGCACTAAATCATCAGGCGATACAACATTGCCTTTTGACTTGCTCATTTTGGCGCCGTTTTTCCCTGTAATCATTCCTTGGTTAAATAGTTTTGTAAATGGTTCATCAAAATCAAGTACACCAATATCATTTAGGAATTTAGTGTAAAATCTTGAATATAGTAGATGCAATACAGCATGTTCAACTCCACCAATATACATATCTACTGGCAATAATTCTTTGGCCTTTTCTTTTGAAATCAATTCATTTTCATTTTTATTATCAACATAACGCAAGAAATACCATGAAGAACCTGCCCATTGAGGCATAGTATTGGTTTCACGTTTTGCTGCTTCACCACATGTTGGACAAGTCGTATTAACCCATTCATCAATAGCTGCTAACGGCGACTCACCAGTTCCTGTTGGTTGGTAGCTGTCTACATCTGGAAGTCTAAGTGGTAACTCTTCCTCTGGTACTGCTACGTTACCGCACTTAGGGCAATGAATAATCGGAATAGGTTCACCCCAGTAACGTTGTCTTGAAAATACCCAGTCGCGTAGTTTGTAGTTTGTTGTCACCTTACCGATACCACGCTTTTCTAATATCTGCGGCAAATCCCTCTTTGCATCGCTTGACTTCATGCCATTAAACTCACCCGAATTAATGATGATACCATCTTCCGTATATGCTTGAGTCAAGTCAGCGACTTCCTCACCATCTTTAGCGATAACTTGAATAATTGGAATCTCAAATTTAGTCGCAAATTCAAAATCACGGTCATCATGAGCTGGTACACACATGATTGCTCCCGTTCCATAATCTGCCAATACATAATCAGATAGCCAAATCGGTATCTTGGCACCATTGACTGGATTGATAGCGTAGCTACCTGTAAATACGCCAGTCTTTTCTTTTTCTTGCAGACGGTCTACCGAAGACTTCATCGACGCTTTTAGGATATAGTCTTCTACTTCTGCCGTTGTCTCTTTTGTTGCTAGTGAAGCCGCCATCTCATGTTCTGGAGCTAGCACCATAAAAGTCGCTCCATAAAGCGTATCTGGGCGCGTCGTGTATACTCTAATAGGTTGATCATTGCCATCAACAGCAAAGTCAACTTCAGCACCATGGCTTTTTCCAATCCATTCTGATTGCATTTTTTTAACTTTTTCTGGCCATTCTAATTTATCCAAATCATCCAATAAACGGTCAGCATATGCAGTAATCTTTAGCATCCATTGTCGTAAATTTTTCTTTGTTACTTCTTCACCACAACGCTCACAAGTACCATTAACAACCTCTTCATTGGCTAAACCTGTTTTACATGATGGACACCAGTTAATCGGAAATTCTTTTTCATAGGCTAAGCCCTCTTTAAACATTTTAACAAAAATCCATTGCGTCCATTTATAAAATTCTGGATCTGTTGTGTTTACTTCCATATCCCAATCATAGATAGCGGCAATATCATCAATCTGCGTCTTAATGTTCGCTACATTTTCAGCCGTTGCCTTAGCTGGATGGATACCCATTTTGATAGCATAATTCTCTGCTGGTAATCCAAAAGCATCCCACCCCATTGGATGAATTAAATAGTAGCCATTCAATATTTTATAACGACTCCACACATCAGAAATAACATATCCACGCCAATGTCCCACGTGAAGCCCATTTCCCGATGGGTAGGGAAACATATCTAAACAGTAATATTTAGGTTTTTTACCGTCATTTACATTTATCGGGTTTGCTTTCCACTCACTACTCCATTTTTGTTCAATCGCCCTATGATTATAAGGTACTGCCATTTTACTTTCCTCCTCAACATGTTGCTGTCTTCTTACTATCTACAATAAACAAGCCCCGAGCCATTTTAAACGGCCACAGGGCTTTAAAATCTCTAAGAAACATTCTACTTACTTAGCTTCTTTTTGTCAAGGTTTGAGCTGATTACTCTTCATCCTCACTTAGTTGACTTTCGCGCGCTGCAATTTCTTTCTCTTGAATGTCAGAAGGTGCTTGTTCGTAACGTGCGAACTCGTATTCAAAGTTGCCGCTACCTCCTGTCATTGAGCGTAAAATAGTCGAATATCCATGCATCTCTAATGTCGGCACATCAGCTTCAATCGTTTGATTGCCTTTGTTGTCTGGGTTCATTCCTAGAACACGACCACGTCGCTTGTTAAGGTCACCCATAACATCGCCAGTGTATTTGTCTGGAACCGTTACTTTAATCGATACGATTGGTTCAAGCAATACTGGATGAGCCGCCATGAATCCTTCTTTAAATGCCTTTTTAGTTGCCATCTTAAACGCTAACTCTGATGAATCAACTGGATGGAAAGAGCCATCATATAAAGTTGCCTTTACGCCAACTACCGGATATGCTGCTAGTGGTCCTGCTGTAACAGATTCTTGCAATCCCTTTTCCACTGCCGGGAAGTAATTCTTAGGAACAGCACCACCAACTACAACTTGCTCAAATACATATGGGGTCTCTAGGTCGTTCGAAGGTTCAAATCTCTTCTTAACGTGTCCGTACTGTCCATGTCCCCCCGATTGTTTTTTGTATTTTCCTTCTACATCAGAATTTTTCTTAATCGTTTCTTTAAAAGCAACCTTTGGACGAGATAATTCGATGTCAACTTTGTAGCGTTCTTTTAATTTGCTCACAACAACATCAAGTTGTTGGTCGCCAATTCCATAAATCAAAGTCTGACGATTCGCTGCATCGTTTTCTAGCTTGATTGTCAAATCTTCTTGCATCATCTTGTTAAGGGCTTGCGAAATCTTATCTACATCACCTTTATTTACCGCTCTATAGCGCATACTTGTATAAGGTGTCGAGATGTCTGGCTTGCCATACATTACTTGCGTTGCCTTCGTTCCTAGGCTGTCACCAGTCTTAGCATCTAGTTTTGCTACTGCGCAGATATCGCCTGCATGAGCTTCTGGCACCTCGTGTGGTTTGTTGCCCTCTAGCACATAAAGCTTGCTCATCTTTTCTTCTTTTTCGCTATCAACATCATAGAGAACATCACCCGCTTTAACAACTCCTGAGCAAACTTTCATCAACGAGTACTTACCAAGGAATGGATCAACTATAGTTTTAAAAATAGTTGCTGTCTTAGCCTTAGTAAAGTCGTAGTTAGCTTCAAAAATTTCACTTGTATTTTTAACTATCCCAGCTTTCTCTCTTTCATTTGGCGCTGGGAAATAACCACAGATGTCATCTAGCAAGTTAGATACGCCGTAAAGCAGTACTGGCGCTCCCATACACACTGGCACAATCGAACCATCTTTAACATTCATCGCCATCGCCGCCAAGATTTCTGCTTCCGAAAATTCCTCGCCACCGAAATAGCGGTCCATAAAGTCTTCACTAGTTTCAGCTACCGACTCTAACATGATTTCACGATACTTTTCCAAATACTCTTTTGAGTATTCTGGAATCTCACAATCTTCCTTGCCATCTTTTGGTGTATATCTACGTCCGCCGTTACGAACGATGTTGATATAGCCAACAAATTCTTCATTCTCTCTAATCGGCATATGAAGTGGAGCAATTCGCTTACCATACAGTTCCGTCAACTGCTCTACGACTTCACGATAACTAACATTATCCATATCCATCTCAGTTACAAAAATCATCCGTGGCAGATTGTACTTTTCACAAAGCTCCCAAGCCTTTTGAGTACCTACCTGCACGCCAGACTTACCAGATACAACAATAACCGCTGCATCAGCTGCCGCCACTGCTTCTTCAGCTTCACCAACAAAATCGAAAAATCCGGGAGTATCCATGATGTTTAACTTCATCTTGTCCCATTGGATCGGTACTACCGTTGTTGAAAGAGAAAATTTTCGTTTAATCTCTTCCTTGTCAAAATCACTAATCGTATTACCGTCTGCAACTTTTCCAAGACGATTTGTGATTCCTGATAGATAAGCCATCGCTTCTACCAAGGTAGTCTTTCCCGCTCCACCATGTCCTAAAAGGACAACGTTGCGAATTCTGTCTGTTCTAAACACGTCCATATCCAATACCTCCCAATCAATTAGTATGGTTATATTTTACTAAAATTCGTAAAAATATTCAAGTATTTTATCAGTTTTCGCCAAATACTTTCGCTATATATTTCCTTTTGCCTCCGCTTTAACTATTTAAAGTCTTGAAGTGTTGACATTTACTGGTCACTACTTTAAAATGAAACCTAGTTGATTAAAAACAAAGCACAGACTAGGAGAACGCTTTTATGATTATTGTAATGAAACCTAACGCCTCACTTGAGGCTATTAATAGGATTAAATCACTCATTGAAGAAAAAGGATTGGAAACTCATCTTTCACAAGGTAAAGAAGTGACTATTATCGGTGTTGTCGGCAACAAAGAATTATTAGTCAACACCAATATCGAACTTTTCCCTTCTGTTGACAAGATTGTTTCTGTCACAGAGACCTACAAATTAACTAATAAGAAATTCCACCCCGACTCTTCCGTTGTGAAAGTCGGTAATTGGGAAATAGGTCCCGACACTTTGACTATCATGGCTGGTCCTTGCGCCGTCGAAACCGAAGAACAGTTGATGGACATCGCTCATTCAGTCAAAGCCGCTGGTGCACAATTCCTGCGTGGCGGTGCGTACAAGCCTCGCACTTCTCCTTATGCTTTTCAAGGTTTGGAAGATGAAGGCCTTAGATATATGGCTAATGCCAAAGCCGAGACTGGTCTTAATACCATCTGCGAGGTAATCAGCGCTGATGCTATCAATGCTGCTGTCAAATATGTTGACATGATTCAAATTGGTGCTCGCAACATGCAGAATTTCCAACTTCTTCGCGAAGCTGGCAAATCTGGTTTGCCAGTGCTTTTAAAACGTGGATTAGCCGCTACTATCGACGAATGGTTAAATGCAGCTGAATATATTATATCTGAAGGCAACTCTAATATTGTTCTATGCGAGCGTGGTATTAGAACTTTCGAGACTGCCACACGCAATACTCTAGATATAAGCGCTGTACCCGTTATTAAGCGCAAATCCCATCTACCAATCATCGTTGACCCAAGTCACGCTACTGGTGTCTACTCGTATGTTGCGCCACTTGCTAAAGCTTCTGTTGCCTGCGGTGCTGATGGCTTGATGATTGAAGTACACAACGACCCTGCTCATGCGATGTCAGATGGGGCACAATCTTTAACTTTCGAAAATTTCGACCTGCTAATGGAGGATTTGAGAAAATATGTCGTCTTAGCAGAAAGGACTCTATAGATTATGGATAATTTACAAATTGGTTTTATTGGACTAGGGTTAATCGGCGGCTCAATCGCCAAAGCCATCAAGAAATTTCACCCCGACTACAAAATCTGCGCCTACTCTCCAACTCCACAGACGTTGGAAATTGCTATGGCGGAAGATGTTGTTGATGAAAGTTTTACAAAGTTAGACTCTCGTTTTGGTGAATGCGATTATATCTTTTTATGTGGACCTATTTCAGCCAATATTGAATATTTAGAATTCTTAAAGGCAAACATCAACCCAAATTGTATTATAACTGACGTTGGTAGCGTTAAAGGTGATATTCACAAGGCTATCATTGATGTGGGACTTGATGCTAACTTTATCGGTGGTCATCCAATGGCTGGCTCCGAAAAAACTGGTTTCGCCAATTCCAAAGATTATCTCATTGAAAATGCTTATTATATTGTTACTCCTGCTGGTGATGTCGGCATCGACAAAATCAGCACTTTTATGGAACTCATCTCGTCACTTGGTGCTGTTCCGATGATTTTGACCTACGAAGAGCATGATTATGTCACGGCGGCGATAAGCCACTTGCCTCATATCATTGCCTCTTCCTTGGTTAATCTGATTCATTATATTGACACCGATGATGAGCATATGAAGACCATTGCTGCTGGCGGCTTTAAGGATTTAACTAGAATCGCCTCATCTTCCGCTGCTATTTGGCAGCCTATTTGCATTGAAAATAGCGAAAACATCTCTAAAGTACTAGATGACTACATTAAACTTTTGGTTCAAGCTCGTTGTTGGGTTGACCAACATAGTGGTGAGGACCTCTATAATCTTTTTGACAACGCCAAAGAGTTTCGCAATTCACTTCCCGAATCCTCTTTAGGTCCCCTTAAAAAGTCTTATGTACTGTACTGTGATTTGTACGACGAGGCTGGTGGGATTGCAACTATTGCCACGCTTCTTGCCAACAACAATCTAAGTATCAAGAATATCGGTATTGTTCACAGTCGTGAGTTCGAAGAGGGAGTTCTGAAAATCGAATTCTATGACGAAAAATCTTGTGGCGCTGCTCAAAGTATATTAAATGAGCATGGTTACACTATTCACGTGAGGTAAATATGAAAATAGATAATGCAAATTCCTTAAAAGGCACAATTAGTATCCCTGGTGACAAATCTATTTCGCACCGCGGCATAATGCTTGGTGCTATTTCTAGTGGTCAAACACATATTAGCAACTTCTTACAAGGTGCTGATTGTCTTTCGACCATAGATTGTTTTCGTAAGATGGGGGTTTATATTGAAAATGATGACAATAGTGTTATCATTCACGGACGTGGTCTTAATGGGCTTGTCGCTCCTGGCGATATCTTAGATGTCGGCAACAGCGGTACGACTACACGGCTAATCTCAGGCATTTTGGCAGGCCAAGCCTTTTCATCACAATTAACCGGCGACGATTCCATCTGCTCTCGTCCAATGGAACGCATTATCACGCCCCTTAGGCAAATGGGTACCGATATTACAAGCCTTAATGACAATAACTGCGCACCACTTTTGATAAACGGCCGTGAATTAACTGGTATTCATTATGATTCACCAGTAGCTTCAGCCCAAGTAAAGTCTTGTGTTCTACTAGCCGGCTTATATGCCAATGGCGACACTTCCGTAACTGAACCATCGACTTCTCGTAACCATACTGAATTGATGTTACGCCATTTTGGCGCCGATGTTAGAACTGCTGACACTACCGTTACCGTTTTTCCACCATCCGCCCTACATGGAACAGACATCATTGTACCTGGTGATATATCATCGGCCGCATACTTTATCGCTGCTGCTTTGATAGTACCTAATTCAGAAATCCTAATCAAAAATGTTGGTATTAACCCGACTCGTGATGGTATCTTACGCGTCTGTAAATCAATGGGTGCAGACATTACCTTTTTGGAACAAAAAGAATCGGCTGGCGAACCAACCGCTGATTTGTTAGTTAAATCTAGCAATCTAGAGGGAACTGTTATTGAAGGCAGTATAATCCCAACACTAATCGATGAAATCCCGCTGATTGCTATTCTTGCTGCCGTTGCCAAAGGAACTACTACAATCCGCAACGCTGAAGAATTAAAAGTCAAAGAATCTAATCGTCTAGATATTATGGTCAATGAACTCTCTGCTATGGGAGTTGATATTGAAGGAACTGCTGATGGCATGATTATTCACGGTGGCAAACCACTAAAAGGTATCACCTTGGACAGCCGCCTTGACCATCGAATTGCGATGTCTTTTGCTGTTGCCGGTTTAATATCTGAGGGCAACACTACTATCTTGCGCAGTGATTGCGTTGACATCTCTTATCCTGACTTTTTTGATGATTTGAAATCGTTAATACAATAGTGGCAGTGCCGCTGAAGAAATTGACACATTAACACAAGAGCCATTAAAGAAAAATTCTCGAATTGACATTAACGAAGCGTAGTCAAGGAGAGATTTATTTCTTTACTGGCTCTTAATAATTTAAAATTGCTAACTTTATAAGTGTTCATTTCCTTATCAACTCTTAATATTTCAAAGTCGCCGACTTAGAAAGTTTTATTTCTTTATTGCCTCTTAATAATTCAAAGTCACTAACTTAGTAACAAGGACCAGCAAAGAAAAATTCTCGAATTGACATTAGCGAAGCGTAGTCAAGGAGAGATTTATTTCTTTGTCGGTCCTTAATAATTTAAACTCAATAACTTAAAAATATTCATTTACAATATTATCATTGCATCCCCAAAAGAGAAAAAACGATACTCACTTCTTACAGCTTCTTCATAGGCACGCATGATATACTCTTTCCCCGCCAGCGCTGATACCAACATCAAAAGCGTCGATTCTGGTAAATGGAAATTAGTAATCAGGCCATCCATAACCTTAAACTTGTAACCTGGATAAATGAAAATATCCGTCCAGCCACTTCCCATTTCTATTTTTCCATTTTCATCAGCCGCCGACTCAATAGTACGACAACTCGTAGTTCCCACACAGATAATTCGACCACCTTTTGCCTTCGCCCCATTAATCATCTTAGCTTGAGCGTCTTCAATTACATAGAACTCCGAATGCATATGATGTTCTAAGACATCCTCCACCTTTACAGGTCTAAATGTCCCAAGACCTACATGAAGTGTTATCTCGGCTATTTCAACCCCCATAGCCTTAATCTCGGCAAGTAACTCCTCAGTAAAATGAAGCCCTGCTGTTGGGGCTGCCGCCGAGCCATCATGTTTAGCATAAACCGTCTGATACCGATTCTTGTCTTCTAGTTTCTGCGTAATATAAGGTGGTAATGGCATCTCTCCTAGTTTATCCAAAATCTCCTCAAATATCCCTTGATACTCGAATTTAATCAGACGATTGCCCTCTTCTAACACCTCAAGTATTTCGCCCCTTAAAAGCCCTTCCCCAAAGGTTATAATTGCTCCTGGCTTAGCCTTTTTCCCCGGTTTAACTAATGTCTCCCAGGTTGTGTCAGTTAGCCTTTTAAGTAACAGCAATTCAACCACTGCGCCAGTATCTTCCTTTTTACCGAATAGTCTGGCTGGAATAACTTTGGTATTGTTAATAACTAAGCAGTCGCCTGGCTTTAGATAACTCTTGATATCTTTAAAAGTTTTATGTTCAAACTCGCCACTATTCTTATCTAAGTGTAATAGTCTTGAGTCTGAACGTGTTTTAAGTGGATTCTGCGCTATTAGTTGCTCCGGCAGGTCATAATAAAAATCCGCTGTTTTCATATTTCTCCTATAGTTACGCACTCGTAACACTTCACTTTAAATACTGTCAGTTCACCAATTATTCCCTTAATGCAATTCCTAGCCCTTCAAGGCCATTTAGAATTTTCTTCATCGCTTTAGACACTTCACCTTCTTCTAGCGTTCGGTCTAAGGCTCTAAAGCTAATAGAATAAGCTACTGACTTGTATCCCTTTTTAATTTGTTCACCTTCATAGATATCAAACAAGTGACATTCTTCTAATATCTTTCCGCCACGTTGTTCAATAATCTTTTCGATTTCGCCAACCGCTACATCCTTTGGTACCACCATACTGATGTCACGAGTCATAGCTGGATATTTTGCCACCCCTTTGTATTTGCGGTCATATGTTGCCACTTCCATGATGTTTAGGATGTCTAACATTGCTACGTATACTCTTGTACCAATATTATAATTGTCAGCAACTTCTGGATGAATTTCACCCATACTTCCTAATATTTTATTGTTATAGATGATATTCGCTTGACGCCCAGGGTGGAAAAATGGTTTATCTCCTTTGCCATCATATTCTGGCTTTAGATTCATACCAATTTTGGCAAAGAAACTCTCGATAACTCCCTTTAAATCAAAGAAATCACCCTCACCATACATTCCTAAGGTAAATATCATTCTCTCCTCAGGTAATTCTGTTACTGGTATCTGTTTCGCCAAATAGATATTACCCAATTCATAAAGACGAACGTCTTTGTTGCGATGATTATAGTTCGTCGCTAATGATGTCAACATTCCATTTAAAGGAACAGTCCGCATGATGCTATAATCCTCACCTAATGGGTTCGTTATTGTCACAGCGTTGCGCAATACATTTTCTTCTTCTAATAGCAGTTTATCAAACACTTTTGGACTTTCAAAAGAATAACACATCCCTTGTGAAAAGCCATAAGATTCAGCCACGTCACGTGCTGTTGCCTCGACTCTTAGCTTAAATGGTAATTTGCCTGTTGTCGCCTCACCACTTGGTAATGTCACTGGGATGTTGTCATACCCAAAGAACCTTGCCACTTCTTCAGCTATGTCTGCTGTACACAAGATATCTTGTCTGAAAGTAGGTACTACAATCTCGCCTTTGTCGTCAACATTAAGTTCTACTCTTTTCAAATAACTAATCATCTCATCCTTACTAAGCGAAGTTCCTAGCAAAGCATTAATTTCATCAACCTCAAGCGGCAGCTTTACCGCTTCCTTTTTGTTGTTATATATATCAACAATACCGCCGACTACTTCGCCCGCCCCTAACTCTTCCATTAATTGACAAGCTCTATCAATAGCTGCTTTGGCGTTGTTTGGGTCTAGTCCTTTTTCGAATTTTCCTGATGCCTCTGTTCGCAAGCCCACTCGCTTGCTTGATAGACGAACGCTTGTCCCATCAAAGCATGCTGCTTCGAATAAAACGGTCTTAACCTCGTCAGTAATCATTGAATTTTCACCACCCATGATACCAGCAATACCGATTGCTTTTTCGCTATCACAAATCATCAAAACATCTTCGTCCATCGTTCTTTCTTGTCCATCCAATGTTGTGAATTTCTCGTCATTTTCGGCACGGCGAACAATTATTTCTTGTCCTGCAATCGTATCAAGGTCGTATGCATGCATCGGTTGCCCAAATTCTTCCATCACATAATTTGTGATATCAACCAAATTGTTGATTGGGCGAATTCCATTTACAGCCAAGCATCGTTGCATCCACTGTGGTGATGGTCCGATTTTGACATTTTTAACTACTCTAGCGCAAAAGCGCGGACAAAGTTCTTCATCTTTCACAGATACTTTGATATAATCCGCCGCATCTTCTGCATTGCCAGTCTCTTTAATTACTGGCGGAACAAATTCTTTTTCAAAAGTTGCTGCTGCTTCTCTCGCAATCCCAATTACACTATAGCAATCTACACGATTTGACGTCACTTCGTACTCAAATATAGTATCTTCAAATCCCAATGCCTTGATTGCGCTCTCGCCAACAGTTGCATCCGCTGGAAAAATATAGATACCATCTTCTGGTGCTTCTGGATACATCTCATTAGTTGATCCCAATTCTTCAATCGAACACATCATTCCACAAGATTCGACACCTCGTAATTTTCCTTTTTTGATTTTGATGCCACCTGCTGCTTTTTCACCATTGTGACTACCGACTACACGTCCGCCATCTAAAACTACTGGGACTTTGTCACCTTCTTGTACATTTTTAGCTCCGGTTACTATTTGAACTGATTCCTCGCCGATATCAACTTGGCAAACAATCAATTTATCAGCATCTGGATGTCTTTCAATTTTGGTGATTTGTCCAATGACAATCTTCTCCAAATCATCATCCAAAACCTCATATCCCTCTACTTTTGTTCCTGCAAGGGTCATTGCATCTGTATATTCTTGTGCCGATATATCTAAGTCTGGCACATACTTTTTAATCCATGATATTGAAGTATTCATAATTTCTCCCTTCTGTATTGTAAAATTACGCATATGCTTCGCATATATGCTGTTAATATTCCTCGCATCTGCTTTTGTTTTTTATCTTGTTATCTTGCAGATAACAAGCCCGTTCAGCTAATATGCTTCGCATATATGCTGTTTCATGTCATTAATATTCCTCGCATCTGCTTTTGTTTTTTATCTTGTTATCTTGCAGATAACAAGCCCGTTCAGCTAATATGCTTCGCATATATGCTGTTTCACAGCATTCAATCGCTTTGCGATTGGCTTCACTAGAA
>JGI994J12354_10004322_pt1 | contig 12822 bp, 14 predicted proteins | sample IntmicLarv3ML3BL_FD_12354 | JGI IMG/M metagenome (IMG submission 12354)
TGAAGGTGCGCGATGGCCGTGAGCAGGTAATTTCCAATATTTTAGGCGGCGCGCTGAGCACCCTTTTGCCCGCGCTGATCGCCTCCGCTTTAGGGCAAACCGTTTCCGCCGCCGCCGCTGCCGGGGCGATCATGCACCTGGTACCCGGCGTTGCCATGGCCTGTGCGGTACAGGATTTTCTAAAGGGTGATATCACCTCGGGGCTCGGCTATTCCGTTAACGCGCTGCTGATCGCTGTTTATGTGGCAGGCGGCGCCATGGCAGCAGGCAAGCTTTTATTATTGCTGTAGGAGGAATGAAGGATGGCGCTTGAAATCATTAAACTGTTCGTTTTCAGCTTTTTAGGCACGCTTGGCTTTTCAATCCTTTTCCATTCCCCTAAAAAGGCTCTCCTGCCCGCGGCGCTATTGGGCGCGTTCACCTATTTACTCTGCTTTCTTTTAACCAAGCTCGGGCTAAGCGCCACCCTTGCCAATTTGTTGGCGGCGGCAACGGGCTCTGTCCTCGCGCACCTGGCATCCAGAAAAATGAAAATCATCGCCACAGTGTTCATCATCGCCGCGATGATTCCGCTGGTGCCGGGGCTTGGGCTATATGAATGCATGGCAAAGCTGGCCATGGGCGATACGGCGAGCGCCCTTTCCATCGGCATCGCCACAATGAAAACCGTTTTAATGCTGGCGCTAGGCATGGGTGTCGGTTCCTTTGTGTTCGCGGCGAACCCCAAAGGCATGAAACCCAAAGCGTAATTCGTTTATTGGCTGAAGGAGGGATATCCGATGAAAAAATGGCTTCTTGCTATCCTGATTTTGTTATTGTTCATCCCCTTCGCGAACGCGGATGAAGCGCTTATCATCGACGCGTCCAACCCCCATGCCGCCTCCCGAGGGACGCAGCTCATCGTAATCACCTATCCCATCGGCGAAACCGCGAAAAACGTTTCCCTTCGCGTGACCTATGGCGCGACGGGGGATACCGTCTATTCAAAGAGCTACGGCGAGGTAGCAGGCACCTTTTATTCCGATGAGATTTATCTTAAGAACGCAGGGCAATACGGCATTGAATTGACAGCGGGCGATGAAACCCTCGCCTTCACTTTTAACCGCGCCCTTTTGCGCCTGAATGACAACACCGCCTATTCCGCAGGGATCTATCTCGTTGATGAGAAGATGGGGACGGCTGTTGATTTAACCCGCGCAGGCACATTCACATACCCCCTTGCCGCCAGCGATAAATATGAAATCGGCACCGTTACCATCACCGTCGCCTCCGACAGCCTGACAGTCGATTACACGCTGATGAATGGAATCGATGCGCAAATCACCCGCGACGCGCTGTATGTGTTCACAGATCCGAAGGATCTTCTTTCCCTCTCGCCCTCCCATTTAAGCCTGTACCGCTCCTTCGCCCTTAATGAACCCATTTCCATCTCCGCGGCTCTTGGCGGCGCTAAGTACGCGGTTATCTATCTTCCCATGACACTAAGCTATGATCCCAACGGCTTAAATACCTTTACTTTAAAGCCCGATGCGGGACAGACGGACATCCTTCGGCAGATGGAAAGCGCGGGCGCGCTTGAACCCGTAGGCTGAAACCTGCTTTCAAGGAGTGTATTCAATGCGCAAAGAACACCTGATTCACGGTCGGTTCACACAGGCAGTACTAAACGATACCTCGCCGCTCTTCGCCCCCTGGGTTATCGATGCCAAGGGCATTAAAAGGCCTAAGATGGATTTGGATGCGCTGCATCTCTCCTTGGAGCTGGCGGCTTCAAGCTATGATTTGGATATTACGGCCTTTTTAGCCGCCGAATGGATGGATGTGAGCGTGCAGGCGGAAAGCAAGCTCTTCACAGGACTGAAGAGCCCAACCGCCGATTTGGATACCACGGAATATGTCAAAAATACCTGGGCATGGTTTCGTTCCAAGCGGGACGCGACCCACACCGGCTTCTTTTCTCAAGTAACGGATGCCCTGCGCCAGTTTAAAGCCTCCGAATCCGGCAAGGCGCTGATTATGGCAAAAAAGCAGCCTGATTCAACCTATGTGATTGCCATTGGCTTCATGGGCACCAGCGGAAAGATTGTCGACTGGTTCGCGAATTTGCGCATGACGACCCAGGATGGCTTCCACAAAGGCTTTTATCAGCTGGCAAGGCAGCTTGAGCACAACGAAGAGGCAATTCTCTTCCCTACGATCGCCAAAGACCTGGGACTCTATCAGCTGTCGCTTTTCGATATTTTGAATGAATGCCGGCAGGAGAACAGCCGCTTCCGCATTTGGATGGCCGGACACAGCCAGGGCGGTGCCGTTATGCAGATTTACAGCCATTTGAAGATTCACGAAGACAACCTTTTGCCGCAGCACATGGTGGGCTACGGCTTTGCCTCCCCCTCCTGCGCGCTCGCGCGGGAGGACGTTGCCCCCGGCGAATATCCGCTTTTTCACATATTCAACAGCGATGACTATGTGCCCCACATGGGTTCGCAGGTACATTACGGCCTTTTGATGACTTATCCCGCCAATGAAGCCCTCCGCGAAAACTGCTATACCTGGTCCCGCGATCCGCAATCCGTCGAGCTGCGCGCCAAGCTGCGCCGCATCACGGGGCGCATGGTAGACAGCGCTTCATGCATGGAATACGGCGTTGCCTTTATGAATGTGCTCTTAAAAAGCCCGGTTGACGATTTGCATGAATCATTGGGTGAATTGAAGATTCGCTTTCTGCCCATCAAGCATATTTTATCCTTTACGGACAAGATGGATTATGATTTGATTGAGCTTGTGCAAAAGCAGGTCAACATGGCATACCGAGAGCTGACAGGCAAATCGATAGACGAAACGCGCCTGGCCACCATTCAAAAAGAAATAGACGTGCTGGCGGACGAGGTCGGCATCTCCACGCTTTCTTCGGCCCTCGGACAGCTGCTTTTAAACCCGCACCATCTTGTATTGTTGAGCGATTCCGCCTCCGGAAGCTATCAATATATTACGGAAAACGGCGTTTCCCATCTGCGCCATTCCATTTGGAACAAAGGACTCAATCCTGAGCGCATTTGGTATGAACAGGAGGAAGCTTCCCCTTCGCCTGAATTGCATGCACGCCGCCGCGTTCCTTCCAAAAAGCGGGCTGTCCCCGCGCCCAAGGGCATTGCGGGGTATACCGCGCTGAAACAGTAACGATCTAAAGCGCCGTACCGCTGAGCGGGATTGTGAGTCGCGCTGTATCAACGCCTTCCAGCTTGAGCAGCGCGATTTTTTTATCGATTCCGCCCGCGTAGCCCGTCAAGCTTCCGCCCGCGCCCACAACGCGATGGCAGGGAATGATAACGGAAATGGGATTATGTCCCACCGCGCCGCCCACTGCCTGGCCGGACATGCTTTCCTTATGCATCGTTGCCGCCACACGCGCGGCGATATCGCCATACGTGATGCATTCCCCATATGGAATTTCGCAAAGAATTTGCCATACGGCCTTTCGAAAATCGCTGCCCACGGGAGCCAGCGGCAGTTCGGCAATAGCGGGCTTTTCGCCCCTAAAATAGCGATCCAGCCAGCTTTTTACCGAATGGAATAGAGGCAGATCATCCTTTTCGACGGCTTCGCCGCCCAAACCCGCGCCAAAATACTTTTGCCCCTCCATCCACAGTCCGATCACCTTTTCACCATCGCCGGCAAGCAGCAGACGGCCTAAGGGTGAATCATAGTTTGTTGTATAAAGCATGCTCGCTTTCCCTCCTTTATAATGAGTTCCATAACTGAACAACCGCATAGCTCCGCCAGGGTCGCCACTTCTCCGCCAATGCCAGCATTTCCTTTTCATTGTGGGGTGCGAGGGCTTTTTTTACGCCCGCATCGGTTTGCAAAAACGCATCCGTCCACCCCATCGCCCGCATGGCAATGTAATGTGCCGTCCATTCCCCAATGCCCGGCAACGCGAGAAGCTTTTTAATTTCATCCTCCGGCGCGGCTGTCAGCCCAAAGTCGATTTCTTTGGCTGAAAATACCTCCGCCAATTTCAAAATGGTCTGCGCTCTTTTGGAAATGATGCCAAGAGGCCCCAGATGGTTCGCAATGGTTCCGCCTAGCCCGATGATCTCCTCCGGCAAAGGAAAGGCGTGCGTCAGCCCATCTATTCCCGTTTCAAAAGCCGTACCGAAATTTTTCACAAGGCGCGCCGCCAGTGTGCCTGCAGCCTTGACGGTAATCTGCTGCCCCAACACGGCGCGAACAGCCATTTCAAAAGCATCAAAACAGCCGGGAAGCCGCGTGCCCAACACGCAAAGATTCGACCTTATCTCATTCATGCTTATTAAGCCTTCATAAATCGCAACAGGGTCGCAATAAAGGTCGAACAGATTTTTCACCTTTGCCAATACCTGCGGCAGCACCGCCAATAGCGAGGCCGATACCGTCACCGTCAACGTTTCCCCGGGCAATGCCCTATTCACACATATCCATCCGCGCAGGATTTCGGAGCCGCTTTTTATTCGCACTGTCCGCATATAAGCGCCGTTTTCTACTTTTTCAACCCCGATAATGGCGCGTCCCGCTAAAAAGGCGAGCATTTCCTCCCACCGATAGGGAGGCCGATAGGAAAGCGCGAGGGTAATCCCGCTATCGTGCCCGGTGCTTTTCTTTACCTGCTTTCTAAGAGCTGTGGGCGATAAGCGATAGCGCATGGAAAACAGCGTATTAAATCGGCGCAGACTGCCAAACCCTGCCGCCATAGCCACATCAAGCACCGTCAGGCCTGTATCCGTCAGCAGGCTTTTTGCCAGAAGAAGCCTGCAGGTTTGCAGGTATTGAATAGGGGATACATGATATTCCTTTTCAAAAACCCGCCTCAGATGCCGCGCCGTGCAGCCGAGGGTTTTTGCCAGATTTTCAAGGCTTTTCCCGCTGCCGCAGCTTTCTTCCAAAAGACGCGCGGCGCGATGGGCAAGGTTTGAGGATGCCTCCATTCTTGATACACCCGGAGCAAGCTCCGGCCTGCACAAAAGGCATGGCCGATAACCCGCCTGCTCTGCTTCCGGGGCGGTTTTATAAAAATGGCAATTTTCCTCTTTCGGCTGCCTCGCGCGGCAAATGGGGCGGCAATAGATGCCTGTGGAGGAAATGCCCACAAAAAAGCGGCCGTCAAACCGCGCATCCTTCGCCTTAAACGCGGCGTACAGCGTCGCTTTCTCCGCCTTTTGCATTCTGCCATCCCCTTTCCTTACCGATATTATACCATTTATTTTGATAAAAGCTCGCCGTTTTCGGACATAAAAATAAAAAAGCGCTATGAATGGCGTTTCATAGCGCTTTTTATATTGAAATGTTACTTTTTAACGCAGTGTTCGCATGCTTTCAGCTCTGCCACCAGCGATTCATCTTCGATAGGCGCGAGGGGCAGGTATTTATCCCGAACAGAAGGGCAGTTTTGATCCGAGTGATAGTACTGCCCGCCATCGGGATTATAATACATGGCCAACGCTTCGTTTTCCACGGGCTTTTGTTGAATAACGGGGTTTATCTTTGAAGGAATATCCACGCATATTCCCTTTTCGGCATCCGCGCTCTCCATTAAGATAATCGACCAAACTGTTTTCCCTGCTACATCCTCCAAGAAGCTGGCATAAGCATGCATGCTGTTCACATCCAGCCCTGCGTAGGCCGAATTTGCCGAAAGCGCCTGCCTTGCTGCTTCAATGGCTTCTTTTTCAGAAATATCCGTCCCGCCGGGCAGCGCATCCCATTGCGTGCCTAACAGATCGGCATCTTTTGCAAGCGCAGTTCGCTTTGCCTTTTCATCAAGCGTCCAAAAACGGCTGTCGCCTTTTTTCTCGGTCATTTCCCGCACATAGGATTCATAGGCTTCCAAGCGCGCCTGCATCGCCAGTTCTTCCTCGCTCGGATCTTCCTCGGCGAGAACAGGCTTGCGGTAGGTGATTTCCGCATCGCCCGTTTCCTTATTCACCCGCACTTCATAATGGACTTCTTCGGCCAACAAGACGGATACAAGCCAGTCTTCGCCTTCATCCATGGCGGCCGCCGTAAACGCCGCCTGCCAAAGCCTATCTTCCGCAAGCTTTTCTTTGGCAATGGCGATGGCATCCTCCTCGGATAAAAGCACCAGTTCGAAAATATCACTGCCTTGCGTGGCTATTGCGCCCGCGCCTTCGCCCTGTGTCGCCGGAGTGACAACACGGTCTGATTGCGGCATTTGCACAAAAAGAACAATCGCCAACCCCGCAGCCAGAACACCAACAGCTGTCAGCTGCTGCCATGTGATACGCTTCTTTTTCTTTTCCTTTTCTATCCGCGTAAAAACAGCCCGCCTGTGAGCAGACGTGAACTTGATATCTTCAAGGCATGTATCAAAGGCCTTTTGTATTTCCCTTTTATCCATCGATGCTCACCTCCAATTCTTCTTTGAGCTGCTTTTGTGCTTCTTTCAGGCGATGGTGTACAGCGGATTTTGATAAACCCAGCGCATCGCCTATTTCCTGAATGGTTAATCCCTGATAGTAGTACAATACAATAACGTCCTTCAATTTGGCGGGCAGAGCCATAATGGTTAAAATCAAGGTTCTGTCCTTAGATTCCTCGCCGAATCCAATCATCTCTTCGGGGGTTAAATTCCTATCCACATGACGAAACCAGCTCGTGCGTAAATAATCCTTGCAGGTATTGATCGCGATTCGCATCAGCCATGCTTTTTCACTGTTGTCATGCTCGCTTCTGAACCTGCCGTAGCTTTTGTACGCCTTGATAAAGGTATCCTGCATGGCATCCTCGGCCAGGGACATATCTTTTACGTAGGTGTAGCATACCCTTAAAATTGCCGTGCCATATTCGCTCATCAACCTTTCAATGGCTTCGTCACACACGTCGCTTTTTGCAAACGTATGCTCCATGCTTCCACCTCCCAACATTAAGACGATGAGAACCCTCTTTTTTTCCTATCGAAAAAATAAATATTTTACTTCCATTTTACATGCGCCATGTGGGGCGTTTTGCTGATGGTTCTTTTCTTGCCGTTGACGATCGTCGGCTGCCCCGTCAATTCCAGCATCGGCACATCGCTGAAGGAATCTCCAAAACCCGCGGAGCTTTCAAAATCCACATTCAGCCCCGCCGATGCCATATACTCGGCAATGCGCAGAGGCTTTTCAAAGCCCTTGCAGTTATCGGATGCCAGGCAGCCCAGATAGATATCGTTCGCGTCCAAAGCGCAGCGGGTGGCAATCACGGCGAATACGCCTAATTGCTCCTTCACAGCCTGCATATACACATCCGGCGAAGCGGATACAATAATGACCTTCAACCCCTTTTGGCGGCATGCGGAAAGGCTGTCAAGAGCATCCTTGAAAAGACGCTTCTTCAGTACCTCCGCGTAAAATGCCTCCGCGTGCGCCGCCATTTCTTCTTTGGTTTTCCCTTGCAAAAACAAGAGCCCCCGCTCCTTTGCCTCGGCAGCGGAAAGGCGCTTCAAAAAGTATAAAGTAAACGCCCAGGCTGCCGAAAACAACTGTTTTACGGGCACAAATTTCTTTTTGTACCCGTACCACAAAAACGGCACGATGGAATCGCCCTTTATCATCGTCCCATCAAAATCGAAAAACGCCACGCCTTCAAGCATCAGGAAAGAGCCCTCCTTCGTATATAAAAAGCCCATTTAGTATAGCATAACAATCAAAAAAGTGCTAGAATAGACTGCGATGAAAAGGAGGCGACTTCCTTGCCGGAAAGAGAACACCAATGCAGCCTTTGCCATATTGATCTGACAGATGTATCCGTTGTAAGAGACGGCCAAGCGCTTTTGCAAAATGTGGATTTACACTTGCATTGCGGGCAGTTGACCGTCTTAATCGGCGAGAACGGCGCGGGAAAAACCACCCTTGTCAGAGCGCTTTTAGGCCAGCTTCCCTACTCGGGCAGTATTCAGCATCTGGATCATCAGGGCCGCAGCATGCCGCGCGTTTTGACAGGCTATGTGCCTCAGCAAATGGATTTCGACAGGGATATGCCCGTTACCGTGCAGGATTTTCTTGCCGCTAATCTTTCAAAATGGCCTGTTTGGTTGGGCGTGAAAAAAAAGGTGCGCAGCCAATGCCTCTCCGCTTTGGAAAAAGCAAATGCCGCTTCCCTCATTGACGCACCTTTGGGTAAGTTATCGGGCGGAGAGTTGCAGCGGGTTTTGCTGGCGTTGGCGCTCACACCGGAGCCGGACTTGCTCATCCTCGACGAGCCTGTTTCCGGCATCGATCAAAACGGCCTGCGTCTTTTTTTGGATATCGTGGCAGATCTAAGAAAGCAGCATCACTTGGCCGTGCTGATGGTCAGCCACGATTTGACGCTGGTGGAAAAATATGCGGACTATGTGGTGCTTTTGGATAAGCAGGTGCTTGCCCAGGGTATGCCGGATGCTGTTTTCAAATCCGCCGCTTTCAAAAAGGTGTTCGGACAGGAGGCGTGCCAATGAATACCGTGTACTTAATCATCGATACGCTCCTGCCCTTTGAATTTTTATCCTACCATTTTATGAAAAACGCGTTTCTCGCCATCCTGCTTATCACACCCATGCTCTCCCTCATGGGCACGATGGCTGTCAACCAACGCATGGCCTTCTTTTCCGATGCCCTCGGCCACAGTGCCCTGACAGGTGTCGGTCTGGGCATTTTACTCGGGCTTCATAATGATTTGCTTGCCATGGTTGTCTTCGGCATCGTTTGGGCGGTGCTCATCAGCCGCGTCAAGCAATCCGGCACCCTATCCGCGGATACGATCATCAGCATCTTCTCTTCCACAGGCATTGCGCTAGGGATTGTTATTCTCTCCCGCGGGGGTGGTTTCGCCAAGTATTCCACCTTGCTCATCGGAGATGTGCTCGCCGTCTCCGCGGGGGATATCGGCATACTGGCGCTTTCTCTCGCGGGTGTCATCATCGTATGGGCATTCATCTATAATGGCCTGCTCATGACAGGCATCAATTCTTCACTGGCGCAATCTCGCGGCATCAAAACAAAATGGATTGAAACCCTTTTCTCCGTCCTGGTCGCCGTGTGCGTCATGCTGGCCATTCGCTGGGTAGGCGTCCTGTTGATTAACGCGCTGCTTATCTTGCCCGCCGCAGCCGCCCGCAACATGACCAAAACAAGCCGCGGCCACGCGCTGATATCCGTGCTCCTCAGCCTAAGCTGCGGCATAGCGGGGTTGATCGCCGCCTACTATTTCGCTATTTCCACCGGTGCCGCTATTGTTTTGATTGCCGCCGCCCTCTATCTCATCAGCCTGTGGGCGCAGGAATGGAAGCACGGGCGCTTCAATTTGAAAAAACGGGATACATAAGATCGAACATGCTTCTGCCGATTTTGCATATGCGCCTGTCTATGGCCTTTGAACAGCCATTGGTTAAAAGCGCCATCGCGAAGCCTGTTTCCAAATCGTAAAACACCTCTGTTACCATGCTGAGCGATTGCCCTTGATGCCCGTAAATGATTTTATCGTCCGCAAGGGTAGTAAACTGTTCACAAAAAAGCGCGTAGGGCGTGTTGGCCGTAATCCCGTTCTTTCCCACCTGTTCCTCATGGATCATCTGAACGCTTTCCTCGCTCAAAACGCGAAAGCCGTTATATTCTCCGCCGCCTGTCATAACTGCCATCAGCTTGCCTAAATCCCTGGGTGTCATCCAAAGGCAGCCGGCGGTTAACCTGTAGTGCAGGTTCGGGTTGGCGGTATCGTCATATTCCTCCTTCAAAACCCTTTGATAATTCCTTGCCAGCACACCGTCTGCCTCGTGCTGGTTCACAATATCCTCGGGCCTCAAAAGCAGCGTAGGCGAATAGGCCGCATCGATCTCAAGGGGATCAAACAGCACTTCCTTCATAAAGGTATTCACGCTTTGACCCGTCACTTCTTCCATCATCGAGCCAACGATGCCCGCGGCAAAATTGGAATACTCAAAACCCGCACCCGGCGCTTTTGGTAAAAAGCTGCTCTTTCTTTTCGCGGCGGAAAAAATATCGCTCAGCGTATTGTTCTGGTTTTTAAACCCGCCCTCATCCGTTATGCTGGAGGTGTGTGTCATTATCATCCTTAAGGTAATGCTCTCGTTTTTATATTTAGGGTTAAAAATGGGAAAATCCACCACATCGCCGACATTTTCATCCAAGCGCAGCAGCCCATTTTCAACCAAGTTCATCACGCCCATACCCGTCACCCATTTTGTAATGGATGCCAGACGAAAGTAGGTGTTTTCGTCCACAGGCACACGTTCACCCTTTTTGGAAAGCCCGTAGTAGCGTTCATATACCAGATTATCGCCGCGCATCACCACCACTGCGCCGCCTACGGTTTTGTATCTTTGAAATACCTTATCGGTAAGCGCATCCAATTCGCTTGCATCGTATACCAAGTTTTCCGCTGAGGCCGACGTTACAAAAAAGCATATCAGCAACGCCAACAGCACACCCTTCAATCCAATCGACATTTCCATTTCTCCTTTTCTTCCATTTCATAAGCTTAACACCCGAAAAAAGAAAAATCAACGGCAAAAAAATTTTTTACAATTTTCATTGACATTTTTGTTGATTGGATATATAGTTGGTTATGCAAGTAACTAACTTAAGGAGGAGGTGCGTTCATGCAACTGGATTTTCACAGTGAGCGGCCGTTGTTTCTGCAAATAGCCGATTCTCTGGAGGATGCAATCTTCACAGGCGCCTTCAAAGAAGAAACGCAAATCCCCTCTACTACGGAGATTTCCGCCCAATACCGCATCAACCCCGCCACTGTCCTAAAGGGCATGAATCTCTTGGTGGATGAGGCGCTCATTTATAAAAAGCGCGGCCTTGGTATGTTTGTCGCAACGGGCGCGGTAGAAAAAATCCGTTCGAAACGGCAAGAACACTTTTTTTCGGACTATATTCGTCGGTTAATGGCAGAAGCGGACAAGCTGGGCCTGAGTCGATCGGATATCATCAAACTAATCGAAAGGGGCTACGATAAGTGAGCATTCAAGTAACTGCCGTAACAAAAATCTTTGGGCAAATAAGTGCCGTCGATAACCTGAGTCTGACGTTGGAGGAAGGCAAAATATACGGGCTTTTAGGCCGCAATGGTGCAGGCAAGACGACGCTTTTAAACCTTCTGACAAACCGCCTTTTTCCAACAAAAGGCACCATCACCATCGAAGGGTTTGATGCCTCTTCGGGAGATAAAGCTCAGGGGTTGATCTACTTTATGAGCGAAAAAAACCTCTACCCCGATGCCATGCGTATCCGTGACATTTTCAAATGGACAAAAGCGCTCTATGGCGGACGGCTGGATTTGGATTACGCTTTCGATTTGGCAGCCCGCTTCGGGCTGGATATGAAAAAGCGCGTTCGTCAGCTTTCCACAGGCTATACCTCCATTTTCAAGATTATCATCGCCTTATCATTGCAAGTGCCCTATATTCTTTTGGATGAACCGGTGCTGGGGTTGGATGCCAACCACCGTGAGCTGTTCTACAAGCTGCTTCTTGAAAGCTATGCCGAAAACCCGCGTACCATCGTTATTTCGACCCACCTGATTGAAGAAGTCTCAGGACTCATTGAGCACGCGCTGATTATCAAGGATGGCAAGCTCATCAAAAACGAACCCGTCGAAACATTGCTCTCCTCGGGCTATACTGTCACGGGTGCGAAAGAAACGGTGGAAAGCTATCTTAAAGGCAAGCCCGTTATCGGCGTAGATACCCTTGGCGGCCTTATGACAGCGTGCATTGAAGGGACAGTGCATGAAGAAACCTTACCTGATGGCCTGGTACTGTCCCCGCCAGATTTGCAAAAACTGTTCATTCGCCTCACCAATCAGTAAAGGAGTCATGATGATGAAACTATTACGCGCCACCGCTTATCGCCTGAATGATATGAAAAAATCCGTCCTGATTTTCTATTCCGTCATGATGGGCATCTTTCTGCTTTCTCTTCTTATTTCTCACTATTTCAACGCCGATAACATCAACATCAACGGTGCGGGCATCTCCACGCTTATCTTCGTTTTTGTCGCGGGGCTGACCGCCTTTAAAGCCTACCTGAAAATGTTTCTGCAAAACGGCATTTCACGGCCGACCCTATACCTGAGCGCCATTTTGTCCTTCATCGCTCTCGCCTTTTTATGCGCCTTTGCAGACAGCCTGCTCTCTATTGTTTTCACGGGCCGCATCAACTATTCAAGCATGTACTCCCTTATCTATGAACGCAGCTATATCAAGGATTTGCTCTGGTTCTTCACCTTCTACTTTATTTCCTGCTGCCTGGGTTTTTTCATTACAGCGCTGTACTACCGTATGAACACCTTATTAAAGGTAGTTGTTTCCGCGGTTGTACCCCTTTGCTTCTTCATCGGCCTGCCCATTTTGGATGTCATGTACCCTAAGGTAAACCTCCTGAAGACACTCATGGAATTTACCTGCCAACTCCTCGGCATCGATCTTATCCGCCATACCGCCAATCCCTTCATCGCCATGGGCACCTTTCTTTTGGGCAGCGCGGTCCTACTGGCAATCACCTATCCCCTCATCCGCAGAGCGACCTTAAAGGAAGCATAACAAAAAGGGCCCTGTAAAGGGCTTTTTTTTGTTGCCCGCATATTCTGTCTATGGGACCTTTTTTATTTTTATCATAAGGATGTGAAAACATGCTGACCCCATGGAGCAAGATATATTGCAGCCACTGTGTTCCGCTGATCTCCTCCCGCGCGTTCCCGTTTGCCATCGACATCCTCTGGGAAGAGCCCGCGCCGCCGCCAAAACCAATGCCCCTGACCCTCCCCCCGCCCCCGCTGCCACCT
>JGI994J12354_10004323_pt1 | contig 12820 bp, 12 predicted proteins | sample IntmicLarv3ML3BL_FD_12354 | JGI IMG/M metagenome (IMG submission 12354)
CGGGCAGAGCCGTATCATGGCGAATTTCAGCGGCTCGTTCAATGATGTCAGCACGCTGGCGCATGAGCTGGGGCACGGCTTCCACGGCGAGTGTTTGAAAAATGTTTCGACGCTGAACAGCGATTATTCGATGCCGATTGCAGAGACGGCCTCGACGTTCTGCGAGACGCTGATTGCCAATGCCGCCATGCAGACGGCGACGGACGCGGAGAAGGTTGTCCTTCTTGAGAATGAGATTACGGATATGACGCAGGTGGTTGTTGATATATATAGTCGATACTTGTTTGAAACCCGGTTCTTCGCGGCGCGCGAGGAAGGGCCGCTGTCTGTCGAGGAAATCAATGCACTGATGCTGGAGGCGCAGAAGGAAGCCTATGGCGACGGGCTGGACGCGGATTGCCTGCATCCCTATATGTGGCTGTGCAAGCCGCATTATTACTCGGCGGGTATGAATTTCTACAACTTCCCATATGCATATGGTATGCTGTTCGCGAAGGGTTTATATGCGGAATATCTGCGAACAGGTGAGGCGTTTGCGGCGCGGTATGAGGAATTATTGGAGGCGACGGGATCGTCTTCATTGGAAGATATAGGCAAGCTGGCCGGGATTGATGTGCGCGACAAGGCATTCTGGCAGCAGTCGTTGCGGCAGGTTGCGGAGAAAATTGATGAGTTTTGTAGGTTGTGATGGAGATAACGTTGCTTGGCAATAGAGTTGTATCGAAATTACCTTATGCGGCCTGAAAATGTAGGCTTCAGTACATTTTGCAGGTCGCTAATTCCTATTTCGATACAACTCTAATGATGCAGCGCGTGGAAATGAAAATGGTTTGTGCCTTAATGAGAATTAATTTTGTGCAGAGATTACATTTGAAGTGAAAAATGACACCGAAACTGCTTATGCACACTGTGAATTATCTGTAAATGGTGAAGACTTTTAGCATTGAGCGAAGCTGCAAACCCTTGTGACATAAACATAGTTCACAAAATGAAATGGGAAACAATGACGTTTAATGTTTTTGAGATGGGAAGCGAAGAAGCGGTTTGTAATGCCTTTAATATTTTGAGTAATGGCGGCGTTATTATTAATCCCATTCATGAAGTTCCGTGGAGCAAATGTTGTGCGACTGTTATTGATAAATTTGGAGTGTGTTGGTGGATTGCAATTTGATCAGAAAATAAGAGTTTTTGCAGTGTGGAATTAACCGGTAAGTTTATTTTAGTGTCAGCTTAACATACGGGTAGCGGAAGAGGAGGAAGACGATGCTGGACAAACAAGTGGTTGCCGATGTGCTGACGGCGGCGCTGTCTACGGGCGGCGATTTCGCGGAGATTTTCGTGGAGAATACAGCGCGGAATGCCATTCAGCTGCAAAACGGCATTGTGGAAAAGGCGCAGGCGGGCATTGACTACGGCCTTGGGATACGGATATTCAACGGGTATACCTGCGTGTATGCCTACACGAATGACACGTCGAAGGAGAATCTGATACAGGTGGCGACAAGCGCCGCGTCTGTCATCGGCAAGAGTGCGTTTGTCACGCCGCAGCCGTTTCGGACGCTGTGCTTCGACGACCTTGCACCGATTCGCGTGTATCCTTCGGAGGTGCACAAGAAGCACATCGCGGATATGGTGCGGCAGGCAAGCGAGGCGGCGTTTGCCTATGATGCTCGCATCACACAGACGATTTGCAGCTATGCCGATGTGGCGCAGAACGTGTTGATTGCCAACTCGGACGGCCTGTGGGCAGAGGACACGCGCCACCGCACGCGGACGATGATTCGCGCGGCGGCCTCGTCGGAAAGCGAGAAACAGGTCGGCTCCGAATCGCCGGGCGCGTGCATGGGCTTTGAGTTTTACGACAATGTGAACATGGCGGAGCTGGGGCGTTCGAGCGCGGAATGTGCGCTGACGATGCTGCTGGCGAAGCCGTGTCCAAGCGGGCGGATGCCTGTGATTATCGACAATGGCTTTGGCGGCGTGATTTTCCATGAGGCGTGCGGACACGCGCTGGAGGCGACATCTGTGGCGAAGAAGGCAAGCGTGTTTGCCGACAAGATGGGGCAACAGATTGCCAGTCCGCTTGTCTCCGCGCGGGACGACGGCACGATTCCGAACGCGTGGGGGTCGATCAACTTTGATGATGAGGGCACGCGGTCGCGGAATAATTTGCTGATTGAGAACGGCATTTTGAAGGGCTTTTTGGTAGACAGATTGAATGGTCTGCGCATGGGTATGGAGGCGACGGGTTCGTCGCGCCGAGAGTCATACCGCTATGCGCCGACCTCACGCATGACGAATACATATATTTGCGCGGGCAACGAGAAGCCTGTCGACATCATCGCTGACACGGAATACGCGCTGTACGCCAAGAAGATGGGCGGTGGGTCTGTCTCGCCTGCAACGGGAGACTTCAACTTCGCCGTGGTCGAGGGCTACATGATTCGCAACGGTAAAATCGCGGAGCCTGTGCGCGGCGCGACGCTGATTGGCAAGGGCGCGGACATTTTGATGCAGATTGACCGCGTGGCGGATAATGAGGCGCAGGCGCAGGGCCTGTGCGGTTCGTCCAGCGGGTCTGTGCCGACAAATGTCGGGCAGCCCATGATTCGTGTGAAAGAAATCACAGTCGGCGGGAGGGATAGCGAATGATTGATTTGAAGGCGTTCAAGCAAAAGCTCTTCCAAGCCGCGCAGGCGGCGGGTTTCACAGAATACGAGATATACTATGCGGCAGGCACGACGGAGACGTACCGCGTGTTCGGCGGCGAGATTGCCGAGTTCAAGAGCGCGGGCGCGGATGGACTGTCCTTCCGCGGCGTGTATGAGGGGAAGATGGGATATGCCTCCACAGAGCGGATTGCGGACGATGTGATTCCGTTTCTGATTGAGAATGCGAAGCAGAACGCGCAGATTATCGAGTCGGAGGACGCGGAGGTGCTGTATGCGGGCGACGCGGTTTACCCCGAAGTTTGTACATATAATGACGCGTTGAAGACTGTGCCGTCTGCGGAGATGGCGGCATCTGCGCTGGAAATGGAGAAGGCGGCGTTTGCGGCGGACAGCCGCGTGACAGGCGTGAACTATTGCGTGCTGAGCCGCGGCGACGGCGCGGTGTACATTGCGAACAGCAAGGGGCTGGATGTGTCGCACGAGGACAATTACGCCATGGCATACGTCGTGCCGCAATTGGAAGCAGACGGCGCGGTGCAGACGGGCTTCGAAGTGTTCGTCGGGAACGAATGGGGCGGTTATGACGCGGCGGCGGTGGCGAAAGAGGCTGTTGCGCGGGCGGCGGCGAAGGTTGGCGCGTCGCCTGTGCCTTCGGGCGAATACGGCGTTGTGATGCACCGCGAGGCGATGCTGGATTTGCTGGATACATTCAGCGGCGTGTTCAGTGCGGAGAATGTGCAGAAGGGCTTTTCGCTGCTGAAAGATAAATTGCACACGCCGATTGCGAGTGATGCGGTCACGATTCGAGATGATGCGCTGTTGAAGGATGCGCTGGGCAGCACGCCGTTTGACTCGGAGGGCGTGGCGGCGCGGAATAAGGTTGTGGTGGAGAAGGGCGTGCTGCAGACGTATCTGCACAACCTGAAGACGGCCGCGAAGGATGGTGTTGCCTCAACAGGCAACGGATTCAAGGCATCGTATCAAGCATCTGTGGGCATACAGCCGACAAATTTCTACATCGAGCCGTCGGATATGCCGTATGAGATGCTATTGAGTGAACTGGGTAACGGCCTGCTGATTACGGAGTTAGAGGGATTGCATTCGGGCGCGAACGAGATTTCGGGCGATTTTTCGCTGTCTGCGAAGGGGTTTGTGGTGGCAGATGGCAAGGTTGCTAAGCCAGTGGAGCAAATCGTGGTCGCAGGGAATTTCTTTACATTGCTAAAGGACATTGTGGCAGTAGGGAATGACTTGCGCTTCGGAATGCCCGGCGGCGGCAACATGGGTTCGCCGTCTGTGCTGGTGCGCAAGCTGAATGTGTCGGGTGAGTAGAGAAACTCAAAATGAGAATCAAAGAATTATTAATATAAAACAATCTAATGATGAGAATATGGGGGGTTATCAAAATGGGAAATGTATTTGAGACAGACAATTTTTTGAAGAATGTGTACGCCAAGGCGCTGGAGTGCGAATCGTTGGCAAACTGCGGGCAGGACAGGGTTGCATCGTTGTTGGAGGAGAAGCGGAACGCGCTTTTCCACGCGCTGGCGCTGGACAAGCTGTATGAGATGTTCCCTGCCTATAAGGAATTCCGTGCGGATATGTTTACCTTGCAGAAGGAAGAGAAGTTTGACGGCTACACGCTTCTGCGTTATCATTCTGAGACTTTGCCGGGGCTGGTTGCGCCGTTCTATGTGTACAAGCCTGACGTGCAGAAGACAGACGCGGCGGTTGCGTTCTGCTGCGGCCATGGCAACGGCGCGGAGGAATACACCGTGCCGGACGACCAAATTACGGAGGAATTTTATCACAGACGTTTTCCGATTCGTGCGGCCAAGGCGGGCTATCCTGTGTGCATGTCCGAGTTCATGGCGTTTGGGCCGATGCGGAAGACGGAATTCAAGCCGCAGTATGACATGGGCACGGATTGCTATGCCGATATGACGTTCTTGCAGGAATGCGGGCTGACACTGCTAGGCGTGCGCGTGCACCAGACGTTTATGACAATCGCATTCGCGAAGACGCTTGCCTCGAAGACATACCTCGCAGGCATTTCGGGCGGCGGGCAGGTCACGACGATGACATCCGCGCTGTGCCGCGAGCTGGTGGGTGCGTGCGTGATGGGCTATGCGAATTCGTTCAAGGGCAGTGTGCTGGCGATGCATCATTGCATCTGCAACTTTGTGCCGGGGCTGATGGGCATTGGCGAGGAGTTCGAGATTCTCGGCCTGTCCGCGCCGACGCCGCTGCTGTTCACATCGGGCGATGTGGACGAAATTTTCCCTGTGGATTCGGCACGCGAGTGCTGTGAGGCCGTGCGCGGGATTTATGACCGGTTCGGTGCGGGGAAAGCGGTGGAGCAGGTGGTCTTCGCGGGCGAGCATGTGGTGCATCCGGCATCTGTAATTGAGTGGCTTGACCGATTGACGTGCCAAGCATAGCATGACTTGACATTCTGCCGAAACATGGTAAAATAACCAAGTTAGATATTGTATGGAAAAAACCAAAATCCGAGGAGGACGTAGGCAAATGGACATGTTGTTGCAGATTTTCCAGGGCGTGACGCAAATCACGTGGCAAATGGGTGTTATGTACGCGATAGGGTTGGTTCTGATTTATTTGGCGATTAAGAAGGATTATGAGCCAATGCTGCTGCTGCCGATTGGCTTCGGTGCGATTCTGGTGAACCTGCCGTTGCATACGGTGTGGGAGCACGACGGGAACGCAGGATTTTTGCAGATTTTGTACAACGCGGGTATCATATCCGAGTTGTTTCCGATACTGATTTTCATTGCCGTGGGCGCGATGATTGATTTCAGTCAGCTGTTGAAATCGCCGAAGATGCTGTTGTTCGGTGCGGCGGCGCAGTTTGGTATCTTCTTCACACTGCTGGCGGCACTCGGGTTGAGCGCGGTGATTAACAATCCCGATATTTTTGCCGTGGATTTGAAAGAGGCATCGGCCATCGCCATCATCGGCGCAGCAGATGGGCCGACATCAATTTTCGTGGCGCAGAAGTTTGCGACGAAGTTCCTCGGGCCGATTACGGTGGCGGCATATTCGTATATGGCGCTTGTGCCGATTATCCAGCCGCCTGTTATCAAGGCGCTGACGACGAAGAAAGAGCGCATGATTCGCATGGCATATACAGAAAAGAAGATTTCCAAGACGGCGCTGATTCTGTTCCCGATTGTGATTACGCTTGTGGCGGGCATTCTGGTGCCGGAGAGCGCGTCGCTTGTCGGCTCGCTGATGTTCGGCAACCTGATTCGCGAATGCGGCGTGCTGGAGAAGCTGTCGAAGACGGCGCAGAACGAGCTGGCGAACCTTGTGACGCTGTTGCTGGGCATCACGATTGGCGCGACGATGAAGGCAGACGAGTTTGTCTCGATTCCGACGATGATTATTATGGGTCTTGGTCTGTTCGCGTTTATCTTTGATACGGCGGGCGGCGTGCTGTTTGCCAAGTTCCTGAATGTGGTGACGAAAGAGAAAATCAACCCGATGGTCGGTGCAGCGGGCATTTCCGCGTTCCCGATGGCGGCGCGTATCGTGCAGAAGATGGCGAAGGACGAAGATCCGACGAACTTCGTACTGATGCAGTCGATTAGCGCGAACGTGTCGGGACAGTTAGGTAGTGTTATCGCGGGCGGCATGATTCTGACGCTTGTGCCGAAGCTGATTGAAATGTTCGGATTGTAGGACTGGAGGCGAAGCAGGGTGTCAAGTCTTTTCTTAGTGCTGATATGCTCAGTGGTTGCGGTTATTATGCTTGGGGCGTTGTTTTTCGGCTTAGTGTTGTTACTGAAATTGTTCAAGAAATAAATTGGCAGGATACGAATAGACTTTTGAGGGGTGAATGATATGGGAACATTGATGCAGGCTGGTTTGGCGATGATGGGTTTGGGCTTAGCGGGCGTATTTATGGTGCTTGGATTGCTTTGGGGTGCGATTGCGTTGCTTCGGGTGCTTTTTCCTGTGAAAGAGGAGCAATAAGCGGATGGCGTTAATGGGGGACAAGCTGGCGAAGGCGTTGGGCGCTGTGGTTGCCGCGGGTGAAGGCGGCGGGCGAGAAGTCCGAGGCGTGTATGCCTGCGACGTGCTTGGCCGTGCGCTGGCGCGGGCGGAAGCGGATTGCGCATGGGTCACGGTGGTCGGGCATGTGAATACGATTGCGGTGGCGGTGCAGCGCGAAGTGGCCTGCGTGGTGGTGGCAGACGGCGCGGCCGTGGACACCAATGCTTTGGAAGCCGCTGTGCGCGAGGGCGTGCCTGTCTTGACGACAGACATGACAGCGGCAGATGCTGTGGCGCGGATACAGGCGGCGATGAAGTCGGATGCAAAATCAATGGTGGATGACATTACGCGGTTCATTTTTGTGGAAGATGAACCGCGTCAGGCAGACATCATTTTTGCGCCGGGCAGTGCCGATCCGTCGATTCCGGAGCGCGCGGCAGAGCTGTACCGCGATGGGTATGCGCCGCTTGTGCTGCCTGCCGGCGGCGTGAGCGTGAAGCTGGGCAAGTTTGCCGGCGTGAAGAAAAAAGCGGATGTGTACAACAAGGACTACCGGACGGAGTGTGAGTTCTACTGCGACGTGCTGCAACAAAGCGGCGTGCCGGAATCGGCAATTCTCCAAGAAAATCAGTCCGGGCACACGCGGGACAATGCTTTTTTCTCGCGCAAGGCGGCAGATGCAGCGGGGCTGTCGATTCGGAAGGCAATCATTTGCTGCAAGGGCTTCCACGCGCGACGGTGTCTGATGCTGTATCAGATGGCGTTTCCCGAGGCGGAACTGTGCGTTGTGGCGGTAGAAGGCTATGGTGTGAACCGGCACAACTGGCATGAAAGTGAGTATGGCGTTGACCGTGTGCTGGGTGAGCTGAGCCGTTGCGGCAACCAGTTTGTCCCTGACATTAAGAGGCATTTGGGGTTGCACTGAGCGGCATTCATCGATGTTTGCCAGCGGAAAGGGGTGCCGGTTATGGCGGCGTTTGAGATTATACACGCGGAAGCGGCGCATCTGCCGCAGGTGCTGGAATTGTATTCATATTTGGGCGACAACGCCGTGCCGGAGATTACGAGCGAGATGCACGAGCTTTGGGCGGAGATTCTGGCAAACCCGATGCAGACGGTTCTGCTGGGCGTGGCGGATGGCCGCGTGGTTTCGACGTGCGTGGTGATTGTTGTCAAGAACCTGACGCACAGCCAGCGGCCGTATGCGATTGTGGAGAATGTTGTCACGCTTCCGGAAATGCGGGGCAGCGGCTATGCCACGGCGGTGCTGGATGCGGCGCGCGATTTGGCGCGGCAGAATCATTGTTACAAAATCACGCTCACAACGGGCACGCAGAAGGATAGTACGATGACATTTTATCGTCGCGCGGGGTACAACTCAGCGGATAAGACGGCGTTTGTGCAGTGGCTGTGAATCGCATAAAATGATAATGAGAACGCGTCTTGCATAGACTGTAAAAACAGTATGTGAGGGGCGTTTTTTATATGTGGTGGCGGCAATATCGGTATGGGCGCAGTCGAAAAGAGCGGCTGCAAGATATGATAGTGAATGTGGCGGCGGTGATGGTGCTTGTATTGGTGGTGGCGTCGCTGCGCGGGCTGTGGGGCGCACGGAAAGTGTCTGTGCGGGCGGCGGAGGCGGCGGCATTGCGGGCACCGGTGGAAGCGGTGACGACCCTGCGGCGGTTTTCGGCAGAGGCGGGGCTGGACTTTGCGGAGGTGCTGGCGGTGTACATGCTGGATAATGCGTTCTTTCGGAAGGCGGCGGAGCCGTTGGGCGAGGAGGCGCTTGTGTCACGGTACATTGACGGGCACAAGAAACTGAAACGCGCGATTGGCGAGAAGACGGTTGCGCCGTATGCAGCTTATTTGCGGCGGCTGGCGACGGAGATTACCTGCTTCCCTGTCTTGGGGCAGGATGGTGCTGTGATGTACGGCGACAGCTTCGGCGCAGCGATACAGGGCGGCGCGTATGCAGGGATTGATATTTTTGATGAGATGCGGGAGGCAGGACGGCTGCGAGTGGCGGCGGTGGCGCGCGGCGTGGTGGTCGAGGCGGGGCAGAATAAGGCTGAGGGGCATTATGCGGTGATTCAATCGGCCTCGGGAACACTGTATAAGTATGCGCATTTGGCGTATGTCCATGCGGATATGGCAGAGGGTGCGCAGGTGGAAGCGGGCACACCGATTGGATATATGGGGGAGAGTGGTCTGGAGGGGCGCAATGACTTGTTTCCTGTGCGGCTGACGGTGTCTGTATTGGTCGAGAGCGAGGTGCTGAACGGTGCGGCGTGGGTGAACCCGTACATTTTTCTGCGGCTGGTTGAAAATGGGCGGTGAATATGCTATGATGAGAAAAGATGGAGTCATGCGGACAGCTGTGCTCTTGGAGGTGCAAACAATGAGCGAGATAAACTGGGACGAAATGCTGCTGCCGTATGAGCAGGCCGTGCATGAGCTGACTGTGAAATTCCGCTGCCTGCGTGATGGGTTTGATTCGCTGGGGCTGTCATCGCCGATTGAATCGGTGGAGGGCCGTGTGAAGCGCGTGTCAAGCATATTGGAGAAAGCGCAGCGCAAGGAGATTCAACCGCAGGATATTGAGCAGAAGATTGAGGATATTGCGGGGATTCGGATTATTTGCCGATTTGTGGAGGACATCGCGCGCGTTGTGCAGCTGATTGAAGAGCGCGACGGGCTGGACATGGATATTATCAAAGAACGTGACTATGTTTCGAGCATGAAGCCAAGCGGGTATCGCAGTTTTCACCTGATTATTCGGTATCCTGTCGTGACGGCGCTGGGCAAGAAGTTCGTGTTCTGCGAGATACAGATTCGCACGATGGCGATGAATTTCTGGGCGGTCATTGAGCATTCCTTGCGGTATAAATACAACGGGAAAATGCCGGACGAAATCAAGCGCAGGCTTGTGCGCAGTGCGGATGCGGCGTTCTTGCTGGATCGCGAGGTGAGCGAGATTCGGCAGGACATCATCCGCGCGGAGCGCGATGTGGTGCATAAAGAGAATGTGGTGAACGAGCTGGTGCAGAATATACAACTGCTCTACCGTATTGCACCACTGGATGAGGCGGAGCGGCTGAACAAAGAGTTCATGGCGCTCCACGATGGGCAAAGCGACGATGAACAGCTTGTCGAGCTGAATCGACGCGTGCGCGTGATTGCGGAGTCGTATCGGATGAGGAATGCGTAGAGGGATGCGCTGGGGAGGAATCGGCGTTGGGTAAAAGAATCACATGGCTGATGGCGGCTGTCGCTGTTCTTTTGATTGTGGGTGGTTGTGCGAAGGAAGCGCCTGCTCCGAGAGGTGTCAATTGGAGCGTATCCAAGCATAGCGATGTCACGGACAGAGATTACGAGGAAGTTGACAGATACAAGGCGGCGTTCTATGATGTTGATGAAATTGCAATAGACAGAATACGGAAATGGATTGACTCGTGCGAGACAACCGGCGGGCATCACCATTACATTTATTCTGACCCCGATTCGTGGGATATGTTTATATACTACCCTGTCTCAGAAGAGGTACAATATAGTGGGTTTGCGTTTTACATTGCGGATTCTACTGTGAATGTATATGTAGAGACTGATGATGCGTCGCCGGCGGCAGAATACAACCAGGATTACGTTTTGATACGGGTTCAGGCGCCGATGAGAGCGGCGTGGCCGTCGTCGTCAAGGTTGTTTGTTGACGGGAATGAGATTGATTTGAGCTCGGAAGATGTCGCATATTGAAGTGCGGGTAGGTAAGCCAAGTCTAGTGAAGAGTGAAGGAAGTTTCCGATGATGTATGCGATAGGCGATTTACATTTGGGGCTTGCAATGAACAAGCCAATGGACAAGTTCGGCGCGGAATGGACAAGCCATCATTTGCGGATTGAGGAAAAATGGCGCAGTATGGTCACGCCGCAGGATACGGTTGTTCTTGTGGGCGACACATCGTGGGCGATGGATATGGAAGACTTCGCGCCCGATTTGCAGCTCATACAGTCGCTGCCGGGGCGGAAGATTATCGTGCCGGGGAATCACGACTACTGGTGGGGCAGCACGAACAAGCTGAACGCGCTGGATGAGAATGTCTATTTCCTGAAATGCGGGTTCGCCAAGGCGGAGGGGCTGCACATCTGCGGCGCGCGGGGATGGCTCTGCCCGAACGATACGTTGTTCACGGAGCATGACCGCAAGATATACCTGCGCGAAGCGGCGCGGCTGAAGCTGTCGCTGGACGGCGCGATGAAGGATGGCGCGACGGACATCGTTGTCGCGATGCATTACCCGCCGCTTAGCGACAGCGGCGAGGCATCCGCATTCACGGCGCTGATGCGGGAATACCCTGTGCGGCTGGTGGTGTATGGGCATTTGCATGGGGAAGGCGGTCATGCCAAGCGGATTGAAGGCAGCAACGACGCACGGACGGTCGACGGGATTGCGTACAAATTGGTGTCTTGTGATTACTTGAAATTTTCTTTATGGCCGATTTTATTATGATGCGAAATCATAAGGAGGTTGTATATGAATACCGAAATCATTAATCGCGCGGCAAAAATATTGGCAAATCGAGAAAAGTTTGAACAGGGTTGCTTAGAATGCTGTGTTTTGGCGTTGATAGACGAAGAGGGGTATCCAACCGCCGCCACCATTTCTCCGTCAAGGATAGAGGGCATCAAGCGCATAACCTTTTGCACGGGAATGGAAAGCAATTGGGCAAAACGCATTCAGAAAAATAATCGCGCCAGCGTTTGTTTCAATTCGGAAGCAGAGCAGTATAATATTACACTGGTTGGCACGATTGAGGTGCTGACTGACCTTGCTGCGAAAAAAGAAATGTGGTTTGATGGAATGGGCGACTATTTCAGCGGGCCGGAAGACCCCGGCTTTTGCGTGCTGCAATTTGTGACGAAGAGATACAGCCTGATGCTGAACGAACACGATGTGAACGGACAGGCCAAAGGAACATTATAAGAAATAGAGTTTGGTATGATGAGAGAGGAACTGCTATGGAGTTGCCACAGGCTTTTACCGATAAAATGCGCGGCCTTTTCGGTGCGGAATACGATGCGTTTGCCCGCGGGTTTGATTTGCCGCGGCATTATGGCGTGCGCGTGAACACGTTGAAGATTGGCGTGGATGCATTCGAGGAATTGTTTGATTGTCTGCTTGCCCCTGTGCCGTGGTGCGGCGAGGGTTTTTATTATGACGCGGAGGCGTTCCGGCTGTCAAAAAGCCCGTACTATGCGGCGGGTCTATACTATTTGCAGGAGCCGAGTGCTATGTCTGCCGCATCGATTTTGGATGTAAAGCCGGGTGAGCGCGTGCTTGACCTTTGTGCGTCGCCGGGCGGGAAGACGACGCAGCTGGCCGCCGCAATGCAGAATACAGGCGTGCTGGTGACGAATGACGCAACCTCGACGCGGATGACGGCATTGCTGAAAAATGTCGAGCTGATGGGGCTTCGAAATGCGCTGGTGACAAATGAGACGGCGGAGCGGCTTTCGGTACGGTTTGCGGGTTGGTTCGACAAGATTCTGGTGGACGCGCCGTGCTCGGGTGAGGGGATGTTCCGCAAGGATAGGGACGCGGTGCTGTCGTGGGATGCGAAGAAGCCCGAGCGGCTGAGCGAGATACAGTATACGATTCTTGAGGACGCGGCGAAGATGCTGCGGAACGGCGGGCGGATGGTGTACTCGACATGCACATTCTCGCCGGAAGAGAATGAGAAGCAGATTCGCGCGTTCTTAGATAGGCATCCCGATTTTGAGCTGGTGCGGATTGCGCACGAACGGTTGGGCGTGTCGCCTGCGCGTGGGGATTGGGCGGCGGATGACAGATTGAACGCCACGGCACGGATTTGGCCGCATGTGCAGAACGGCGAGGGGCATTTTATTGCGATGTTGGAGCGGACGGGGCAAGCGCCCGAAGCGCCCGCGTCGGAACCTGTGGCGGCAGCGGACGTGAAGTCTGCCGCGCTGTGGGAGGCATTTGCGAAGGACATGTTGCGCATCGCGCCGCAGGGAACGGTTGCGCGGCATAAGGATTCGTTGTATATCCCACCGGAGGGGATGCCGAAATTGGATGGCTTGCGGATTTTTCGCGGCGGGTTCCCACTGGGTATG
>JGI994J12354_10004324_pt1 | contig 12820 bp, 11 predicted proteins | sample IntmicLarv3ML3BL_FD_12354 | JGI IMG/M metagenome (IMG submission 12354)
CACGCGTGTGCAGGTAGAGGACGTATCCTCCCCCCTGTTTCTGCGCCCGCAGGATGCCGCGATGCTCCATGCCGAGGACCGCCCCGCCAAGGCCGCGCTGCTCGGCCCGCTGGACAATCTGCTATGGGACAGGCGGCTGATCAAGACGCTGTTTGATTTTCACTACATGTGGGAGGTCTACACCCCGCAGGATAAGCGCGTCTACGGATCGTACACCCTGCCTGTGCTGTATGGGGACCGCTTTGTCGGGCGCATGCAGCTCGCCCGCAAGGACGGCGCGCTCATCGTGGAAAGCTGGTGGCCGGAGGACAAGCTGCGCCGCACGAAGGCTATGCGCAGGGAGGTTGGCGCGGCGCTGAAGGCACATGCCGTCATGCTGGGCATGGAGTATGACGATAACTGGGAGATGTAGGGCGCGAAGAATCGATGCGGGCGTCGACGACCGAGTGGATGACGCCCGCTTGCCGCACCCGATAGGCAGGAAAGCGTGTGACTGTACGCGTTGATATGCAAAGGGGCATATGGTACAGTGCCCTATGCGGATCACCGCAAAATCAGGTTGAAAGGGGATAGAACAATGGATAAAAAAACAAAGGGGTGCAGGCCAAGCCTGTAGCGAGCAGAGCAAAACATCTCCTTTGCTCGCTTTCTCGCAAGAAGAAGGGAGCAGCAACTTGAATTTACAGAATTATGTAGACTATTCACGAATGAACCGATCCATGATCAACATGATTCCTATAGAGGGAATTATCGACACCGGCGTGTCTATGGGACTTGATGAGAACGCCACCGTACTTGACTTGTGTTGCGGTTATGGTACGCAACTCATGCTATGGGCCAAAGCATTCGGCTGCAGCGGTGTGGGCGTGGACATTACGCAAGCATTTGTCAAAGAAGGGCATGCCACGCTCGGACGCGAGGGCATTCATACCGTAGAGCTGTTGCAGGGCGATGTCATGGCCTACCAGACAGACACTCTTTTCGATGTGGTGTGCTGTACGGAAAACCTTGTCCAAGACATCGGCGAGCGCCTACGCTGGATGGAGCGCTATGCCAAGCCCGAAGGGAAGCTGGTGATCAGCAGCCTTTATGCCAAGGTAGAGAATCCTCCTGCAGAGCTTACCGACTTTGATGGCCCTTTGCTGACACTGGACGCGCTCTATGATGTCATCCGCGAGGCGGGCTTCTACCTGACAAGCATCGCACTGGATTCGCCGATGGCATGGAACACGTATATCAGTTGGTCGAGTCAGCACGATCTGGCGGCACTACGTAAANACCCAGATGATGCCCGCCTCATGGCGTGGATCGAGAAGTGGAACCATATGTATTTCCGCAATCGCATACCCTACGAAGGGATGGCAATGTTTGTGGTAGAGCGATTATGAAAACGACGCAGAGCGAGGCGTATGCTTCGCTCTGCGTTATTGCGTGGTATGGTGCGATTCGCGCGCAGTATGCTATGGAGAGTACTGCCGCCTCGATTCCAACGCTCCAACTCCAGAAAAATGGTTAGGATTGGTATATCTGATGCAAAACAAGCAAATCATTCAGACCAACAAGACCTATTGGGACGCAAATGCCGACGCGTGGTTTGGTATGACCTCTCTACCGACGATCGGCGTCAACTTTCCAAGCGAGGACGATCTGCGCCTCTTTGGCGATGTGTCCGGCAAAAAGCTGCTGGAGATATGCTGTGGTAGCGGCCATTCGCTCAAATACCATGCCGACAGAGGTGCTGCCGAGCTGTGGGGCGTCGATCTTTCCCAAAAGCAATTGGAAAACGCCGAAAGATATCTGGCGGAAAACGGCTATGCGGCAAAGCTGATCTGCTCGCCGATGGAAGCGGATTTGGACATTCCCCAAGATTACTTCGACTATGTGTATTCGATCTACGGCATCGGCTGGACGACGGATTTGCAGGGGACCTTTGACAAAATCGCGTCCTATCTCAAAAAGGGCGGCGTCTTTATCTTCAGTTGGAACCACACGCTCAACCACTGCGTCGCGCGGTCGGAGAACCAGCGATATAACGTGCTGGACGACGGCAAGCTGGTCTTCAGCAGGAGCTATTTTGACGAATCCTATTTCCGCATGCCCCTGGATGGCGGCGAAATCTTGCTGAGCAACCGAAAAATGTCCACGTACATCAATGCTCTGGCGCAATCGGGCTTTGCCATAGAGCGGATGATAGAGGAGGCAGACAAGGAAACCATGGAATCGCCCGACGACAGCGTCAAGACCCAAAAGGCGAAAATGTTGCCCATGTCCTTCTGCATCAAGGCACGAAAACTGTGATGTGAGGTGCGGCCATGCAAGCGTTCATCGCAAATGTCAGCGCGGAACTGGAAAACCTCGGAAAAACGCCACAGGGAGATCATCTCAAGACGGGCGACATACGCCGCTTGTCGGCGAAGCTCTTTCGCGGATTGCCGGACAAATCCACCGACCATGTTTTCGCGCTGTGCGGCGGGCTTCTGGAGCAACGGAACTGGCCAATGGGCGTTATCGCCTTTGATTTCGCGTACCGCGTAAAGGCGGAATATGACGAGAATACCTTTGCTCTTTTTGAAAGCTGGCTGGCGAACTACGTGCGCGGCTGGGGCGATTGTGACGACCTCTGCACGCATGCCTTCGGCACGTTGATCTGCCAAAGAACCGCGTTGGTAGCGCGCGTGATCCCCTGGACAAAACGGGAGGAATTCTGGATACGCAGAGCCGCCGCCGTGGTCTTGCTCCCTTCCATCTGGCGCGGGCAATACAAGAAAACCATCCCGCTGGCCATATCCGACCTTCTGATGGCGGATGACCATGATTTGGTTCGCAAGGGATATGGCTGGATGCTCAAGGAATTGTCCGCCAAGGAGCCGGAAATGGTCTTTGACTATCTGCTCAAAAACAAGGCCGTGATGCCGCGCACTGTCTACCGTTACGCGCTGCAAAGATTTGACGCGGACAAACGAGAGCTCCTGATGCGCTGAATCGTCCGAATCGAACACTCCGCGTGTACGGTCGATTTTGATACCTTGAACACCTTGGCCGCGTCGCGGACGGTGGCGTTGTTTTCCAGTATGTACGCGGCGATCTCCATCACGCGCTCCTCGATATAGTCCCTCACAGTATGCGCCTCCTTATCGACGATGCGCCTTTTCGGGCGCGTCGGCATGCCTCATTCTATGAAGAACCGTCCGAAACCAGAACGTTTCGGGCGGTTTGGCTTGTCAACAACGTTGCCAGGCTGTCATCACAAACTGCGGTTTGCGATGAATGGGAAGAACGCCGTTTTCGCTTTGGCGGCCATGCCGCCCGGTCGACGAAAACGCATGGAAGCCGAAATCCATTGTCCGAAGCCGAATCGTTTCGGGCAGCTTGCGTTTCGCAGGCAAAGCAGGGAAAATGGAGCCGTCAACGCAGGTATGTGCGCGGATCGACCGTCCTTCCATCGGACAACACAAAGAAATGGACATGCGCTCCCGTTTGCGACTCGACCATCGCGGATGCGCCCGCCGTGCCGACGCATTGTCCGCGCGAGACGCTCTCCCCTGCGGCGACAGCAATCTCCCCCAGCGACGCATAGCCCGTGATGAATCCGCCGCCATGGTCGATGATCACCACATTGCCCCACGAGGCATCTTCATATGCCTCCAGAACAGTGCCGTCCGCCGCCGCCCCGACCTCCGTGCCCTCCGGCGCGAGCAGGTCAATCCCTTCGTGTGTCGTCCACTCTCCGAGCGTTTGGGAATAGACCAGCGAATCGGACGCGTATGTCTCTCCCTTGCCGCCCAACAGGGGAAGTGAAAGCGGCGCTTCGGTAGGTTCGGGAATGGAGACGGCCACCGGCTCGACCTGCGCCGCCCGCACAGGCTCAACAGGCCGCAGCGTCGCCGCCGGGGTAGGAACGGCGTCCGCCACCTCCGCCGCCTTGGGATCAGCTGCCCTCTCCCCCAGAAACATCCCGATGCCGATCACAACCGCGCACAGGAGCATCACAACCGCAAAGCCGCATCGCTCCCATCCCGTGCGCGTTGCCTCCCTCCACTTTTTCCACTGCAAGCCTTCAATCCACTTCTTCATCTTATTTCACCTCTATATCCATCATGTCCCACTTTTCAGTAGACATGCACATTAAGAAGACTACTCCCGGCAATGCGTTGCTAATATATCCGACAATCACCACGAAAAGCAACAGATCCTGCGCTACTCACAAGGGGCAATATGTGGTATAATATGGAATATGAGGGTATAGAACAGTCTGGAGGCTTGCTTATGCGGTTCAAAAGCATAGCGACGCGTATCGTGATGACGGTTATGCCGTTTCTCTTGATCTCTAGCCTTGTTTATGTCGTTGTCTGTTATAATGTTTCCCATCGAAACATCAACGACTCCATCGATGCAAAAATGATGGAAAGTCTCAATGTCGCGCATCTTAGCGTCCAAAATGAGCTGGACAAAAACGCAGCAGTCGCACAAAGCTCCGCGAATTTTGCCACCACACTCACGCAACGGACGCATGATGAAAACGCATTTGAGATCTTTTTGCTGACGACGATCCCCACCAACCCCCATACGGTCGGCGGAGGCATTTGGTATGAGCCTTACGGCTACCGTGACGATTTGTATTATTTTGGTCCCTACGCCTACATGAGCGAGGGGGAGGCGCACTTCGTCGCTGAATATGAAAGCTCGGTGAATTATCATGACATGGAATGGTATACCAGCGGCATGAATTCACAGGGAGACATCGTATGGTCGGGAGCCTACTATGATCCCGTCGCCGATGTCTCCATGGTCACGTCTACACAGCCGTTTTATGCGGCAGATGGTGCCTTTGTTGGCGTAGCGACCTCAGATATGGCCCTGGATGTCATTCGCGAAATCGTTGGGAAAATCACCGTTGGAACCACAGGCCGCGCCTTTTTGCTGGGCAGTGGCGGCGAATATATCCATTTCGTCGGAATGCAGCGCAGTGTCGAGGATCACATGTACGAAGACGCGAACCCCGATTTGGCCAAGTTGGGCAAGCACCTGCAACATTCTGCGGCGGGAACGACATCGCTGGACTTGAATGGAGAACGTTGCCGCGTCTATTATACGACCATCTCCGAGGTGGAATGGACACTCGGCATCGTCATCGAGGAACAGGAAATCGGCAGCTCCACCCGCAATCAGATGCTGCTTTCCGTCGCCTTCCCGCTTCTGGGATTGTTGCTTTCAGCATATGCGCTGGTGCGCGTCGCGCAAAACCTGCGGCACGTGACAGAAAAGGTTAACGCGGTGGCCGTGCGCGCAGCCGGCGGAGACTTCGACGTGCAGATCGATGTAAAGGAACACGATGAGTTCGGCGTCATGGAGGATCAACTGAACATCATGATCGCCAACATGAAGGAAATGAGCAGGCAATCCGCCGAGCGGCTGCATCTGGCGCAAGAAGCCAGTCAGGCCAAGAGCGGCTTCCTATCGCGTATGAGCCACGAGATCCGCACACCGATCAACGCCATCATCGGCATGACGCAAATCGCCAGAAACGCGACGGATATCGAATATTGCAAGGACTGCCTCGCAAAGGTGGATCTGGCATCCCGCCAGCTACTCTCGCTGGTAAATGACATTCTGGATATGTCCAAGATCGAGGCAAACAAGCTGACCCTTGAAGAAAAATCCTTTGATTTCCATGGGCTGCTTGACAACGTCACGACGATCGCCGCCGTGAAGACATCAGAAAAAAGGCAAAAATTTAATGTACGCGTCGCGCCTGAGATCCCCAAGCGTATGGTCAGCGATGAACTGCGTATTTCACAGGTCATCAACAATCTATTGAGCAACGCCACCAAGTTTACGCCCGAGGAAGGCACGGTGGATCTTTCCTTCGACGTAGATGAGCAAACCGAAGATCATCTGGTCATGCGCGTGACCATCCGCGATACCGGCATCGGCATGACGCAAGAGGAAATCAGCCGCTTGTTCATCTCCTTTGAGCAGGCGGATGGCAGCATCTCCCGTCGTTTCGGCGGAACCGGGCTGGGTATGTCGATCAGCAAGCGCATTCTGGAGATCATGGGTGGGCGAATTCAGGCGCGTAGCGCACCGGGAGAGGGCAGCGAATTCACCGTATTCTTCCCCGTCGGCGTTGCGGAAGACATCGAGGAAGAGAACGAAACGCCACTGGAGGAAATGCCGAACTTAGAGCGATACCGCATTCTCTTGACCGAAGACATCGAGATCAACCGCGAAATCGTCATCGCTCTATTAGAAGAAACCAATGTGCGCATTGACTGCGCGGAAAATGGCCTGGAGGCCTGCGAGGCAATGGAACGCGCGGCGCAAGATTATGACTTGATCCTGATGGATCTTCAAATGCCCGAGATGGGTGGTCTGGAGGCGACGCGCCGCATACGCGCCATGGAGAACCCACACTGCCAAAGCATCCCCATCGTGGCGATGACAGCCAACGCCTTCCAAGAGGATATCGACGAATGCTTGGCCGTAGGCATGAACCGGCACATTGGTAAGCCCCTCGACATCGATTTGCTGATACGTACCCTTGCGCAATTGCTCATAAAGGATTGACGAAGCCGGGTTCGCCCGTCGCGTCCTATCGATCCTTGCGAATGGATAAAGACCTAATTTTTCACATCCTATCGCGGACGCGACTCCAGGCGACTCATGATACCATCGGCTGCCACGAGCATGACCATCAGCGCGGTCGTTAGGATGTATCCCACGCGGAATTGCGCGAACTCAAAGCTTTCCAGCGCAGGCACGGCGAGGATTGCAGAGCGCAGCGCCGTGCCGAGCAGCGGCCCGAGCAGCAGCGCGACGCCCACAACCGCAATGTACATCCCCTCAAACAGAGAGCCGCCTTCACGAGGTATGATCTGATAGCGGCGTGAGAAGATGGCGATGTTGAATGCCGCGTTGCCGGAGGCCGCGAAAAGATACGCCAGCGGCAGCACATACATCATGGCGGCGGGCGGCGTAAAGCCCCAGATACATATCTCGGTCGCTATGAGCAATATGCCGATTTGCATCATACGAGTGGGGCCAAGCTTATCCTGCAAGCGGCCTACACTGCGATAGGCGATGAACTGGTATACCGCCATGAGCGAGCTGATGATGGCAATGTATGTATAGCTGAACCCAAGATACTTGAGCATGTAGACCTGTGTCACCGCGCACGACATCTGCGTGATGATGTAAAACAAGAACATGATCAGCAAAAAGCGCATGAACTTGGCGTTTTTTACCGGGATTGTGAACATGCTCTTGATGCTCACGCGCGGAAGGGGCGCATATTCCGGCTCGGCCATACGCCAAAAGTAGCGGACTTCCAGAAGGCCAAATGCCATCGACATAAAGAGCACGATACCATACGACAAAAAACTGCGCCCCATGACATCGAGCAGTATGCCCGAGCATGGGGGCAACGCAATGGAAACGATCAGCGAAAACATCATTCGCATGGAGGTATACCGCCCGCGAATTTCCTCCGGCGCTATCGCGACGAACCAGATGTTGACCGCAATCGCCGCGCTGGAGCTTAGCACGCATGCGAGCACTTTCAGGGCGATGAACACCGGTTGGCGCGCGTCAAAGGGAAGCAATGCCGTGAGCGACAGGCAGAAGATCAAGCAATGCCGTGAGCGACAGGCAGAAGATCAGCGCACGCGCGACGATCAGCATGATCGCCAGCGGACGCTTACGCCGCGCCACACGTTCCCAGAACATGGGCGCGAACACCGCGACGATGCCGATGATGTTGGGGAATAAGGCAACAATGGAGGTCAGCGAATCGCTGAACCCCAGCTTGAGCATCAGCCCATTGAGCACAGAGCCTGTCGAAAGCAAGGTAACAGCCGTGGCCGCCATGGCTTGCAGTATGAACAGCCTTTGCTGTTCATACAATGGATTGTGAAGCAACTGGGCGTCGTTGTTATAGAAAACCCTGTGGATCAGCTTGAGCGCCATGGCTTTGCTCCTCCATCGGGGTAATTTTTGCAACAGTATATCATAGAAAACTACTCGGCGAAATAGGAAACTGCACGATCTACAAATTATTGATCAGGAACGCGAAACGTTTCCTGCCCTGCCCAATAAATCTTTGCGAAGGGCTTGCGGAACAAGGCGCGATCGGTTATACTATTTTTCGTGAGTTTTTACAAAACAAGAGATTCAGAAAGGAGGCTACGCAATGAAACTTCAGCAACGGATGCCGGAAAACGCGTATCGTTCCCGCGTGGCCTTATGGGTCTGTCAATAAAGCTTTGTCTTTGTTGAGGGCTGTGGGGCAATCGTGCGCCGCAGCTCTTTTGTTTTTTTGTAATTCACCCATTCCGTCGAAATCTATCTCCAGTTATGAGGTGTTTCCATGCAAAACCGAAAAATCCAGCTACTCTTTTCTGTCATGCAGGGCAAAAAGCGGTTCTTCGTCGGGGCAATGCTCTCCACGCTGATCACTGTGCTGCTCGGGTTGATAACCCCGCTCGTGCTGCGCACGACGGTCGATTCTATCATCGGAACGACGCCGATGGATCTTCCCGCCTCGGTCATCACATGGATCACATCCATCGGAGGCCGGGAGACACTGCTACACAATCTATGGATTTGCAGCCTTGTGCTGATCTGCGTGTCTCTTTTCAGCGCCGTGTTTCAGTTTCTGCACGGCTATTGGGCGGCAGTCGGCTCCGAGCGCGTCAGCGAGACGCTGCGCAACCGCCTATACTCCCATCTTGCCAACCTTCCCTACAACTATCACGTACACGCCGAAACGGGCGACTTGATTCAGCGCTGTACCTCCGACGTCGAGACTATCCGCCGCTTTCTGTCCGGGCAGATGGTGCAAATGCTGCGCTCCGTCTCGATGGTCGTATTGACGCTGTATATCATGATCAACCTAAACGGAACCATGACGTGGATCGCCATGTCCATGGTGCCTCTCGTGTTCGTCTTTTCGTGGGTCTTTTTCCGCAAGGTCATGAAGCACTTCCGACTGGCGGACGAAGCGGAAGGCGCGATGACCGCCACCATGCAGGAAAACCTGACCGGCATGCGTGTGGTGCGGGCATTTGGACGGCAAAAGTTTGAGATCGACAAATTCGATAAAAAGAACACCGACTACCGCGATAAGGCGTTCACCATGATGCGCATCATGGCCACCTACTGGGGTACGCTGGATCTGATCTGCATGATCCAGACGGGCATGGTGCTGCTCATCGGCGCGTTTTTCGCCGCCAACGGCGCGATTACGCTGGGAACGGTGCAAGCGTTCGTACAGTACGAGGACATGCTGCTCTGGCCCGTGCGCCAGCTTGGGCGCTTGCTTGCGGACATGGGGCGCATGATGGTCGCTCTGGACCGCATCGACGAAATCCTCCGCCAGCCGGTGGAAGCGGACAATCCCGGCTCTACCACCCCTGCGCTGGACAGAGACATCGTCTTTAACAATGTCACATTCCAATACGATGGCGGCATCAAGGTGCTCGAGGGCGTGAGCTTCACGGCGAAGGCCGGCTCGACCGTCGCCATCCTCGGGCCGACCGGCACGGGCAAATCCACCATGATGCTGCTCTTACAGCGGTTGTATGACTATGACGATGGGAAAATCACCATCGGCGACGTGGACATCAAGAAGATACAGAAAAAGCATCTGCGTTCGCGGATCGGCATCGTCTTGCAGGAGCCATTCCTATACAGCCGCACGGTACGCGACAACGTCGCCATCGTCGATCCCTCCATGCCCGACGATGTCGTGCATCAAGCCGCATCCGTCGCACACATCCACGATGTCATCGAGGAATTCGAAAAGGGGTATGAGACGGTCGTCGGCGAACGCGGCGTAACCCTTTCCGGCGGACAGAAGCAGCGCGTCGCCATCGCGCGTACGCTGGCGCGGGACAACGATGTGTTGATCTTCGACGATTCGCTCTCGGCGGTGGATACCCACACCGACGCGGCCATCCGTAAGGCACTGGGCGAGCGAACCAGCAAGACCACTACCTTCATCATTTCGCACCGCGTGACAACGCTGAGCGAGGCCGACTTGATCCTCGTGCTGGAAAACGGCCGCATCGCCCAACAGGGCACGCATGACGAGCTGATCGCTCAGGATGGCCTATACCAGAGGATCTTCAACATACAGAACCAACTCGAAGAAGAATTCGCCGATCAAATCGGCTAAAAGGCAGGCGAACGACTGTGCAATTTCAAGAAGAACAGGACTATACCGAGCGATTTAACATCCAATCATGGCTCAAGCTGCTGAAAATCGCGAAGCCACTGCATAAATATCTGGTGATGATGATCGTCGCCATCACTGTAACGGCGGCGATCGATACCTCCTTTCCATTGCTGACGGGTTATGTCATCGACCACTTCATCTCCGCGGGCACGACAGAGGGCCTTCTCCCCTTCGGGTTTGGGTATCTCGGGCTGGTGGTCACGCAGGCAACGGCCATCTTTTTGCACATCCTGTTCGCGGGACGCGTGGAGATCGGCGTAACATACTATGTGCGCAAAACGGCTTTTGAAAAATTACAGCAGTTAAGCTTCTCCTTCTACGACAAGACTGCGGTGGGTTATCTGCTTGCCCGGCTGGGGTCGGATGCCGACCGTCTCGGCGGCACCGTCGGCTGGGCGCTGCTGGATCTCCTGTGGGGCGCGATCATCATGTTGGGCGTGCTCATCGCCATGTTTACCATCAATTGGCAATTAGCGTTGCTCGTGACGGCAGTCATCCCCCCACTGGCCGTGCTCTCCATCTTTTTCCAAAAAAGAATCCTGAAAAACTACCGTGAGGTGCGCAAGATCAACAGCCGCATCACAGGATCGTTCAACGAGGGCATTCAGGGCGCGAAGACCACCAAGACGCTGGTGCGCGAGGAGCAAAACTTCGGCGAATTTCAGGAGCTGACTTCCGGCATGCGCAAGGCTTCCATCCGGGCGTCTATGATCTCGTCGGTCTATATGCCCCTTGCCATGACGCTCGCGGCGGTGGCGTCGGCTCTGGTGCTGTGGCGCGCGGGCGTGCAGGTTTCCGAAATGGCCATCAGCTTCGGCACACTTTCTATCTTTATGTCCTACGCGGCGCGTTTCTTCGAGCCGGTACGCGAGATCGCGCGCATCTTCGCCGAGCTGCAATCCGCGCAAGCTGCCAGCGAGCGTGTGCTTTCGCTGATCGAGACGGAAGCGGATGTCGCCGACAGCAAGGAAATCATGGCGGTCTATGGCGATCAATTCGTGCCGAAAAAGGAAAACTGGCCGCAGATCCATGGCGAAATCGACTTTGAGCATGTGTCCTTCCAATACAAAGGCGGCGAGAAGGTGCTGGATGATTTCACGCTGCATGTCAATGCCGGCGATACCATCGCGCTCGTGGGCGAGACGGGTTCGGGTAAATCGACCATCGTCAATCTCGTCTGCCGCTTCTACGAGCCGACCGATGGAGCGCTGAAGATCGACGGAACAGACTACAGGGAGCGTTCACAGCTCTGGCTGCAATCCCATCTGGGCTATGTGCTGCAGGCTCCCCACCTGTTCTCCGGCACCATCCGGGAGAACATCCGCTATGGCCGCCTTGACGCAACCGACGAGGAAGTTGAAGCCGCCGCGCGTACGGTGGACGCCGAGGCGTTCATCCTGAAGCTGGAAAAGGGTTATGATACCGATGTTGGCGAGGGTGGCAATCGCCTGTCCACCGGACAGAAGCAGCTCGTATCGTTTGCGCGGGCGATCTTGGCCGATCCGCGCATCTTCGTGCTGGATGAAGCGACCTCCTCCATCGACACCGAGACAGAAATGTTGATTCAACAGGCCATCGCAACCCTGCTGGAGGGGCGCACCTCCTTCATCATCGCGCACCGTCTTTCCACCATCCGCGAGGCCGACCGCATTTTGGTCATTCAAGATGGCAAGATCACCGAGCAGGGGACGCATACCGAATTGCTGCATCAGCACGGATACTACTATGACCTGTACACCAACCAGTTCCGCGAGGAGCAGGAAATAGGGTTGCTCGGCGGTGTGCGGGGCAACGAAGAATAGGAAAAGCTCAGGCCCCATCAACGCAATGCTTTTCACAAAAAACCGGCCCGAAACCGCAATGGTTTCGGGCCGGAGTTTTTGTTGCAATCAGGGCTTTAATATCTTCCCACCGGCGGCGTGACAGAATCCGGAAGAGGACACTGATATCCCTTTCCTCCATTCTGGCGCTTGACGATTTCCTTCGCCTCCGCAATGGCGTCGGGGCGGTCCATGGTGCGGATGGCAGCGAGGGCCATAGCGACGGCAGCGGTAATCGTTCCCTTATGGGTGATGCGGCTGCCGGCCTGCGCAGTGTGCTGCCACGTATGGCCCACATTGCCGATGCACGCCGTCGCGACGCGGAAATTCAGGCAGGGAACGGCGTAGGTAACGTCTCCTACGTCTGTCGATCCGCCGCTGACCTTGGACTTGGAAGGATCATACGGGTGGATGACGGAGTCCAGAGGCCGCTCGAGAATCGCTTCGAGTTGATCCGCACCGTAATCGCGGACGATGCTTTCGCGGATGCTGTCCAGCGTAGTCTCGTTGTAGGTGTTCAGGAATTTACGCGCGAGCGCATAGTCTTCCTCATCCCACGCCGGCGCGCCGACTTCCTGCAAGCACTCATCGCCAATGCGGGCAAGCGCGTCGTTGGGAATGTAATCGGAAAATGCCATCGTGATTTCATAGCTCATCTCCGTATCGGTCATCAGAGCCGCGCCGCGCGCGACGTTGACGACACGCTCAAACAACTCTTTGACCTGACTGACCTTGGGAGAGCGCACCTCATATTTGATCAGCGAAT
>JGI994J12354_10004325_pt1 | contig 12819 bp, 13 predicted proteins | sample IntmicLarv3ML3BL_FD_12354 | JGI IMG/M metagenome (IMG submission 12354)
TCCCAGAGGCAAAACCTGCCAGTACTGCTGACCGGCTTTTTTCAGGAAGTCTATCCACTCTCTTGCCGCTTTGCCAAGTGTTCCGATTCCAAACTGCGACGGAAGAGCGCTGACCGGCAGCAAAATCCCTGAAGCACGTCTTGGAATAATTGTACTTTTCTCCATAGTTTAACCCTTCACAGCCCCGGCTGTAATACCCTTTATTATATGCTTCTGGCAGAATAGGTACAAAACAATAACAGGCACAACCGCCATAATAAGGCACGCCATTATAGCCCCCATATCCACACGCCCGTAACTGCCGCGCATTGACTGGATTATGATTGAAATCGTTTTATATTTCTTCAAATCAAGTACAAGGTATGGAAGCAGAAAATCGTTCCATATCCACATTGTTTCCAGAATCCCAACGGAAATAAATGTCGGCTTCATTATCGGCAGAACAACAAAGAAATATGTTCGCAGCGGACTGCACCCGTCAATAACCGCCGCTTCTTCAATTTCCAGCGGAATACTTTTCACAAATCCGCAGAACATAAACACCGCAAGTCCCGCGCCAAAGCCCAGATAGACTATAATTATTCCCCACGGTGTATTCAGCTTCAGCGTGTCGGCAGTTTTTGAAAGCGTGAACATTACCATCTGAAAAGGAACCACCATTGAAAAAACACACAGCAGGTATAGTATCTTCGTAAATTTTGTCTGCACACGGGTGATAAACCACGCAAACATTGAACAGCACAGAAGTATTGCGAATACAGAGCCAATCGTTATCATCAGCGTCCAGCCTACACTGGACAAAAAGCCGTAATCGTCTATTGCAGACGCATAGTTTGCCAGCCCGACCCAAGTCTCCTCCGTCGGCAGTTTGAAAGGCTCAAGATTGATGTATGCTTTTTTCTTAAAGGAGTTCATCAGGATTATAAAAATCGGTGAAATATATAACAAAGTAATGGCCGCCATTGTAACCGACGCAAACCATTTTCTTGACGCTTTCATCTCCCTCATTGCTGCACCTCCCTGGTTCTGGTTGCACGCAGCTGCAAAAGACCAATCCCGACCACAAGAATGAAAAAGAGAACCGCCTTTGCCTGTCCAACACCTTCATATCCGATACGGTCATAAAAAGATTTGTATATATTAAGTGCCAGCATCTCTGTTGTTCTCGCCGGTTCGCCCGCTGTGAGCGACAGGTTCTGGTCAAAGAGCTTGAATCCGTTTGTGATAGATAAGAATGTACATATCGTAATTGATGGCATCATCATTGGTATCGTAATTTTAAACAGCTTTTGGAAGCCGCTGGCTCCGTCAATCTCAGANGCTTCCCCAAGCTCTGTGGGGATGGACTGCAATCCGGCAACATAGATTATCATCATATACCCAATCTGCTGCCAGCACACCAGAATTATAAGTCCCCAAAACCCAAATTTTGCATAAAGACTCAGCGCGAGGTCGTATTTTGCCAGTATTCCGTTAAATATTAGCTGCCAGATATATCCCAAGACTATACCGCCGATAAGGTTCGGCATATAGAAGCCNGTTCTAAACAGGTTGGTTCCCGGAATATTTTGGGTCAGAACCATTGCCAGAGCAAATGCGATGACATTTATAAACACAAGGCTCACAACAGCAAACAGCGCCGTAAATCCCAGAGAGTTTAAAAAAACCTTGTCCTTAAAGGCGGTAATGTAGTTACTCACGCCCACAAATTCAGCGTCCATCACAGTTGTGAATTCACAGAAAGACAGATATATCCCCATTACAAAAGGCACAATGAAGCCTATAATAAATGCGGCGAGAGTTGGAATTATAAAAATCGGACTATACCGTTTCATGGACTTATCCATAGAGCATCTCCTTTTTATAACAGCGAGCGGCCAAATTTCTGCCGCTCGCTGTGCTCATGAAACAAATTGATAAAACAATGGGGTTTTTAGCCCTTCATGTTTAAAGCTTCATACTCCGCTGCCCAGCCGTCAACAAAAGCTGTTACAACGGCGTTCCATTCACCGGTTCCGGCGGCATAGGCTGTTAGGGCGGAACCAACGTCATTTTTCCACTGCTCAGAAGGCATTGTGGGGAAGTTCCAGGAAACCGGAGTGTAGCCATTTGCCACATATTCTCCGGCAATGTTCACCAGGGGGTTGGCGGCAGGCAGGTTCTTCTTGAAAGGAACCACAAATCCCATGTCCTCGCACATTGACTTTACGCCCTCATCAGAGGTGACAACCCAGTTCAGGAAGTTCAATGTAGCCTGAATATCTTCCTCAGATGCATTCTTGTTCACGCACCAGTAGTTCTCTGTTCCGGTGCATAGTCCCTGCTTCTCTTCTCCCTCTGCACCGATGTAAATCGGCAGCATTCCGAGGTTTTCATCACCTAGATCGGAAACATCGCCGTATGCCCATGTTCCATTCTGGTAGAAAACAGCTTTGCCTGTGACAAATTCTGCGACAGCATCGTCGCCTGTCTTGGTGCTCAGAAGGGCAGGCGTGGTGGTTGAATTGTTGATGTACAGATCCCATATCATTTTATAGTTATCCAGATATGATCCCTTTATGTTCTCCGTTGAACCTATTCCATCCTCTTTATATTCATAATAAAGCGGAAGGTTTGCAAGGTGTGTCTTAAAGCGCCAGTCGGATGATCCGTCCATTCCGGCTGAGGTAAATGCCGCAAATCCAAGCTCGTCGCTGCGTGCGGTAATATCCTCGGCAACTGCTTTAAGGTCTTCAAAGTTTGTGATATCGTCCTGTGTGTAGCCTGCTTTTTCCAAAAGAGCCTTATTATAGATTATGCCGTATGTTTCGATAACATAAGCTATACCTGCGACTTCGCTTCCGTTTTTAAGCGCAAACTCGTCAGATGTGAGCTCTCCCAAAACATCTGATCCTGTTAGGTCAAAGCAGTAATCGCCCCATCTCGCAAGACCGACAGGCCCGTTCACCTGGAATAGAGTGGGAGCCTCTGTTTTTGCAATTTCAGACCGGAGTGTGGCTTCATACTGACCGGAAGCCGCTGTAATAACTGTTACTTCAACGCCTGTCTGTTCCTGATAAAGCGCGGCAAGGTCCTGCCACTGACCATCCTGCTCCGGTTTGAAGTTCAGGTAATACACGGAGCCTGTGGCTGTTGTGCCTTCCGGTGTTGTCTCAGGAGTCTGAGTCTCTGTCGTGGTTGCCGGAGGGGCTGACTCCCCGCCGCTTGTGTCGCTGTCTTTTGACCCGCAGCCTGCGAGTATCCCGAAGATCATAAGTGCGGAAATAACCAGCGCAAGAACACGTTTCGTTTTCATTTTGATATTCTCCTTAAGTATTTGTTTATTTAGCAGGAACACCGTTCCTTTTGGTACAAAATCATAAGATGTCTACACATCTTTACAGGGAGCGAAGCTCTCTCCTTTATAAAACTCTGCGTCAAACACAAGATGGCGGTGCTTTGCTCCGCTTCTTATATTATTCAGAAGTATGCGTACAGTCTCATACGCCATATCCCTGTCCGGCTGATACATGCTGGCAAGAGATGGAATATGAAATCTGCCTTCATCAATTCCGTCAAAACCAATTACTGAAATCTCGTCAGGTACGGAAATTCCGGCATCGTAAAGTGCTCTCACCGCGCCAAGAGCAAGAATATCAGAAATACAGAATATTCCGGTAAACTCACTTTTTTCAAGCAATGTCTTTGCTGCATTGTATCCGGCTTCATAGGAAAACTCTCCGGCATAGGCAATCTGACTGTTGCCGAAATCCAGTCCGGCATCTTTAATATATTGGCAAAACCCCTCTACGCGAAGGTGGCTTATACTTACGTCATTTGCATTGGAGCCTATTACCGCGAGCTTTGAATGCCCGCTCTCCGCCAGAATTCTGGCGACATTATATCCGGCGGTATAGTCATCGACAGTCACACTGGAAAAAGTGTTTCTGTCCACATCCCAGTGCATCGTGAATGTCAGCATCACATATGGAACGTCCAGCATTGCCAGTTTCTCCGGCGTGTGGGTGAAGTTACCGCCCATAAAGATGAGTCCTCTTGGCTTTTTCTCTTTGCAGAGGCTAATGGCCGCCGACACCTCGTCTTTATCCGTTTCTACCTGAGTGAGCAGCATAGTGTATCCGCTTTGTTCCAGCTCCTGCTGGATGATGCCAAGCATCGCTGTAAAAAAAGGGTTTGAAAAGCCTTTGACAATAACCGCGACAGCTTTCATGGATTCTCTCTTCAGATTTCGGGCGCTGTTATTTGGAACATAATCGTGCTCTTCAATTATTTTTTGAACTTTATCCGCGGTCTGTGTGTTTACGTCCGGGTGCTTGTTTATGACGCGGGAAACAGTGGAGACACTGACCCCTGCAAGCCTTGCAATATCTACTATAGTCAAGTCATTCATATTTGTACCCGCCTCTTTTGGTAACAATGCCGGTATAGTTTCCGGTAACGTTACCATTTCTTAATCACATTTTATGCCATATGCTGTAATAATGCAAGGTTTGCAGCTGCATTTTTTATTTTTCTTACAAAATTACAAATGGTATATTAGTTCATTGTGCATCATAACATTAGTTCACGGCGCAATAGTTAATAGATTATGCACAAAATCATCCATTATTACAACATATTTACATATGTAGCTAGCTATCTCTTGTATCCAATCCTTAAAAACGAAGAGGACTGCCATATAGGCAGCCCTCTTCGTTTTTAAGGATTGGCAAAATGTTCTTATGAATACCGGTACATGGTATTATTCGATTTCAATCTTTTGAGAAATGCTTGCGTTCAAATCTTTAGGTACTGTTACTGTCAGCACTCCGGACTCCAGCTTCGCCGTTATTTCATCCAGTTTTGAATTCGCCAGGCGGACTGTGCGTTTCATNGCNTANGCNCGGCGCTCTTTGTGGATGTAGTTTTTGCCGTCTTTTTCTACTTCCTCTTCATGATTTATAGATATACAGAGGTTGTCGTCTTTGATGTCCAAGTCAATGTTCTCTTTTTTGATACCGGGGAGTTCCGCCTCTATGCGGTACTCTGTATCGTTTTCTGCAATGTCGATTTTGAATGTATCTCTAGCAAAATTGCGGTCAGGCTGCCGGCTGTCATAAAAAAAGCCGTCAAGCATGTTATAGAAATCACCAAAACCTGTTACTCGTGCCAGACTATTGCTCCTCCTGTTGGATGGAATCAGTCTTGTCATGATTAACAACTCCTTTACTATTTGTATTAGCACTCTCAATCGTTGAGTGCTAATTATTTTATAACATATAATTTTTCCCTTGTCAATCCTCTTAACAATATGTTTACAATTTCAGCCATTCACTTATAGCATCCTCTCTGATTCCAGCGGTTTTTACTCAATTACTCTTTGGTGGCGCGATTTCTGCGTTTACAGCCTGTTTGCCGCTCTTTCCCTGCTTTCAGCCGAAAAAAAGGCTGGGAGACTTTCATCTCACAGCCTTTTAGTGATTACTTATGGTGTAATTAGCTATGCCTGCCCTTTATCAAAGGTTTTCACAGCCGTCACCGCCCGAACCCCCATATCCACAAGAAGGCTCCAGCCTATTCCAATCATGATGTAAACTATAGGCATCATGGATGCATGGTATCTGTCAAAAGCAAAGGTCATCGCAAAAACATACAAATTGAATAAATAGAAAATAGTCAAAAAAAGCACCTGCGGTCTGTTCTTCTTCAGCACAAGGGAAGAAATCACCGCCAGAATTCCCAGCCGCAATGCAACAGCCTGAAGCTGAAAAAGGGTCAGCCAGCTCACATCCAGCTCCGATGTCCAGAAAAATACACTTTTTGCCATATCCACAGGTTTTTTAATCAAATATGAGTATAAGAAGCTCGGCATATCCGCTTTTTTCCACTCGCTTATTCGATAATCTGCCTTAATCTTATCCGCTCCCAGTGATACATAGCGGACGAATTCCTCTTTGACCTCGCCGTTTTCATCATAGTATTTTGCGTATTTCTCACGTGTTACGGCATCTACATTAGTCTCGTAGTCCAAAGTATCATCAGCGGGAAATCCCGCGCCTTGATACGTTCCCAAAAGCATGGGGTTCCCGGCTCCGTATGTCAGGGGTATGAACGCATCAAAATGAATATAGTTTCTTATGCTCCACGGGATTACAAAACACAAAACCGCACAGCCGAGAATCACACCCTGTTTCAGAAGTGTTTTGAAATCATATTTAACTATGAGCAGATATACCAGGGCAAACACGGGATACGGCGCTACATTCGCCTTTAACATCAGCGCAAGCATGTATGTGACCAGACATCCCCAGAAATATTTCCACTCTCTGCTCTTGCCCATCATAAACGTGAAATATATCATCGCAGTGAGAAACAATACGTAGGGTGTTTCTGTCAAAATCGTATTATCCATCCAAACATAGTCTGTGCGCGCCAGCGCCGCCGCCGCCAAAATACCGCACCATTTGGGCGCGAATACACAGACCGCTTTATAAATAAACCACGCGGAAATTGAGCCCATAAATGCCCACATGAGCTTTAATACAAGCCACAGCAGGTTTCCCTCACCAAAAACAGCGGACACCGCAGCGATAAACACCGTAAGCCCCGGCATAATCTGGGCGCTGGGAACCTCCTCATGCATGGCAATCATTCCTGTATGCTTGAAGATAATCCCGCTTTTTATATAGCTGACATCATCACTTTGCAGGCTGTAATTCCAACCTAAAATATACATGGTCAGAATGCGCTGGGCAAGTAAAAATAAAATCAGAATCAGAATCGCCCTGTGCTCTTTCAGGAAACCTCTCACACGTGCCAAGCCATCATTTTTCGTTTTCATTCACATGTTCCTTTTCCTGAGATTCCTGTTCCCTGTACTTATGGAGAGACAGTTCCTGAGTGAGCAGAGTAATCTGATCTGCCTGCTTTGACACAATGCCGGTCTGCATAAAGCTCACAAGGAGCAGTGCCAGTATTCCCATCAGATACACAAGGTTAGACTGTGTCTGTATGCCGGCTATGGTACACAGCCACTCAGTAATAACCGGGAAAATTGCAATTATAAGCATCATAACAGACAGCACCACCCACACAAGGGAGTACTGCATCCGCATATGTTTGTTATTTACCATCCGTACAATTGTTATAACAACCCCAAGGGCAAGAACAATCATACTGATTCTCAAATGCAGTGACATTTACCGCCGCTCCTTTCTCTGCATACTGGTGCACAGCATGGCAATGGACACTTTAAGCATGTAGTATATTGACTTCCCGAAGTTTATAGAAGACTTCCCGGAAGTTCTCTCAAACATGTTCACCTGTATCTCCGCCAGACGAAAACCCTTCCTCATAAGAGCCACAATGGATTCTGGCTCCGGATAGTCCGTGGGATAGTTTTTTGCCAGATATGTCATGGCGCTCTTGTTCGCCGCCCGATAGCCGGAGGTGGCATCTGCAATTTTGCTCCCGGAAACAATGCGAATCACAAGGGACAAATATCTTATCCCGACTCTCCGCATAAAGGTNGAGTTGAAGGAGCTTGTCCCATCAAGGAAGCGCGANCCAACCACAAAGTCAGCTTTCCCCTCTAAAATCGGGGCAAGCAAATCGTCAAGNGAGGAAATATCATGCTGCCCATCACCATCAAACTGCACCACAATATCAAAATCCCGCTCTATCGCATACAGNTACCCGCTCTGGACGGCGCCCCCTATACCTAAGTTCTGCACNAGNTTCANNCATTTTATGTTTTCTCTNTCGCATACCGCGCCNGTGCTGTCTGTGGAGCCGTCATTTATGACTATATAGTCCAGCTGATAATCCCCNGCGGGGGAATATGACCGTATGCTGCCGACTGTTTCTTTAATACTGTTTTCTTCGTTGTATGCCGGGACAACGAGAAGTACCCTAGTCATAGGGCATCCTCCTTTTTCTGTTTTCAATCCTGTTCTGTCTCCCGCTCAGCTTTTTCCTTATTATTCTTTCCGAATATCAGATACTTACTGACCGCATAGTTCATTATAACCGCCAGGAAGGACAAAGCAACCTTCGCAATCATTGTCCCGTTTATGCCATATACTATATAATCCTGAACATGCATCAAATATATGCACAAAAACAGCCCCAGTTCTTCAAATCCGAAAGAAAAAAGCCTTGCGCCCACAAAGCTTGATATTTCCCTGATTAAAATATCCCTTTTCCACTCCCGGCTCTCAAACACAAACAGCTTATTTGTCAGATACGCATGGGTGGTCGCAGCAATAAAAGCCAGAATATTCACCCAGAGTGCGGACTCGTCACCCCATAAATATGTGCCAAGCTGAAACACTCCGAAATTTATAATCGTTGTCTGCACACCGTAGAATAGATATTTGATTTGTTCTTTATATTTACGCATAACCGCTCCGGCAGCATTTTTAGTATTTATCTTCGGTAAAAACTCTTAAAATGAAGCTCTTGGGATATTATATACTCCGCGCATATAATCTTCAATACTCAATATATCTGCTTTGTTCAATTATATCGGCCGTTATCCGGTAAATCAATAAAAAAACACCTACACATAGTTTTTGGCTATCCGCCGGTGTTTTAAGCATTATGGTTTTTATTTACTGTGTTTACAGAATTGAATTCATTCCGGCAAGCCGGACTGCATCGGCTCCATTGATTGCACCGATTTTATTATATGCTGTTTTTAGCATGCTTTTAATCGTATGCGGCGACAGATACATGCTCTCTGCGATCTCGTTACGGGTCAGTCCCTGACTCATGTTTCTCAGTAGCTCAATCTCCCTGTGAGTAAGACCAAAATCCTTTTTCTCATTGTCTTTTAAATGCGCAAACTGGGAAACAATATACGAATGCCTTTTGGCATATGTTGATGCCTTTGTGTGAACTCTTGCTATCCATTCATCGGGAATCACATTGCTGCCTGTCTTTCGTACAAGATTTAGCATCGCCCGCGTTTTGTGCCCAAACTCTATAAACGGCATTATTATATCGTTTCCATGAGCCAGACTGTAAGCCTCTTCCATATCTCTCATCATTCTATCCGTCTCGTCCAGATTAAAGCAGATAACAGCCTTATACACATGTACATATATCATAGAGATGAGTAAATTCCGCTTGCCCAAAATTGATTCCAACCGCCCCGCCAGAGCATATGCCTTGTAGTATTCCTTTTTTTCAATGAGGCAGCGTATTTGCAAAAGCGCATCCTTGTCTATACTGATAGGCGGCTGGTTGCTCTCTTCATCGTGGATGATCCAGCCTTCTACTTTGCTCAGCTCGCCAATCTCCGAATAAAACCATCCGAGAGAGACATCACTGACCTTCTGCATGCTGTCATTATACTGGTGAGCGTTTTGACTCAGATGGTCTACTATCTCTTCAACTTTCTTTGTATTACCTGTAGCCAGAAAAATACGAATCAGCAAAAACCACGCGTTTTCAATAATATCCAGCCGGTTTTTTTCTTCAGCCTTGTACATGGCTTTATAGGCATCTACCTGTGCCGCACGGTGGTTCCCCTTGAAAAAGCTGTATTCGGCACGTGCCAGGAAATTCCACCCCATATCCGGCATCATTTAAAACCCGTGTGCAAAATGAGGCACTCTCAAACAACTGGTTTATACGGATTTCCGCAGCACCCGGCTCCGGACTGGAAATATTCAGTGCATTGCTGTATGCAACCAGCCTCAAGCTCGTATCCCAATGCCCGCTGGCATTGGGCAGCAAGTTGTCGGCTTTTCTCAGATGGTCAATGAACTCGTCTTTTCCCAGCCCCATACATATCAAGCCTGAGGCAATATGCGCCTCCCCGCGCATCTGATTGTTTTCTGCGCTGTCATCTCTCTCTTCCAGCACTTGCCACACAAGCCTCATCTGTTCCTTGCTTTTTCAACCTCTAAATTATTAAAAAACAACATTGCGTATACTATTCTGCACATAATATTGCGATTCATGAACTCATCGGGAAACTTCTTAATATGCTGTATGAAAAACTCCGCGTCAGCACGGGAATGGCGCATGCCTTCAAAGCCCTGTATTACCTGAATTATCTTTTCTCTCTCTCCGCAGCGTTCATAATAGTTTGTTGCGTCCATAAAAAACTTGTGCTGCCTGCACCAGTCTCCGGCTCTTCCCAGCACATTATTAATGCGCTGTTCGCCAACAGTGTTTTTCCGCTCTGAGAGGAAGTCCAAAAAAAGTTGGTGCAGATAAAAGCTGCTTGCCTGATTGTCATAAGACACGAAAGGATTTTCATGTAAAAGTGAAATGGCATTTTCATCCCACATTACCCCAGATACTAATTCTTTGGGAAAAAAGTTCAGCTGCGACAGTATTATGAAAAAGTCCTGTTCAGTGCTGTTGTATTTGGAAAAAACTTCTTTATCTATAAGGGAAAATATAATCTGCTGTGAATTTGTCAGGGGGCTCTCCACCTTCATGTCATTTTTCGACATCTGAAGCCCCAGCAGGTCTGTAGCCATCGGCCAGCCTTTTGTGTATTCGTATATTCTGTCAAATTCAGCTTCGCTTGCTATATTTATCCCGTAGCGCGCAAAGCACTGCTTTGTTTCTTCCCCGGTAAAACGGAGATCATCGTTTGTCAGTATTTGCGTCTTCCCGCAGGAGGGGGGCAGTTCCAGCTTTCTTGATATGAATACCACACACAGATTTTCAAGGTTCGCCGATAGAAAACGCTCAAATAAATCAAGTACGGCTTTGTCAGTTATTAAATGGAAATCATCGACAACATATACAAGGTATCTGTCGTCGTCATAAAGGTATTCTGTGAACAGGCGCAGGAATTTATCAAATTTATAAAGAGTATCAGGAAAACCCAGCTGTGCAAGCTGCCTGGCAAGTTCACTGTGATGGAGTGACGCAGTGTATACAAAGCTCTCCCAAAACCGCTTCGGCAGGTTGTCCAAAAGGGTCATTTGGTGCCAGACTGTCAGGTATTCTGAACGCTCCAGAAAGCTTGCAACCGCCTGGGTTTTACCAAATCCCGCACCGCCGTGAACGAGGACAGACGCAACCTGCATTCCCTGTTCCAGCATTGCATCTATTCTCGGTCGTATTATTATGTTTTCCTTTACTGGAAGTTTGGATGTTTTTCCGTATAGGGACATATTAACCTCGCAACTCCTATCTGAAACTACACATAGACTTAGAGTTCTTTTGCAGTTATATTATGGATAAACTGCATGTTGTATGCGTTAATTACTAATTTTAGCACGACAATACTAAAAAAACAAATAGATATTTAGCCGAAAAGATGACGCTTTTTTGTTATGCCTGTTATAAAAAATACCAACCGGAGCTTCGGCATTGTCATGGCCTGCTCTAGTCGGTATTTTTCCGGATGCTGCTTCGCCGGACTTTATTTTCTAAATGATTATCAGTTTTGCGGCTTTCGCAATTTCTTCATTGCTCTCTTTAATTTTTGTAAAGGTCTCTGTGCTTATCAGATGTTCTATACGACAGGAATCCTTATGTGCCGTTTCCTTATCAACATTCAGTATATCTGTGAGGAATTTTTCAATAACCGCATGGCGCTCAAGTACGAAAACAGCATAATTTTCCCCTTTTTCGGTAAGAGAAATGCTTTTATCGTCATCCATGTTCACAAGTCCCTCTCCGCGCAGTTTTTTTATTGCCACGCTGACACTTGGCTTGGAAAAATCAAGCTCTCTTACAATATCTATAGAGCGAACCTGTCCCTGCTTTTTTTGCAGAATGAAGATTGTTTTCAGATAGTTTTCCAGCGATTCACGTATTATCATGCTTCCGTGTGATGCCCGCAACCTTCGCAGTTGCCTTTGTCTTTACCAAATCCGTGTCCGCGGCCGGAGCGATGTCCGTGCCTTCCGAATCCGTGACCATGATGTGACATAAACTCCTCCATCATACGGCGCGGACCGTCAAAATCCACGTCTGGAAACTGCTCTTCATAGCTCTTTATAACCCTTTCCAGATATCCGCTGAACGCAGTCAGCTCCTCTTCGCTCAGACAATCAAGAGCACTTGCTTTCTCCTCTGTGCTGCTCTCAGTTTCAGCGGAAACGTTTGCGCCCTCTTCTGTGAGCTTAATTATCATAACCCGTTTATCCTCTGCTGAAGCCTCTCTGGTTATATACCCGTTTTTTTCAAGTTTAGAGATTATCTCAGCAGCAGCCTGCTTGCTCATATTGAGCAGATATGTCAGCTCTCTCTGGCTTATCTCCGGTTTCAGCTTCAGTATTGCCAGAGCTCTGCCCTGTCCCCTATTGGGATCGTGCATCCTGGCTTTACCCATAAACTGACCAAAGGAAGCTCTCTGCATCATCCGTTGGAGCTGTTGGAGCTGTTCGTTCACTTTAATCTTTATCTCACTCATTGCTGTGCCTCCTTAATAAATAAAGTAATATAGTCAAGTGCTTGACTATATAGAGAATACCATCACTCTCTCTTTTTGTCAAGTACCTGACCTATAATTTTTTGCTTTTTAAGTTCCTTATGTAATATAAAACATCGGAGCGGCTTTTCTGCCGCTCCGATGTTTTTCCGGTGTCATCCTCCAACTGTCAGCTTGTATGCGATGATGATAACAACACTTAAGACCATCATGCCTATTCCAATCCGGTCTTCCCTCCGCATTTGCCTAAACATATAAGTCACACCGCCTTTTCCAGAATCGCCGGCTTCTGTGTCCGGCTGTTTTTGGTACATAAATGCGCAGATAACAGATGTAAGCGGGCATACAAACACCAGTCCTATGCAGCCCACAAAGGTATGTAAAATCTCCGAAGAGATGCTTTTTGAATTAAGTATATTGAGCATCGGCGTTCC
>JGI994J12354_10004326_pt1 | contig 12817 bp, 10 predicted proteins | sample IntmicLarv3ML3BL_FD_12354 | JGI IMG/M metagenome (IMG submission 12354)
TTGGGGCGTTGGATATAAATTTGAGGTGCGGTAGGTAAATTGTAAATCAGAGGGGGGGGGGAGCGGCAGACATGTTTAAAAGCATATTCAGCAAAATTATGTGGGCAAATATCGCCATCATAATCCTCAGTTTTGCGCTCACCGCCACCCTAACATACAACCTGCTCGGCAACTACGCCGTAAACCAAAAGGCGGAGGTGCTGCTTGCTGTGGCGCCTCGTATATCGTCGGCAACAGTGTCGCTCCAGGTCGATAACCGCGGCGGCGTATATGACCGCGTGTATGCGGACAACTTGGAGGTTTTCTCCAATATAACCGGCTCCTCAATATTCATCGTAAACCACCTGGGCGAGCCATACAAACAGATGTCTACGCTCGGAGGCGATGTTGCTATACCGCAAAACTATATCGATTCCGCGCTTAAAGGCAATATTGTGCAAGAGATTGGGCATATAAAGGGGCTTAACGACCCTGTACTCACTGTTGGGTATCCGATCGAAAACCGCGGCGAAAATATCGGCGGTGTGTTTTTGGTATCCACCATGCCGTATCTGGACTTCAACCGCGTGTCATCGTTTCGGCTGTTTGTGGTTATCGGCGGTGTGGTCTTCCCGTTTGCGTTTATCATCATGTATTTCTTGTCCAAACGTATGACAAATCCGCTCAAACGTATGACCCGCGCGGCTAAAAGCATCGCTTCGGGCAACCTGAAAGAACGCGTTTATGTAGACACATCAGACGAGATAGGCCAGCTCGCTACAACATTTAACTACATGGCAGATTCGCTCGTTAAGCAAGACGATATACAATCGTCGTTTATCGCCAACGTGTCGCACGAACTGCGCACACCGATGACAACGATATCCGGCTTTGTGGAAAACATACTAAACGGCACAATCCCGCCAGAGCGGCAAAATGAATATCTGCAAATCACGCTCGACGAAACAAAACGCCTGGCGCGCCTGGTTTCAGATATGCTGGATATATCTAAAATCAGCGCGGGGCAGTTTAGCCTGGATATAAAACCGTTCGATATCGCAGAGATGATTCGCCTCACCGTCATCAAGTTCGAAACAGCGATAGACGAAAAGCATCTGGATCTGTCAATAGATTTTGAGCATGAAAGCATTGCTGTTTTGGCGGACAAAGACGCAGTGTCGCGCGTTATCACCAATCTGATGGACAACGCAATCAAATTCTCCGATCCGTCGTCGCAAATCAACATAAAGGTGTTTACCAAATCGAAAAAGGCGTGTATCGCCATACAAAACGAGGGTATGGGGATAGAACCGGAGGATATCGAATCGGTGTGGGACAGATTCTTTAAGTCAGACAAATCGCGCAATGAGCATAAAAAAGGTGCGGGCTTGGGGCTGTACATGGTCAAAAACCTGCTCCATATGCACGGCGAAAATATCGTAGTGCGCAGTGTAGACATCCTAGACAGCGAATACGGCGGCAACCCAAACCATCCGGCGCGGCGCACAACGTTTATGTTTACGTTGGGATTGGCGTAATAAGAAAATATTAATTTTAAGGAGAAAAACTATGACTAAATCAGTATTGAATGTTGAAGGAATAACCTGCAAACATTGCTCAGGCGCCGTAAAAACAGCCGTTGGCGCACTAGCCGGCGTCGCATCTGTCGAAGTAAATCTTGAAAGTAAAACCGTAACAGTTGAATACGACGATACGCAGATTGCGTTCGACGCGATTGCGGAAGCGATTGAAGATCAAGGTTACGACGTAATGTAGGGGCCGCCCGACCGTCGCAGAATGATTTTCGTTCGGGCAAATACATCGGAATCGCGGGCGACCAAAGGTCGCCCCTACGGTCATTGCGGTGCAATCTCCATCGACCCCATCATATCCGCCTTCATCCCATCCGCATCCAAATAATCCTCCGCAAACTGCTTACGAAGTAGCGGCGTAGGGATAAATTCGTTATACTTGCCGTCAATCTGGATGTCATTCGGCAGCGGCAGGGTATGCACATCCAACTCGGAGTTCATAATATCTAGCACGATGCTTTCCAATTCCTCCGGCGGTCCGTTAAACTGCACCTCAAGATACACCGCGGTGTGCCACGGCGCCTTGCTCTTAACGCCGCGCTGCAAAAGCGCATAGTGCAATGTTACAAGCTGGAATGTACCTATCCACGGGAAAATGGCATATTTTATGTCGGACAGCGGGGTCACAATATTTTGCAAAATGCCGCTGTTACGCACAATATACTGAATCTCCGCCAAACGTTCGCGGCATCGTTCGCTCAAATACGGATACGCCGCGTCAGTTTGCAGTATACTCCTCATCCTGCGCACCAATACGGTGTGGAGCGCTATATCGAAATCCACATCCCAGTCCACAAGCGATATGCCCGGCACACGCTTTACAAATAGCACCTTCGCTTTTTCGTTTACATCAATCGTTTCCCACGCCATACCCGCCAGCGCGAACCGTACGCCAATGGGATATACTTTGTCTACCGTGCCGATGGTGCGGTTTTCGTCTTTTACAAGCAGATATTCGGTCGACAAAAATACGGTGAGGAAGTGATAGTTGCTCACAATCTTCTCGCCCTCCCTGCCAATTATCAGCCCGCCGCGCTCTGCACGCTGAAGCTGGTCGGTATCAAGCATATGCGTTAAAAGGAACTTATAGTCGTCCTGCGATATCTCGCAAAAAGCTCCAAGCGACAATACATACTGCGCAAGCGCGGCGGGCGACATCTCGCCGTGGCTCTTCAAATGGCTCATCGTTTGATGATACAGCAGATTATATGCGTGCTTCTGCGGGCGAATCGGCTCTATCCAGCGGTCCTTCGTATACAGCTCAATTGTCGCGATACTGCGGATAAAACTCCAATTTATGGGACCGAGCATGTCGGCGGGATTGATGTTGATATCCTCCACAAATGTGAACAACAGCTGCGGTATCTGCCCGCGCCGCCCGCATCGCCCAAGCCTTTGCGCAAAGCTCGACACAGAACCTGGCGCGCCAATTTGCACCACCTGGTCGAGCGAACCGATGTCGATCCCCAGCTCCAGCGTCACCGTCGCACCCGTCACAATCTTCTCGTCTGCGGATTTCATCTCGTCTTCCGTATTCTCCCGAAGCAGCTTCTTTACATTGCCGTGATGCACACGGTATACGTCGGGCGATTTTTTCGCGGTCGCAAGCTCGCGCAGATTCGCCATAACAAGCTCAATCTCCTCGCGGCTGTTGGCAAATATAATCGTCTTTTGGTCGAGCGTCATGTTAAACAGATACTCGTAATGCTCGCGATGCCCCGAAAGTGCGCTTGTAGCGGTAATCTCCGTGCCGTCGTAACTCTCCGCATCCCGCTTCTCGCTCATATTCACAAATCGCTCCATATGCAGCTTGATGCGCTTCTTGCCCTCTTCCGTAATCGGCGCGGCACAGTTTCGCTCAGTACCAGTATTCAGCCAATTTTGCGCAAGCGACACATCGCCAAGCGTCGCCGAAAGTCCAATACGCCGCGGCGATACACCCGTCAGCGTTTGCATACGCTCCAACACGCATAGCAGCTGTATGCCGCGCGCGTCGCGCATAAACTGGTGTACCTCGTCTATTATGATAAACCGCAAATCGGAAAACATCTTCATACACGCGCCGCGCTTGTTGGTTATCAAGCTCTCCAGCGATTCGGGCGTGATCTGTATTATACCCTCCGGGCGCTTTATCAGCTTGTTTTTCTGCGTAACCGACGCGTCGCCGTGCCATTTACACACCGGGATATTCGACTCCAAAAGCAGATGCTCGAGCCTCTTGAATTGGTCGTTAATCAGCGCCTTAAGCGGCGAGATATACATAATACCGACAGAGCTCGACGGGTTTTGGTACAGCTCCGTGAGTACAGGCAAAAAAGCCGCCTCCGTCTTGCCCGAAGCTGTACCGGACGAAAGCAGAAGGTTGTCGTCGCTGTCCATAATAGCCTCGCACGCCGCAACCTGTATGCCGCGAAGCTCCTCCCAGTTACTTTGGTATATGTAGTCCTGAATAAACGGAGCAAGTCTGCTGAAAACGTCCATATTTTTTCCTCCATACACGTAATATCATACACGCCTAACCCTATATCTCAAATTCCAAAAAATCACCATGTATATCCTCGTCCGACACGCCGCCCTTCGCCATCTCGAAGCTGTTGCTGCCAAGTATATTCGCGATGCTCTTCTGCGGATTTTGGTGCAAAATATTCACAAGCTCGATAAAATCGCGTATGATTTCGCGCGGGGTAATATGCGTCTCCGCGCCTACACGGTTGTATTCCACCGTTAGAAAATACAGCAAATCGTCGTGGTTTATCGTCGGCGTATAGCCATACAGCTGTGCGTGGATATCGCGGAGCTTCTCCACCAACACATACATCTCCTCCTGCGTCAGCATTTGCAGGCGAATTATCGGCGCGGACAAATCCTTAATATCGTCGGTAGCAAAATGCCCTTCGGCAAGCCTTGAACGAAGTGCCTCGTAGCTGAACACGCCCTTATATTTATCCTCCAAACACTGCGGCGTGCCGCCCATCAAAAAGCCGATATGCTTCGCCTTGCCCTGCAATACGTCGTTATACATCGTCAGGATTTTTTCGTAATTATTCTGCCGCGTGATGGAGTTCGGTATCTTGAAGATATTCACCAGCTCGTCTATAATCACCAGCAGCCCCTTGTATCCCGCGCTAACCAAAAACGCGGCGAGAATCTTTAGAAAGTCATACCAAGTCTCGTCTGTAGCGATAAAATTGATATCCAAATCCGCCTTCGCTTCCTTGCGCGAAGGATATTCGCCGCGGAACCATTTGAGTACATTCGACTTGAGCGCAACATCGTCCTGCCGATACGCGCGCCAGTATGTGATAATCGCCTTGGCGAACTCAAAGCCGTTTACCATGCCCTCCAGCGAACCCGCCGCGGCGTATATCTGCTTTTCCACCAATGCGTCAAACGCATCGCCCTCCGCGTCACTTTCCGCCTTAATCGACGCCTGTATGCCTGATATCCACTTCTCCAAAACAAGCGGAAGTGCGCCGCCGTCCGGCTTGGATTTTGTGGACAGATTCTGAATCAGCTCCTTATACGTAGCCAGCCCCTGCCCCTTTGTCCCTGCAAATCTCCGTTCGGGCGAAAGGTCGGCATCCACCACAGCAAACCCCTTCGCGGTGGCGTAATTGCGGATAGTTTGAAGCAGAAAGCTCTTGCCGCTGCCATATTTGCCCACAATAAAGCGAAACGACGCACTGCCGTCCATAATCATATCGATATCGTGCAAAATTGCGGCAATCTCCTGCGTACGCCCGACCGTGATATATTCCAGCCCCACGCGCGGCACAACACCGCCCTTCAGCGCGTTCATCAGTATATTTGCAATTCGTGTAGGTACTTGATTCATATTGTCCTCCATTGTGTTTGTCAAAATTTATCTCTATATTCCTCATAAACCACAAACGCGTCGCCGTCCGGCTCCAGCACATTATCACCGACGCAATCCATCGCCTTTTCATTGATACCGTCCGCCAAAACCTCCAGCATAACGCCGATTTTGTCTGCAAACTGTTTGATATTCGCATCGCCCGCCAACGCAACTGCAATCGCCTCTGATTCGGCAGTGGTCAACGCATCTTTCAGCATCGCCCAACCATCCTGCGTCGCGACATTTTCGGCTGACGGCGATATTTCCGTAACCAATGCCGAAATGTCACGCGCAATTGGCAATACCGCAATCCGCGCATCTTCCTCCGGCACAACCAGCTTCTCCTGCGTATCCAGCGCGTCGCGGCGTATTCGACTGAGCGCCATATGGTCCACTGCAACCACCGTTTTGGTGCGTTCTCTATAGAATTCCAATACCGCGCTGTCTACCGCGGATTCAAGCAAAATGCCCGCATCGGCGAGCCGCCCAATAAGCGCCCTGTCGATAGCGTCCGTATTCGCCGAAAGCTTATACTTAAACTTCAAAATCCGCCGAAGCGCGACCTCCGACTGCTTGATAATATAGCTTATCAGCTGTTTGCCGCTCTCCATTGTGAGCACGGAGCTAAACGACCACACGTTGTTCTTACATATATACACCTCGTTTTCAGACAGTACAATATGCCTGTCCGACTGCTCCACACGTGGGAAAAACAGCGCGTCGGCAAACGGTGTCCACGCAGACATATTCTTCGTCGGCTGAAAGAACAGTTCGTCAAAGTCGATACCCGCGCCGCCAAAGACCTGCCTAATCGTGCCAATCACATATTCGATGCAGTCGTGTATCAACTCGCGATTCTCGCCTGTATAAAAGCGCGACTGCGTTATATCGTACTTCGAAATGGCGCAAAACCGCTCAAAGCCGTAGTCTGTGTCCTGCTCATACACAGGCATGTTCGGGTAGTACGCATAAAGGTCATTGCCGCGTATAAACGCCTTGAAGGGTATGGGCATATCGTAGTATACATGATAATCCTTAAGCCAGCGCACCACATATTTGTCTATCGCCGTGTCGTATTCTCTATATACCTGCCAAAATGCGACAAGCATATCCAGCCCCTCCTGCGGGTCACGCACGCCAATGTTGTTCAGCAGTTCATAGATATACACAAACACATACGACGCGGAAGTTGCGGTTATATAGCTACCCCGCACCTGCGTGCGCCATGTAAAGTATGTGCGCAGCTGCTCAAAGCTCATAACTTGGTAGTATGGGAAATACGACGAAAAGGGGATATGCCCCTCGAAGTCGTCCTCGAAATCTTTCATAAACACAGCCTGCTTATAAAAAACCTTAGATGTATACGGCTGAGCCTGTTTGTTATAAAAAACCGTACGTGCAAACAGCGTACGCCCGTCATCTCTGCCAAGCTGCCTCATCTCGCGAAACAGCGCGCGCCTTTCGTCTTCCTCAGGCGCTATCGTCTGCGGCTTCGGTATCGGAGTTTCAGGTACTGCCGTATTATCAATCTCGACCTCTGCAAAGGCATGGTCTTTAAGCGAAATGCGCGTACCAAAAGCAGCCTGCAATAACGACACCGTGCCCTCTTCCTGCGGCGACGATTTGCGAGGTATTTTCAGCGATTCATATGTCTTATCTTGTTCGCGCATAAGAACGCCGCACCTTCCTATCCGAACAGTCAGTTTGGATTCGTTTCGAACATGTGTTCATTATACCGCATGTATACGGTAGCTGTCAACAGTAAAATACGCCGAATCCGCAAACAGATTCGGCGCATCTATTCAATACCGCTACTTCCGCAAAACAGCTCTCTGCACAAGGAACCGATACTCCTTGTCAGACGATGACGACAGCATATACATCTCCAACCCATCCGCGCTCATCCACTTCGGCGGGAAGCTCGGCTGATATCCGCCGTATTTGTTCCACTTGTCGTCTGTATGGAAAATCGACCAAGGACCCCACGGCTCGGGCGCTTCAAATAATGTAAGCTGGGTCGGGAACCTTGTCTCGCACTTGGTGAACTCGCCCGCATGATACGGACGCGGCTCGCCTTGGTCAGACAAAAATCCGTAGTTTCCCATTATGTACCGCCCGATTCCGGCGTTATAGTGTATAAAATTCTGCCCTGTCATAGTCGGATACTCAAAAATCGGCACAGCCTTCGACTGATCTGCATCCCAACCGTTGCCAACATAGAACTCCCATGCGTCGCGCTGCAAAATCATGTCGTTCCGCACCCTGCCCATTATAATGATATCGGCGTTTTCCCAATACGACACGCCGTTGTAGCCGCAAGCCGAAGCGGCGTAGATATACTCGTCGCGTGCGCCTGCGTTATTCTTGCCAAACTGCACGAATGTCGCGCCGCAGAAACTTCCGCTGAAAAAGTCGTACGGTGTCGCGTGCGTATCCCATGTCTGCCCATAATCGTCGGATGTGATAATCCAGCTGTTTGGGTAGCGCTGGCGGTATCCGTGCGATACCTCTCCGTAGTTCATCGACGAAACACTCATATACAGCCTGCCGTTTACAAATATCATGCCGTCGGGCTTGATATTGTTGTTTGGGTGCGTCTCCGGCAGCGACGCCGCAAACGCCTTGTCGATAATTCGGTGGTTGAGCATCTTAACATCCACATCGCCGTCGGCAGGATGCCCCTCCACACGCCATGTATTCATAACGCTCGGCTCCGGGTCGCACCCTTCGGAGAATACTTCGATATCGCCGCCGACAACGCAGAGCGAATCGTCGTCCGCCCATGTGTTTGCCCACATATCGCCGTAGTCTTTTATGAGCCTGCTTTCGTCAAACGCAATGCCTTTTATAAATGTACTTTGCGGGTAGTTTGGTCGTGGGAAATTCATTGTTATGTCCTCCGATATTATAAATTGAATGACTGTATCCTTAAAAACTCATCGCACGATGTGCGCCCTTATAGAAATTACTGTATCCTCAAAAACTCATCGCACATTGCGCAAACTGCCTCTTTTGTATGCCCCGCGCCGACAGGGTCGGTATACCAGCCTGTCAGAAATCCGCCTTTGTCTGTAGCCAAGTGCTTTTTCATATCGCGGCAATACTGCTGTATGGCAGGGATATCGCCCGATGCGAGCGTTTTTTGTATATCCACAGGCGCAAAGAACGTAATCTTGCCGCCGAAGCGTTCGCCGAGCAGCTCCAGCCCCATATTCTCCTGCTGGTCCATCTGTATAACATTAAGCCCCACTTCTATCAAATCGCCAAGTATGTCCACAATATAGCCGCAGCTATGCAAAAACGCGTCCATATCGCATTCGTGTACCGCGTCGTATATTCGCTTATACCGCGGCTTCCATATCTCGCGCCACTTTTCGGGGCTTATCATCAGCGAATCCTGCAAACCCCAGTCGTCTGTGAAGAAATAGCCGTCGCAGCCCAGCGCGGCGTAGCGCTTAACCGCTTCAACGTTCATATCTGTAAGGATATCTATAAACTTACACAACTCTTCGGGATTTTCGTATATATCTGCCCACGTATTTTCCAGCCCGCGCAAAAAATGCACCCGCTCGTATATCGACATACCAAAGCCGATAAGGTATTTGTCGCCCGCTTCTTCGCGCACGTTTGCCAGGCTCTCCCAATGCAGAGGGTCGTTGATATCCGGGATGGTGATTTTGTCAAAATCCGCCCAATCTTTAAGCGGGAACTCCTTAACCTCGCCCAAACTCGATATTCCGATATTCTCCCAAACACATCCCCATTCGTCAACACCGTTGCTCGGGCGATTTTCGGGCGATTTATGCATATTCACAATGCGAATATCGCTGTCGTAGCCCCACATCTGCGGGAAGTCGTGCGGAAGCCTTGATGCGCCTTCAAAACGTATGGTTTTGCGTACAATCTCTCTGCTTGTCATGGTAAATCCTCCATTATAATTATGTAAATTTATCTGTTTGCAATAATATTACTATATCGGCTTTCAGCGCGAAAGTCAAGTAAAAAAACGACTTACCTTGACAATAAATCAATGCCGTGATATCATCATTTCAAAACGTTAGTTCCAAAAAGGCGCGGAGGTGATTCCAATTTACTTAAACTACTTTAAATTTCCGAGCGAAGACGAAGAATCCGACTTTTTGTGGGACAACGGTATGATGCTTGTGTATCCGTTTAAATTACTGTCCGAGCGTGGTTTAAGGCAGATTGATTTTGAACCTGTCACGATTCTGCACGGCGGAAACGGCTCGGGCAAATCTACAGCGCTGAATGTGATAGCAGACAGCTTGCAGCTCAACCGCGATTCAATCTACAACAAATCGCGATTCTATCCCGCCTATGTTGATATGTGCAAAGCGGGCGTTTCGGGCGATATCCCTGAGGTTAGCAGGATTATAACAAGCGACGATGTGTTTGACTATATGCTGAATATTCGGAGCCTAAACGAAGGGATTGAGCTGAAACGGGAGGATATCCGCGAGGAATATTTGAGCGCGAAATATGCGAAATTTCAGATGCGGTCGATGGACGATTATGAACAGCTGCAAAAGGTGAATAAGACGCGAAGAAAGACGCAGACGCAGTTTGTCAAGAGTGAGCTGATGGATAATGTGCGCGAGCTGTCAAACGGCGAAAGTGCGTTTAAGTATTTTGCAGACAAAATCGGCGAAGATGGGCTATACATTTTAGATGAGCCTGAAAACAGCCTTTCGCCGAAACGCCAGATAGAATTGACAAAATTTATAGAAGATTCTGTGCGCTTCTTCGGATGCCAATTCGTTATATCAACACACTCGCCGTTTTTGCTCGCTATGCGCGGCGCGAAGATATACGACCTCGACGAAGCACCTGCAGGGGTGAAGAAATGGACGGAACTGGAGAATGTGCGTGTGTTTCATGATTTTTTTACGGCACATGCTGATAAGTTTTAGCAGTGGCGCGCTGTTTACACTAATCTTTGAATGGAGAATACATCTATGACAATAATAGACTACGAAAAACGCAAGGAATACACACAATCAACCTTCCCGAGCGAATACAAAACCGATTCTGCGCTGTTTATCTGCTGCCGCCCAACAGATATGCATCACCTGCACAGCATCTTGAATTTCGACGAAAGTACTGTGCTCGACTGCATGGATATCGACGAAAGTGTGCGGTTTACAGCGTTTGACGGCTACGATTTCGCGAGCCTTGTGCATCTTGAGCTTGAGGAAGATAGGGTTGCATTCAGCGAGCTGAATCTATATATTTCCCGCAAATATTTGGTGCTTGTAATGCCCGAATGCGGCGCTCCAAGGCTTGCTGCGCTTGAAGACAAAATGCTGACGCTCGCACAGAGCTTTTTGGGCGGCAAGCATATAGATGCGGACGCAACGGAATGCTTTAATCAGCTGTTTTTTCTCTTTTTCAACACGCTGATTTCGTATTTTTCCGACACGCTGGAGCAGCTCGAGGACCGTATGCAAGCGCTGTCCGAAGATATAACGCGGCAGGTGGAAGAGGACCATTTCGACAATATCCATACAATGCGCGAAACGGCATACGCTGTAAAGAAGGTTCTGCGCGCGTTTTCGTATATCGGGCTGCAAATACTGTGTAACGAAAACGACATATTGAGCAAGAAAAAGCTGTTTCTGTTTCGCAATCTGGACACACGGTTCAGAAAGCTATACGATTTTTCGGAAAGCGTATATGGGCTAAGCAAAGAGCTGCTGCAAACCTACGACAGCAAGATATCCCAGCGCACAAACGATATTGTAAATAAGCTCACGATTGTAACGCTGTTCTTCGGTCCGCTAACGGTTATAACAGGCATATACGGCATGAATTTTAAGTTTATGCCGGAGCTGGATTGGGCTGTCGGCTACCCGTTTGCGTTTTTGCTTATGATTTGCATCAGCCTTGGGATTTATGTGTTTATGAAGAAAAAGAAATGGCTCTAAAGGACGTTTTGAATTAGATGGAAAGGTCAGTTTTGTAGCGCCCTATGCGGCTATTATGGTTGCGCAAATACCAAAATGCGAAGAAATACCCGGCGGCGATTGATGTGTAAGTTGATCTTGCCAATCAGCAGCTAAATTCGTCTCTCGTAATTGAATATCTCATTCTGTCACTCATATCTCTGCCGAATTTGCGAAGCGTTCCCTCGTAGGCAAAACCTGTGTTTTTCATCGCCTGAGTCAACATTTCCTCATTGGCTGTGCATTGCGCAAAAGCAACCAATATCCCCAGGTCATTGAACCCATAACCTAATATAAGCTTGTGCAGCTCGGTAAGATGGCTCACATCGTGATATTTGTCACAGATATAAACCTCCAATTTCCTGTACCCTTTATAGCGATTCACATCTACGAGACCCACAATCCCAATCAATTCCCCTGTTTCTTTTAAAATTATAGGATGCATTTCTTGATGCACTTTCCAAATTTTGATTATATCCAGACTCTCATTAACGGTGCTTAATTCCAGATAACTTACATTTAATTTCAGTTCATGCAACGCAGGTGCGTCGCTTTCGCTCCATTCCCTAATACATAATCTGTCTGATTCTATTGTTTTCATAACATTCCCTCCGTCGCTCAGCAAGGAATCAACCGTAACATTGAAATATTTGGCTAAAATCGGCAGCATGAAAATATCCGGGTATGTGACCGATGTCTCCCACCTTGATATTGTCTGCATACTTACATTTAGGATTTCTGCAAGCTGATATTGTGTTAAACCGTTCGTTATCCTTAGCTTTTTAATCGATAATCCAACGTTCATATTGATTGCTCCCGTCTTGTATTTGTAACGTTACAAGATTATTATAAATGCAACACCGGCGGCTTTCTATGTCAAAAAACAAGAATCATTTCAACAGTTTCCAGGATTATCAGGTCATTCGCAAGCCACCTCAATCAAACACAGTCCCGCCCATAGCGCCGCGCGCCGCAAGAATATACTTGCTCCTGTCCAGCGGATTCACACCCCTGCGCGTTCTGGTTTTGCCCAGCTCAAGCGGACACTCCTTGTATCCGTGCAACTTCTGTGTCATAATTCCAAGCCCGGAGGTAATCGACGCGAAGGTGATGGGGTAATCCAGAGATGTCGCCAGCGGCACCAGCGCGTCGAGCGTAACATCATCGCCGTGGTGCGCAGTGTCGCCCAGCTGACCCCGCATCGCAATTATATCGCTCATAATCCTGCCGACATGCTTTGAATCGCACGTGAAGCGAACCGCTAATATTGGCTCCAGCAGTGTTGTACCGCCGCGGCTCAGCCCATTCATCAGCGCCAGCGGCGTGGCGATGGTAAAATCGAGCGGATGCGTATGTATCGGATGGTCTTCGCCGTCGCTCAGATTAATATCGATATCTGTGACCTCCCAGCCATAAAGCCCCTGCCG
>JGI994J12354_10004327_pt1 | contig 12817 bp, 8 predicted proteins | sample IntmicLarv3ML3BL_FD_12354 | JGI IMG/M metagenome (IMG submission 12354)
ATGGATAAACGCTCGCAAGCGCGCATATTGAGCGGAGTAAAAGCATTTTTCAAATTTTTAGTGATAGAGCGTCGCATCGAAAATTCTCCCACGGAATTAGTCGAAGGCCCGAAACTTGGACGCTATCTTCCCGATGTGTTGAATGCCGAAGAAATAGACGAACTGATAAAAGCGGTTGATGTCAGCCGTGCGGAAGGACACCGTAATCGAGCAATTTTGGAAACGATGTATGGTTGCGGTTTGCGAGTTTCCGAAGCAATCAATTTGCGCATTTCCGATTTGTTTTTCAATGATGGTTTTATTCGTGTTATCGGAAAAGGAAATAAGCAACGCCTGATTCCTATTGGTAAGCAAGCCGTTTCGGAGATAGAACTTTATTTGCAAAAACGTAATTTATTGCCTGTTCAGAAAAAGCATGAAGATATTTTGTTTTTGAATAGGCGAGGAGCGGCGCTTTCACGTTCTATGGTTTTCAGAATTATTACGCAATTAGCCGCACAAATCGGATTGGAAAAAAATATTAGTCCGCATACTTTGCGACATTCCTTTGCTACTCACTTGATAGAAAACGGTGCCGATTTGCGCGCTGTGCAAGAAATGTTGGGACACGAAAGTATTCTTACAACTGAAATTTACACACACTTAGATAGAAAGCGTTGGCAGACAACGATTCTAAAGTTTCACCCACGTAGTAAAAGATTTTTATAATTCTTTCTTTGAACAATATTTTTTAATTACTCCGTACGCTTCTTCTATTCCAAGTTCGCCGGCTTTACTAATATCCATGCAGCCTTTCTCCACTTCACGCATATAGATATGCACCAATCCTCTGTTGTAATAAGCTTCGCCCATGTAAGGATACAATTGAATGGCTTGTGTGTAATTTCCGATAGCTTCCGGAATTGCGTTTGTCAAACAGCGTAAATTTCCAAGATTGTAATAAATATAAGCTAAATCGGGCATCAACATGGCGGCTTTATTTAAATCGCTGATAGCTTCTTCGTAATCGTACACATTAACATTTTGCTGCAAGCTTGTTCGTGTGCGTGTTGGCGATGTATTATCCAACGCTATTACTTGCACATTGTTTCCGATAGAAGAAATAAAATCAATCATTTCGCTTTGTAACGAACTTCGATTAAGGTAATAGAATGCATTGTTAGGATCCAACTCAATGGCTTTGTTAAAATATTCCAAAGCGCGATTAAAATATCGAAGTTGAAACTGTGTTACACCTTTGTTGAAATAAGCAAATGCTGTTTTGTTTTCTTCTAAATACACGGTTGCCAACGAATCGTCTTTCATTAATTCGGTAATATTACGTTCGGGAATTTCGCTCAAGAAACTTGTCGGCATATTTTCTTGTTGCTTGAATTTCTCTACTTCGGGGTGAAAATATTGCCGGTCGAATGAAATTTTAGATTTAATATTGGCGTTTGCTACTTTATACAAAGGTTTTAATTGGATATTTACTTTTCGATGTTGCAATAAATTTTCGTTGAAATCTTTTTTTGCAAATTCCGCGTCTAATGCCAGAAGTCCGCTAAATTGCTTGCTTGTATCGGCATATAACGAAAATGTAGTGTCATTCATTTTTGTTTTATATTCTCCGATTTTTTTTCGTGCAATATCGCGATCGTCTTTAGCACTTGCAAGCAAACCAAGAGCTGACTTGACATACGCGCGATTGGTGTATGCATTGGCAAAATCGGGATACAATTCAATAGCTTTGGTGTAATCGTGTAAAGCATCACGAAAGTGTTCCAGCTCAATAAATACAGCAGCTCTGTTATAATATGCCAATACATTATTCGGATTAATTTCCATCACTTTTTCGTAATCATTCAATGCATTATTATAGTCGCCAATTTGAGAACGAATCAACGCGCGATTGTAATAAGTAAGCGCATTTTCGGAATCTTGATTCAACACTTTTTGAAAATCGTCCAATGCTCCGTTGATATTATTTTCGTTATAATTGATGAGTGCGCGATTGAAATATGCGAAAGCGTTGGCGGTATCTAATCGTATAGCTTCGTTCAAGTCGGCAAGTGCTTTTTCGTTTTCGTTTTGTAAAGCATAAACTCGTGCACGTCGTGTATATACATCGGGTTCAAATTTACTAAGCAATATTGCTGTACTATAATCTTCCAATGCTTTTGTCGTATCTTTCAAAAACAAATAAGCAGCACCGCGATTGGTGTATGCATCTCCTACTTTAGGCTCGAATCGTAGAAAGTGATTGAAATTTTCTATTGATTTATCGAACTGTTGTGTGAGTAAATATATTGTTCCTCGTGTGAAATAAAAACCGATAAATCCGGGGCGCAACTCCGTCGCGCTTTCCAAATCTGCCAAAGCTTCATCGTATTTCCCAAGACTGATATAATTAATCGATCGATAATTATAAGCCGCTGTATGTATTGGATTAAATTTTATGGCTTGCGAAAAATCGTCTTGCGCTCCAACGTGGTCGTTGAGGTTATATTTTGCAATGCCTCGAAAATAATAGGCATCGTAAAGCGTAGAATCGGATTTTAATATAATGCTGAAATTATTAATGGCTTCAGCGTATTTATTATCCATCAAAAACTGTCGTCCGCGATAGAAAAAATACTGCTTATCATATTGTGCTTGGGCTAACGTGCTTATTCCACAAAAGAAAAGTATAAGGATAAAAATTTTTTTTGTTGTCAAGGGTTCTTCTTTTTTACAAAATTAGCAAAAAATATTTACAGCACCATTTAAAATAAAAGCGAATAGAAGAATTCTATTCGCTCAAAACTAACCACTACTAAAAAACTATTTACGATCATATGACTTTGAAAAATGAAAAAGGTTTAAGTGTTTTTTACTTTTTTTGTATCACCCTCATAATTTCTTGCGCCAATGCGTTTGCCGTTTCTTCGGTAGGTGCTTCGGCATAAATTCGAATAATGTTCTCTGTATTGGATTTGCGTAAATGTACCCATTTTTTTTCGTTATCGAAATCAATTCGAATGCCGTCAATATCTGTAATTCGTTGGTTATTATATGCTTTTTTTACTTTTTCAAGTATTTCATCAATATTGATTTCGTCCGAAATATTTATTTTATTTTTGGAGATAAAGTAAGCCGGATAACTGTTTCGCAGCTCCGAACACGAACTATTTTTGTTTGCTAAATGCGATAAAAATAAAGCAATACCAATCAATGCATCACGACCGTAGTGAAAATCGGGAACGATGACGCCTCCGTTTCCTTCTCCGCCAATTACCGCTTGCACTTCTTTCATTTTTGCAACCACATTCACTTCGCCTACTGCCGATGCCGAGTAAATTCCTCCGTGCTTTTCAGTTACATCGCGCAATGCTCGCGACGAAGAAAGATTAGAAACCGTGTTTCCTTTTTGTTTCGATAAAATATAATCGCTTACAGCAACCAATGTGTATTCTTCGCCAAACATTGTTCCATCTTCGCAAACCAAAGCCAGTCTGTCAACATCGGGATCAACGGCGATTCCAAATTGTGCTTTTTCTTCTATCACTTTTTGCGATAATTCCGATAAATTTTCGGGCAGCGGTTCGGGATTGTGCGCAAATTGTCCGTTTGGCTCACAATTTAGAAGAACACAATCAACGCCTAAAGCCGCTAATAATTTTGGCACAGCAATTCCGCCAACCGAATTTACCGCGTCGAGTACCACTTTGAAACCGGCGCGATAAATAGCTTCTACATCTACTAATGGATAATTTAAAACCGCTTCGATATGTTTGTCTGTGAAAGAAAAATTTTCGGTAAAAGTTCCTATTTCATCCACTGTGGAGAAATTATATGTTTCTTGTTCTGCTAATTGTAATAATTTTTTTCCGTCGGCATCGGTGAGAAATTCTCCTTTGTTATTCAACAGTTTCAACGCGTTCCATTCTTTCGGATTATGCGATGCAGTAAGAATAATTCCGCCATTGGCTTGTGTTATAGTTACAGCCAATTCCATAGTTGGTGTGGTAGCCAATCCTGCATATATTACGTCAATGCCGCAACCCATGAGAGTTCCGCATACAATTTGTTGCACCATTTCGCCCGAAATTCGTGCATCGCGACCGACAACTACTTTCAATTTTCCGCTTGTTTGTTGTTTTAGCCAGCCGGCATAAGCCGTCGAAAATTTTACTAAATCGATTGGTGTAAGCGCGTTTCCCACAGCACCGCCAATGGTTCCGCGAATACCGGATATGGATTTTATTAGAGGCATAATAATAAATTTATAGTTTATGAGTTTAATCCATATTTTAAACAGAAAAACATGGATGGTCAATAAAAAAACAAAAATACGATTTTCTTTTTTGAAAACAACTTATGAAAACCATTTTTATAATCAATAAAAAACTGCTATTTTTGTAAGAATAAATTTATACTACCAATATGCCTATTCAATCCCTTAAAAAAGTCTTATTACTCGGTTCAGGCGCGTTAAAAATCGGCGAAGCCGGAGAGTTCGATTATTCAGGCTCGCAGGCTCTTAAAGCGTTGCGCGAAGAAGGAATAAAAACAGTTTTGATAAATCCGAATATTGCTACGGTGCAAACTTCGGAAGGTGTTGCTGATAAAATTTATTTTTTGCCTGTAACACCTTTTTTTGTGGAAAAAATTATCCAAAAAGAGCAACCGGACGGTATTTTACTTTCGTTTGGCGGACAAACGGCTTTAAATTGCGGCGTTCAACTATATCGCTCGAAAGTATTGGAAAAATATAATGTACAAGTTTTGGGAACGCCTGTGCAAGCTATTATCGACACGGAAGACCGTGAATTATTTGTAAAAAAATTAGACGAAATAGATGTCAAAACAATTAAAAGTGTTGCGGTTGAAAATATAGAAGATGCTCGAAAAGCAGCTAATTCATTGGGCTATCCGATTATTATTCGGGCGGCTTATGCATTAGGCGGCTTGGGTAGCGGCTTTTGCGACAATGAAGACGAATTAAATAAATTGGCTGAAAAAGCATTTTCGTATTCGTCACAAATATTGGTGGAGAAATCGCTCAAAGGTTGGAAAGAGATAGAATACGAAGTGGTACGCGACAGTTCCGATAATTGTATCACGGTATGTAATATGGAAAATTTCGATCCGTTGGGAATTCATACCGGAGAAAGTATTGTTGTCGCACCCTCGCAAACCCTTAACAATAGCGAATTTCAGAAGCTACGAGAATTAGCGATTCGAATTATTCGCCACATTGGAATTGTGGGAGAATGTAATGTGCAATACGCCTTAGATCCTAATTCCGAAGATTACGCGGTAATTGAAGTGAATGCTCGTTTGAGTCGTTCGTCGGCGTTAGCGTCGAAAGCAACAGGTTATCCTTTGGCTTTTGTGGCTGCAAAATTAGCATTAGGTTATGGTTTGTTCGATTTGAAAAATGCTGTTACCAAAACAACTACCGCTTTATTTGAGCCGGCTTTAGATTATATCGTTTGTAAAATTCCTCGTTGGGATTTGTCGAAATTTCATGGCGTGTCGCGCGAAATAGGAAGCAGCATGAAAAGTGTAGGCGAAGTGATGGCAATCGGGCGAACGTTTGAAGAAGCGATTCAAAAAGGTTTGCGAATGATTGGTCAAGGCGCGCATGGTTTTGTCGCGAACAAAGAATTACAAATTGAAGATATTGATAAATCGTTGTGCGAGCCTACCGATAATCGAATTTTCGTAGTTTCAAAAGCACTTCTTCATGGTTATACAGTAGATAAAATTCACGAACTAACGAAAATCGATAAATGGTTTTTGTACAAATTGCAACATATTATAGACACTTCGCACGAATTGGAAAAACACAACGGTTTGAACACCTTGCCTGATGATTTATTGAGAACGGCAAAACAACAAGGTTTTTCCGATTTTCAGATTGCTTATTTGGTGCTTAAAGAAAAAGAGGATATCGAAAAATCGATTAATAAAGTGCGTGAAATTCGCAAGCAAAAAAATATTGTTCCTGTTGTAAAACAAATAGACACGCTGGCTGCAGAATATCCGGCGCAAACAAATTATTTGTATTTAACTTATAACGGAGCGTTCAATGATGTAAATTATTTTGGCGATAGACGTTCTGTTATCGTGTTGGGTTCCGGTGCTTATCGAATTGGTAGCTCTGTGGAATTCGATTGGTGTAGCGTAAATGCGCTGCAAACTATTCGCAACGAAGGCTGGCGCGGAGTGATGATAAATTATAATCCTGAAACGGTTTCTACGGATTACGATATGTGCGATCGCTTGTATTTTGATGAATTGACTTTTGAGCGAGTAATGGATATTGTAGATTTGGAAAATCCGCACGGAGTGGTCGTTTCAATGGGTGGACAAATTCCGAATAATTTAGCGTTGCGATTGTATAATGAAGATGTAAATATTTTAGGAACTACCGCTAAAAGTATTGACAATGCAGAGGATCGTCATAAATTTTCGTTAATGCTCGATCGCTTGGATATTGACCAACCACGTTGGAAAGAATTGAGCAGTATGCCCGAAATTTATAAATTTGTCGAAGAAGTCGGATTTCCGGTGTTGGTGCGACCGTCATACGTGCTTTCGGGTGCGGCGATGAATGTTTGTTCTAATAATTCGGAGTTGGAACAGTTTTTACGTTTGGCTGCAAATGTTTCTAAAAAACATCCGGTGGTGGTGAGTGAGTTTATTGAAGATGCAAAAGAAATAGAATTTGATGCGGTAGCAAACAAGGGAGACGTTGTGGCGTACGCGATATCGGAGCATATCGAATATGCGGGAGTTCATTCGGGAGATGCTACTATTCAGTTTCCTCCGCAAAAATTATATGTAGAAACAGCTCGACGAATCAAGAAAATTGCTCGACAAATTGCACAAGAATTACAAATTACGGGACCGTTCAATATTCAATTTTTAGCGAAAGAAAATGACATTAAAGTAATTGAATGTAACTTGCGTGCTTCGCGTAGTTTCCCTTTTGTATCAAAGGTTTTGAAAATAAATTTTATTGAACTTGCTGCAAAAGTGATGTTAGGTTTGCCGGTTGAAAAACCGAGTAAAAACGCTTTCGATTTAGATTACGTCGGAATAAAAGCCTCGCAATTTTCGTTTACCCGTTTACAAAAAGCCGATCCTGTGTTGGGTGTCGATATGGCTTCTACCGGCGAAGTTGGCTGCATTGGCGACGATAGCAACGAAGCTGTTCTTACCTCAATGTTGTCGGTTGGTTATCGTATTCCGAAGAAAAATATTTTGCTTTCGACCGGTGGCGGAAAACAAAAAGCAACGATGCTTGAAGCGGCAAAATTATTACACAAAAAAGGTTATCAAATATATGCTACGGGTGGAACACATATTCATTTGAAAGAAAACGGAGTGCCGTCTATTTTGACTTATTGGCCGAGTGAAGAAGGTTCGCCGCAAGCGTTGGATTTATTGCGCGATAAGACGATAGAATTTGTGGTAAATATTCCAAAAAATTTGTCGCAACGAGAATTGACAAATGGCTATAAAATACGTCGTGCAGCAATTGATTATAATATTTCGTTGATTACGAATGCACGCTTGGCTTCGGCTTTTATCAACGCTTTTTGCAATTTATCGCCCGATGATATTTCAATAAAAAGTTGGGACGAATACAAATAATTGTGCTTGCGGCAAGCGGTAAACAGTTTAACAGAGTTGTTATTAAAAAATAAAAAAGTATGAATATGAAAAGAATCATTAGTGCTTTAATAATCTGTTGTGTAATGACAACTGTAAATGCCCAGTCTATTACAATCAACAAGCAATTAAAAGATTTTCCTGACACATTAGATTTAAGTACGCCGCTTAATGCTGGTATTACATACTCCTATTTAGTTGTCAATGGGAAAGATGGACTTTGGCGTGATGTAAGTGCATATACGATTAGAGAATATCTTCCGAAAAATAACGCTCCTGACAAAACTGTGAATGAAGCTTATAAAACACAATTATTGAATGGTATAATCAAAGAAATTCTTTTTTATAAGGACTCTATTGCCTGCATGATCACACAACTTGATTCAGCCTATTATGTTCTCCAGATGTTGTGTTTTGAAGACGAAAAATGGTTAAATGCTGGCCAAAACGTGGGACGTGGGCTAGAAAATTCAAGGGAAGTTTTTTATAAAAAGGCACCCGGAACATTGGCGAAATTTCAGCGTTCAGTGGAAGTGAAATCAGTTTCTACAGATACGTTGGCGTTTGTGAATTATGTAAAGCAACACGGTGTTGAGTCTAAAGATTATTTATTAGAAGCATTGAGTAATCATTCACTCGTTATCTATGGAGAACGTCATCATCGTCAAGTTTCATGGGATTTTTTAACAAGTCTGTTACACGACCCGCGTTTCATTGAAAAAGTAGGAACTGTTTTTGTCGAATTGCCTTCGTGTCAACAATCTGAATTTGATAGGTTTTATGCTTCAAAAGAGTTAGATAAGGATATTCTTTTGGAGATTATGCGCTCCGAACAAATTCATGGTTGGTGGGATAGAGGCGAATATGAATTTTTGATAAATATTTGGAAATTAAATCAAACGCTACCTGCCGATAAGCAAATTAAAGTAGTAGCTACCGATGAACAATTTCCATATAAACAGATAAGGACAAAAGAAGATTATAAGAAAAGTGAAGCAAGCTTTTCCGACCGAAATACAAATATGGCAAATGTAATTGAGCAAACTATCAAAACAAAAAGCGATAAACGAAACAGTTTGTTTATTGTTGGATATACTCATGCTTACAAATCTCATGTGCCCGGAGGAGCATCAACATTACAAGGGCGAGAGCCTGCATTAACAGCAGGCGCACAATTAGTACAACGCCTTTCTGATAAAAATGTATTTGTAGTTTTACAGCATGTGCCTATGGGAACCAACTCAGGAGCTTTAGGTTTTATACGTCAAGGATTGTTTGATGCAGTATTTGAAAATACAGGCAACAAACCAATAGCGTTTCATTTAGCAGATAGTCCTTTCGGAGCAGAACCTTTTGATGTGGATTATGAAATGAGTTTTGACAATAGAGTAGGAAACTTTGCGGACAATTTTGATGGATATATTTTTCTTCAACCATTAAAAGACGAAGAATCGGATTACATACTATATGATATTTGGAGCGACCAATTTGTAGAAGAAATGAAACGTCGCGCGGAAATTATGGACTTTAATATAAATCGATGGCTCGGCTTTGAAGGGGAGTTAACCAAAGAAATAATAATTACCTGTTTTAAAGAAAAATATGAAGGTAAAAAACGTTGGAGTAAATTATTTGAATAAGAAATAATTGATGATAACAAGCGCTTGGCTTCGGCTTTTATCAACGCTTTTTGCAATTTATCGCCCGATGATATTTCAATAAAAAGTTGGGACGAATACAAATAAATTTACGTTAAGGAACAAATTTATAGCCTACACCTTTTACGGTTTTAATATGTTTGTCGCCTAATTTTTCGCGCAATTTGCGAATGTGTACGTCAATAGTACGTTCGCCGACAACAATATCGTGTCCCCAAACCATGTTGTAAATATCTTCGCGCAAGAAAACTTTTTCGGGCTTAGAATACAATAAAGCTAATAAATCAAATTCTTTTTTCGGCAATATCACTTCACGTCCGTTTTGAAAAACAACAAATCGTTCACGGTCAATAGTGATAGTGGGTGTAGCAGGTTGTGATTCCTTTTGTATCGGTTGTTTTTCGTAGCGTTTGAGCAATGCGCGAATACGGCTTACGAGCACTTTTGGACGAATCGGTTTTGTGATATAATCGTCACCGCCGGCTTCGAAACCTGCAATTTGCGAATAATCTTCTCCGCGCGCAGTAAGGAAAGCAACGATAGTGTTTTTGAGTACATCGTGTTTTCGCAATTCTTCGCAAGTAGCAATGCCGTCCATGTAAGGCATCATTACGTCAAGCAAAATTAAATCGGGAATAATTTCCAATGCTTTCTGAACTCCTTCGCGACTGTCGGAAGTAGTGTGTACTTCAAAATTTTCTTTACGTAAAGTGTAAGAAAGAAATTCTAAAATATCGTTTTCGTCATCAACCAAAAGAATTTTGTAAGCCCTCATAATTATCGAGTTTAAATTGGATGTGCAAATTTATGATTTAAACTTTAACAAAATATTAATGTGATATTAAGATTTTGTTTTGTAATTTTGTCTATCAAAGATACAAAAATCTGAAAGAATAATTTTTACCTATGTTGGATTTTCATAAAATAACCATGTCCGATCGTGATTCTATGACGAAACTGTTGGCAGTAAACGATTTTCGATCGGCAGAATATTCATTTGCCAATGCGTTCAATTGGTCGGAAATTTTTCATGTGGAAGTTGCTTTTGTAGAAAATTTTATGTTGATGCGTGTAGGAACCGACAAAAAAAGTTACTTATATCCTGTGGGTTCCGGCGATTTGAAAACTGTTGTACAATGGTTAAAGGACGATGCCGCGCTTTTGCAACAACCTTTTGTAATGCATGGCGTGTTGCCCGAAAGTAAAATTTTGCTGGAACAAACTTTTCCCGACGAATTTGAATTTACAAGCAATCGTAATATTTTCGACTATTTGTATCGCTCCGAAGATTTGATACATTTAACGGGAAAAAAATATCAGCCGAAGCGTAATCATATTTCTCGTTTCAAGAAAAGTTTTGATTGGACATACGAAACTATTTCTCCCGATAATATTCAGGAATGTATAGATATGAACGAAGAGTGGTGCCGTGTTTACGGTTGTATCGAAAATTATTCGTTGCGCTCGGAAACTTGTGTGGCTCGTCGTGCGTTGTGTCATTATTTCGACGAAAATTTGTTAGGCGGTTTGCTGCGTGTCGATGGACAAATAGCGGCTTATACTGTTGGCGAACGTATAAATTCCGATACTTTGATTGTACATATCGAAAAAGCTTTTAGTGAAAAATATTTAGGCGTATATCAGGTCATTAATCAAGAATTTGTGCAACGCCATGCGAAGAATTTGCTTTATGTCAATCGGGAAGATGATGCCGGAAACGCAGGATTGCGTAAGGCAAAGCTGTCGTATCATCCGGCGTTTTTATTGGAAAAATATATAGCAAAAGCGATAAAATAATTCTTTTTTGAAATGATTGACGAGCTAAAGCATATATGGAAAACGTGTTTTAAAGACGAGGAAGAATATATTGATTTTTATTTTTCGAATCGTTATAAAGCCGAACAAACTTTTGTGCATTACAAATCGGAAAAAGCTGTTGCAATGCTCACGTTATTGCCTGTTTCGGTGGTAACTTCCAACAAAATATTTTCTGCTCATTATATTTATGCGGTGGCTACTTTGCCCGAGTTTCAAAATCAAGGCATCTCGTCGGCATTGGCAGCAAAGGCTGATGAGTATATGCGTATTGTTGGCGATGATTTAGTAGTGGTTGTTCCTGCTACCGAAAGTTTGTTCGATTTTTATGCCGGTCAAGGATTTTCTACCGCGTTTTTTCGCCGTGTTTTTAGCTTTGAAATGAATCAAATTTTTTCGACTGATTTTGTAGAAGGAATTCCGTTGAACGACATTGATAAATTATATACACTTCGTGAAAAATATTTTAATAACGAAAATTTCTTTGTGCAATGGGACAAAGAAGCATTATGCTATGTCGTTGCTGAATGTCGTTTGTCGGGAGGAGAGGTGTTCTATTTTTCTAAAAATAATCAAGAAGGTTATATCATTGTAGAGCCTATTGACGATAAAATTGTGGTAAAAGAAATAGCAATTCCGATTGATTTAGCATCCGAAGTTTTGGCTTTTTTGAAAAGAAAATATTCTCTATACAAACAAATACAATGTCGTTTAGCAATAGATAATCCTTTGTGGAATGATAATGGAACAATAGAGCCTGTTGCTATGTTGAAATGGTTTAATCACTCTTCTGAAATAATAGATATTTCAAAAGCATATATTAGTTTGCTGAAAGATTAGCAAAAATAAAACCGCCTCATTTCAGAGGCGGTTTTTAGGATAGATTAGCAGTATATCACTTGTTACCAAAAGGTATTTACGTGATAAGTAAGAGGCTATTTATATTGCCTGAGTACTATTCATAACTGCGATCAGAACGCTCTTCTCTTTCACGCGCTACCGATACATTAATAGTGCGCCCCATGTGTTCAGCACCATTTAAAGCAGCGATAGCCGAGTTAGCATCGGCATCGTTAGGCATTTCAACAAATCCGTAGCCTTTTGAGCGACGAGAACCACGTTCGGTAATAATTTTGGCTGACGAAACTTCGCCATAAGCCATGAATGCTTGTTTCAAATCTTCATCATTAGCTTTGAAACTCAAGCCAGAAACAAAAATGTTCATAGAACAAAAAATAATTAATTAAATAATAAACTGCTATCTCCGTATAAATACAATAAGATAGTGGCACAAAGTTAGGTAAATAAATGAAAGTGCCAAATTTATAGTTTTTAAATAAAAATTTGGCGAAAAATTTTCGTCCTTTTTGTTTTTCGCCCCGCGCGCCGTCATTCCGAGCGTAGTCGAGGAATCCCTAACCAAAAGCAAATTAGGTTTCACTTCTCTGTGTTCTCTGCGAATTCTCTGCGAACTTTGCGGTTAGTGTTCTCCATTAACTCATTCATTCCCTCATTAACACATTTCCTCACTCACTAAGTAAAATTACTCATTTGCCATTTTTCAAAAAAAAACTATCTTTGCCCTCAACAAATCACAACTACTTATGGCTCTTAATTTTTTCTACCGAAATGTTTGCTTTTTGGCGACCTTCTGAAACCATTGTGGTTGTAAGAGAGAGAGAGAGAGAGAGAGAGAGAGA
>JGI994J12354_10004328_pt1 | contig 12813 bp, 13 predicted proteins | sample IntmicLarv3ML3BL_FD_12354 | JGI IMG/M metagenome (IMG submission 12354)
ATCCACCATGTATATGTTGACAGAGGCCGAGAGGATAGTTCGTATCCCCCCCGCAGAACTCGATGAGGACATAGAGAAAGTAATCGATGCACTCACCTGGGATACTTTCGAAGGTAAACTCGGAGAGGGCAAAGCGGTGACAGTTCTTATCAGGAACGTTAAGCCCGTAGGGCCCGGACGAATAGTCCACGGCGACGGTGCCGTGTATCAGACGGTCAAATACGAACAGGTAGTGTTCAAAGTCAAGGATAACGAGGTTATAGAAGGAGTGGTAGTGGAGATCCTTAAGTTCGGTGCATTTGTCAGGTTCGGTCCGCTGGACGGACTTTTGCATATCAGTCAGGTCATGGATGACCGCGTTGACATCGACGAATCTAATCAGAGGTTGATCGGTAAGGATACCGGTAGAGGTCTCTCGGTCGGAGATATCGTGAAAGCGAGGGTTGTCAGTATCGACCTGAATGAAAAGAATCCTCAGGACAGCAAGATCGGACTGACGATGCGTCAACCGGGATTGGGAAAGCTCCAATGGCTTGAGGAAGACCGCAAGAAAAGACAGCAACAGGGTGAGGCATAATGGTCGGACCGATATACAGAGCGTGCAAACAGTGCAGTTTCATATCCGAGATCGATACTTGCCCGAGATGCGGCGGTCAGACATCGAAAGAATGGCAGGGATTCATCGCAGTCGTCGATTACGAAAGATCGGACATCGCGAAGAAGATGGGCATAACCGCAAACGGAAAGTATGCGTTAAAGGTCCGCTGAGATGCAAACCGTCGACAGAAAAGTGCCGGATGACAAGAGAGAATTCTTCAAGGAACCTCTCGGTGTGGATCTGGCCGAAGACGATCTGTTGACATTAAACAAAGAAAAAACACTCATAACCGTCGGCGATGTGGTGTCGCTAACGGTAAGGGAACACGGTCTCACCCCCGACATCACCATCTATGATGGGATGACCGAAAGGCGAGAAATGACCGAATTCGCAGACCTTGTCAGGGATAAGGGATGGAAAGAGGTCGTTGTGAAGAACGAAGCGGGAACAATAACCGCGGCGTTGGTCGAGGCTGTAAAAAACGCTTTACAGGGCCGGAAAGAGATAATCCGGGTCGAAGGGGAAGAGGATCTGGCAACAATACCATGCATCCTTCTTTCACCGAAAGGCACGAATATCATCTACGGATGGCCCGGAAAGGGGATGATGATCATCGAGACCAACGATGAGATCATCCGAAAAGCTCAGAAGCTCATGGAAATGACGGAGGAGTTAGAATGAAGATAGAAATAAAAGAACAGAAAGAGAACCCCTTGCAGAAAAGGGTAGAGGTTTATTTCACGATAGACCACGTTGGTGAGTCCACTCCCGGCAGGAACGCTGTCGCAGAGGACATAGCCAAGAAGATGAAATCGAAAAGAGACTGTGTTGTCGTAGACAGTATCGAATCTGTATACGGAATAGGCAAATCGAAAGGATATGCCAAAGTGTACAGCAGTAAAAAATGTGCACTGGCATATGAATCAGATTACCTTTTGAAGAGAAACGGCATCGAAGCAGCTGAACCGGTGAAAGCCGAGGAAGCACCCGCCACAGATGCACCTGCGGAGTGATTACATGGCAGCAAAGGCAGCAGCAAAAGGGGCACCCCCGAAGAGTAAGGGAATATCCAAAAAGGACGCATACAAGGTTGAGGGCGACAAGGTCAGCAGGACGAAGCCCGCATGTCCGAAATGCGGTCCTGGCGTATTCATGGGAACCCACAAAGACAGAGTATCTTGCGGAAAATGTGGTTACACCGAATTCAGCAAGAAGGACTGAGACAGAAATCTTCATTCGGCTCCCTCCCTCTCAAGACGGAGCCTCAGGATCGCCGAGGGACGTATCTGGTCCCTCGGCAAAATCATCTTATTTCTCATAACCTTTGTATGAATGGGCCAGTGGTATAGCTTGGATAGCATAGGGGCTTCCGGAGCCTTAGACCCGGGTTCGAATCCCGGCCGGCCCGCTTTACACGTTGTCCGATCGTTTATTTGATCGGGCATTCTCATCAGTGTTCGTCATTGGGGTGTTCGTTGTATTTTCTAATATCTTTCATTGAATCCTAAACCACACCCACTGAATATGAGTGCCCAGCTTGACTACGGACTAAGGCTAAATACTTCAGACAAAATATTGAGTTTCGGATTTGAATCCTGAGGGGGAATATATGAAAAATAGGGTCAGCATGAATAACAGAAAAAAGAGGATAGCGGCAATGGTCATCGTCATAATGATGGTATTGACGGTTATGCCTATGGTCGGACAGCATAATGATGCTGTCCCCAATCCAAAACCTAATATGGTCATCAATACACACGACGAAGGCCCCGGGTCTTTCAGAGTGATTGCCAGTGAGGCGCCTGATGGCAGTACCGTAGAATTTGAAATTCCCATTACTGACGAAGGATATGACAGTAGAACAGGGAAATGGACGATCGATCTTTTGAGCGAGGTGCTCATTGTTAACAAAAATATTACGATCAATGGCAAAGGCACGATCATCTTGGATGGCGGTCAGAACAACCGTACTATTTATGCGTCCGTCGTTAGTTCCACTCTGACTCTGAAGGGATTGACGATACAAAATGGGCACACGGTCGAAAATGACAAGAACGGAAACGGCGGCGGAGTGAATGTCGCCGGAGCCTTGGTAGCCGAAGATTGTGTATTCGCGAATAATACGGCGACATGGGGCGGTGCGATTTATTCCATGAATGACATGGATCTGTACAACTGTGTTGTTACGAACAATGAGGCGTCCGAGGGCGGAGGCGGTGTGATCTCATATGCCGGATGTATATTCGCAGTGAATACGATATTCACGAAGAACACCACAGGTTCGGAATTTTCGGGGGCGTTGTTCAGTTTTAACTATCTCTATTTGTACCAATGCACCGTGGTATACAATAATGGTGCGGGCGTATACATCTACACATACCAGCAACCCAGCGTGTTCCTCTACAACAATATTGTCGCAGGCAACACGGGACCACAGATGTTGTACGGGGACGATGATACGGTCAATCCTTTAGTTTTCTACGACGAAGTAGGTAGGAATCTGGTGGAAGGTGTCGATGACGTGACATACGAATCGATATTCGGCAGCAATAACGTGGAGAGGGACGGTAAGATATATCCATACACCGGCGGGCTCGCGGATAAGACTGCGGAGGAGCTTACATCCGCTACTGTACTGCCGTCGACGATATGGACTTACATATCAAATATTGTCCCGGAGGACCTTGAGGGCGTATTGCGCGGAAACATGGTGTCCTACGGTGCTCTTGAGACCTCAAAGGCAAGAAACCAAGGAGGGGCGGGGAAATATACGATAACGGCATCATCCGACAACGGATCGACCGTGGATCCCACAGGCAGGTTCACAGTCTCGTATGGGCAGAACATCACCATTGAATATGATGTAAAACCCGGATACCGGATATCAAACGTGACCATCGATGGTGCCGATCGCCCTGAACTTGTATCCGAGAACATGTATGTCTTCCGCGATGTAAAGTCAAATCACAGTTTTGTGGTATCCACAACATACGTGGGGACCGAATCTGTGAAAGTGGATATCTCCGGCGAAGGTAGTGTATTCTACAGTATCAATGGCGAAGGGTTTGTCGAATATGACAGAGTATTTGAGATAACAAAAGGTTCGTCAGTGTCATTCAGGGCGGTACCGTCCGGGGATCTGGAGGTACATTGGTCCGGAACGATATCTTCCGACGATTTCGATATAACCGTATCGAACGCACAGTCGGACATATCCTTGAACGCTGAGTTCAGGGATGACGACGACGGTGGACAGGATTCCGAACAGATATGGATGTGGTTATTGATCCTTATAATCATACTTCTGATAATAGTGGCGATAATCTTCTTGATGAGGAGAGGAACCAAGTAAACGATCGGATCAAACTTTTTTTCAATTTCTTTTATTTTTATCCGATTTAATTGTCACTATTACAAAATCTTTTTACTTTCACTCCATAAATAATAGTCGAGTTCTCTTAAAGATAAGTTCTCCAATCCATTTTTCTGTTGTATTTCCCTTATCGATCTTACATAGTCGGGAAAGTTTTGATAACAATCAGGGCAACCCAGCAGTTTCAACATTTGCCTGTTGTTCTCGTCATAAAATGGATATTTCCTGTTGTGATGTCCGCAATACTTCGATGCCGCCGAAATCAAGTACAGCTCTTTTTCACTGTTGCCTTTCTTGATCCCGTGTCCGGTCGCAAGGCGTTCGACCAAATTGAAATAATCTTCATCGTTAGTATTCCCACAAATTATGGAATTAGGAATGTTCAGTGAGATTACATGTCTCGCGAACTGCGATTTTTGTTCTTTCGAGAGTCGCATGGCATTCAAACTCTCCCATTTCCAAACAAACGAGATCTTCTTTTCGACGATATCAATATCATCATTGTCAAACCCATATACCTCACCAGCATATTGCATGGAGGGTTGAGTTTCGTTAGTAAGATCCTTCATCGTTTTATCCATATCAATTGCTCCTATGAATCAATAGTGTACAGGCCTTTTTCGCTTCGTATGAAGTTCAAGAATACATGTATTCGAACTCCAAAACGGGATCAATTCAACACATCGGACATGGCGTAGACGATACCTTTCTTCTGTGAAACGATCCACTTTGCAGCCATGACCGCTCCGCCTACGAAGATCTCTCTCGTATGGGCTTGGTGGCGTAATTCGATACGCTCGGAGTTGCCTACGAACATCACAGTGTGGTCACCGACTATGTCGCCGCCTCTGACAGCGTGTATCCCGATCTCTTTGCCGCGCGGACTGATACCTTCGCGTCCGAATACGAATTCTTTACCTCCCATTTCTTTGCTGATTATTTCGGCCGCGGTTATCGCGGTTCCGCTGGGGGCATCTTTCTTTTGGTTGTGGTGAGCTTCGATGATCTCCACATCGTAATCATTACCTAGATATTTGGCGGCTTCTTGGATAAGTTTGAAGAAAACCCCGACGCCGATGGAATAATTCGAAGATATCACGGCGGCGACCTTGTTCTTTATGACCGCATCGGTGATGTTCGTTTTTTGCTCCGCCGTCAACCCCGTGGTTCCGATGATTAGATTGACGCCTGCAGCAGCGGCGATGGGTGCATTTGCGGCGGTTGCGGGGGCGATCGTGAAATCGATAAGAACATCGGTCTTTGTTTTTTTCAGAACGGATGACAGGTCTTTCGAATCCGATACAGGTATGTTCAGTTTTTCTGTTCCGATGACCTCGCCGATATCCTTACCCAGGTTGACGATGTCAAATGCCGCCGAAAGTGCGATACCTTCCGTCGCCAAGATGCGACGGATGATCAGAGAACCCATCTTACCGCATGCACCAACGAGTGCGACTTTGACCTCACTCATATCAGCACCCCGCTTTCGGATCCTTCGTTCGAATCGTATCCGGAGTGAAATGAGGCAGTCGCATGGGGCGATGAGGAATTGTATTCTCTGTTCATGATTGATCGAGATGTAACCAGAATAAAGATATTTAACCCTCGCTTCCACGGTTCTTTGACGAACCGTAAAGAACGATATTTTCGCTATATTTTTGTATCGAATCGTTTTTCAAAAATCTTTAATAGTCTCATGTCGGTTGAGAATTATGGGATGGGATGGTTCGGATGATGCACTTGAAAAGATGAAAGTGCTCGCGATCCAAGGCGATGTTAATGCACAATATGTGCTTGGAAACAAGTATTATGGTAACAATGATGCGGAAAGCGATGTCGAAGCAGTCAAATGGTATAGATTGGCTGCTGAACAGGGACATGCATCCGCACAGGTGAATTTAGGTGTTATGTGCGAGAACGGAAGAGGCATCGCGAAAGATGGCGCCGAAGCTGTGAAATGGTACAAGTTGGCAGCGAATAAGGATAATGCATACGCGCAGGTAAATCTCGGCTGGATATACGCTAACGGTATAATGGTCGAAAAAGACGATGCCGAAGCTGTCAGGTTGTATAAGTTGGCGGCATTTCAGGATAACACAAGAGCACAGATCAATCTCGGTTGGATGTATGAGAATGGCAGAGGCGTCATCAAGGATGACGCGGAAGCGGTAAGATTATACAAATTAGCGGCAGAGAAGAAAGATGTCAGAGCGCAGACAAACCTCGGTTGGATGTATGCGAACGGCAAAGGTGTTGTGAAAGATGACGCGGAAGCAGTTAAATGGTACAGATCAGCAGCGGACCAGGGCAGTGCGAGGGCGCAATTCAATCTCGGCAGGATGTACGAGAGCGGTACGGGGGTGGCGAAGGACAGCGCCGAGGTTGCAAAATGGTATAGAATGGCCGCGGAGCAGGATCATGTGAAAGCACAGGTCAATCTGGGCTGGATGTACGAGAACGGCGTAGGCGTAACAAAGGATCTTTCCGAAGCGGTCAAGTGGTATCGATCGGCTGCCGAAAAGAACGATGCCTTAGCACAATCCAACTTAGGTGTCATGTACGGTAGCGGAAAAGGTATCGAAGAGGATAATGTCGAGGCGGCCAAGTGGTTCACGCGGGCAGCAAATCAAGGGAGTGCCGGAGCACAGGTCAATCTCGGCTGGATGTACGCAAACGGAGTAGGCGTTGAAAAAGACGATGCCGAAGCCTTGAAATGGTATAAATTGGCAGCAGAGCAGGGAGACAAAACTGCGAATGATCATCTGAGATCCTTGGGATCGAAGGAGTAATTTACCTCCGAAAATGGATTCTTGGAAATATTACGATTTGATGTGTCTTTTGATCTTTTTCATCGCCCAATCGTAATGGCTGGAAGTGCAGCCGACAAAATAAGCACCCAACGTTGAACTCTTTGTCCATTTGTAGACGGATTTTAAGAACAATTCATCGTTAGTATGTGTTTCAATCAGGTTCATGATCATCGCATGGCTTTCCCTTAGCATTTGTTTCGAAGATTCAAGGTCTGTATCCTGATATTTTTTCCAGATCTTCAGATTCAGGTCGGGTAAGGTTTTCCATGTGTATCCTTCACCCGGAACAACGGGGTTCCCGTTTTCCAGAACACCTATTCTATGCCAATTCTCGACCATTTTGTGCCATTCGTGAAGGTGGACGAGTACGTCTCGCAGATTCTTATCACGATCCTCAAATCGGAACGATGCATGCTGTTTCTCTTCGGGCATCGAATCAACAATATCCCACAATTTTTTGAATTGTTTGTTTGCAGCTTCCACCAATTCGGATTTCGTCGTTGGTCTGGACATAGATACAACCGCATATGAATAGCAGTCTGTATTAGTACATTTTTACAAGGTTTTGTTAGATAGTTTTATATTTAATACAAATAAATTACACTATAACCTCAGAAATGGGGTGGGAAAGTGAGTAAATGGATGCAAAAGGGATATTAAGTGCAATCATCGCATTGATTGTTTATATCGTATTTGCAATAATCTACTTTGTAATTATTGCATTTGTGATCAACATTGCTACAGATATTGTGACCGGGGATCCTCCTGGCGCCATTGGCGTTGCTATCGGAGCATCGATCTTAGCTGCAGGAACCATCATAGCCGGCGGCGGACTCGGAGATTTGTTGAAAGACAAGTAAGTACAAGTTTCTGAAAAGAACTATAAAACTTTTTATTTTTCATTCACCTTTATCTTTTATGGTTACACAAGATCTCGTGGAGTGTTCGTGTCCGAAGGTCGATTGCCCCAGGCATGGGAATTGTAATGAATGTGTACCTCATCACAGAGATAAGATGAAAAATCTTCCATTCTGTTTGAGGCCGCTGGTTCTTGAACAATAACTGACCTTACGGAGTTTGAATTCGTGTATTTATCAAAGGAAGAAGAGAGAACACTCGACGGAGAGAAAGGCGAAAGCTCCAGAAAAGCGATGGAATTGGTCGTTGCTCTGGGAAAGATATACGGTGCGAACGATCTTGTCGAGATAACATCCGCGCACTTGTCGGGAGCATCATACAAAACGATAGGCGACGGCGGAGTAAGATATCTGGAGGATATGGTGAAAGGGGGAGCCAAGGTCACCACCAGATCCACGTTGAATCCGATAGGAATGGACAGAGAAAGATGGAAGGAGATGCACATAACTCCGGAATTTGCCGAAAAACAGTTGAAGATAATCGAATTGTACGGAAGTATGGGCGTAAAGACGACCTGTTCATGTACGCCGTATATGAACGAGAACGTTCCGTCTTTGGGGGATCATGTGGCATGGGCCGAGTCTTCCGCTTTGTCTTTTGTCAATTCTTTTATAGGAGCAAGGACCAATCGAGAAGGTGGTCCCGGTGCTTTGGCTGCGGCAATAATAGGAAAGACGGCAAATTACGGACTCCATTTGGACGAGAACAGGAAACCGACCGTTGTGATCGAAGCAGACATAGACGGTTCTTTGTTCAGTCATTCAATGTTGGGACAGGCCGTCGGAATGGCCATCGGGAATGGAATACCGTATTTCAGAGGAATAAAGCCTACGGTAGACGATGCGAAGACCATGGCCGCAGCGATGGCGGCATCGGGATCCGTTGCACTGTTTCATGTGGAGGGAGTCACGCCCGAGGCTAAGAAGTTCGATCTGAACGATCTGGAAACAATAAGCATAGGTAAAAAAGAGCTGGAAGCCGCATATTCAAAACTGAATACGGTCGACGATGTTCAGTTGATCGCATTGGGATGCCCACATCTCAGTGTGAAGGAGGTCAAGGATATCGCAGCTTTCCTGAAAGGAAAGAAGAAAAAGAACTCAGACACAGAGATATGGTTCTGCACTTCCGCGAAGATAAGGGACGAATGCAGGGACGAGGTGAAGATACTGGAACAATTCGGACCGGTACTTGCTGATACGTGCATGGTCGTTGCACCTATAGAGGGGGTATTCGATCGCACGGGGACCAATTCCGGAAAGGCGGGCAACTATCTTCCCACACTGTGTTCGCAAAAGGTCATGTGCAGGGATCTCTCCGCATTGATGGAGGCAGTGATATGATCATCAACGGAAGGGCAATTTCCTCAGGAAAGGCAGAGGGAGAGGTTCTGAAACTCGATGAGCCATTCAGTTTTTTGGGAGGAGTCAATGCATCCACGGGAGAATTGAATGTTGGTAAGAAAGGGAATATTTCGGAGAAGGTATTCATCTTTCCTCAAGGTAAAGGAAGTACTGTCGGATCGTTCGTTGTTTACGATCTCCTTGTACACGGAAAGGCACCGTTGGCATTGATAAACCGGTCTGCCGAGACCATAGTGACGACCGGAGCGGTGATATCGTCAATACCGATGGTGGACGGAATAGATACAGACATCTTCAGGGACGGAGACATTGTTTCCGTTGATGGAGACAAGGGGACCGTGGAAATAAAGAACCTGAAGTGCGTGGATGTAGTGTCTTCCGCGATATACTCTAAAGGCAAGGTCCTTCTTCTGAAACGTCCTTCGACAGCCAGATCATATCCTGATGCAAGATCGCTTGTCGCGGGAAAGATAGAGAAGGACGAAGTCCCAGAAAAGGCAGCCTCCAGGGAGATAATGGAAGAGACCCAGATAAAGGTAGGAACCCCGGATGCGTCATATCCCATAGTGCATGTTCGCGAAGGAAACACTCTTTGGGTGGTTCATCCGTTCCTCTATCGGTTGGAAGATGTCGTTCCGATCCTCAATAAAGAGAATGTGAGCTACGAGTGGATATCTCCGGAAGATATCGGGACCAACGAGACCTTCGTGCCGCTGACACGAAAGGTGGTTCTTGGGATGTTGGGAATGTGATCACTGTTCGGCAGAGCTTATGCCGATCACGATATCTTTTCCCGTTACATCCCATGTCTTGATCTCATCACCGCCGGGACTGTCCGTGAATACCAGTTTCTTGGCTCTTACCTCAGCCGATATGTGAGCTTTCCATGTGTCGAACAGTTCGACAAGATGAGGCTCGGCATTGACATCGCAGTTGATATATTGTTCAACATTCAGTTTCATGTCCTTTCTCATCTGCTGTATCCTCCGGATAAGTTCTCTCGCATATCCTTCCGCTTCGATCTCAGGTGTGACGCTGAAATCTATGAACAATTCTCCGCCGTCAAAGATCACAGCATCCATTCCCTCGATCTTGTCGCTGGGTTCGGCGTATTTGATCTCTTTGATATTTCCTTGTTGTGCCAGGACGTCTTCGAATATCCGGATGGAATCATTGATGCCTTCGTTTCCGCGTACGACTATTCCTCTTAACGGCCATCTGAGCTTGCTGCCCATCTTCGCACGTTCAGCAGCGACGATCTCCATTATGTTCTGTATGAGGGACATGCTGTGTTCTATCTTTTCGTCGATCAGAATATCATTGAAAGTGATCCAATCCTCCATATGGACGGAAGGTTTGGTGCCCCCCATGTGTTGATACACCTCTTCGGATATGTGCGGTGCGATAGGTGCAAGGAGCAGTGCAGCGTTCATTATTGCGTCGTGGAGAACAAAATAGGATGCGATCTTATCGTTTTCGGATTCGGTCGATTCGCTCCAACTTCTGTCCCTTACCAGGCGAACATACCATCTGGACAGATCTTCCATGATGTAGTCTTCGAGTGCCCTTGCGACCTTATGAAGTTCTCTTGTTTCAAGGCCCTCGGTAACGGCTTTCTTTACCTTTTCGGTTCTGGAAAGCATCCATTTATCTTCGTTCCGGAGGTAAGGACAAACATCCTTCAACGTATGTGCTTCCGGAGCGTAGTTATCGATGTTCATATATGTTGAAGCAAAGTTGACAACGTTCCAGTATGTGTTGAGTATCTTCCTCGCATTTTTGGGACCGTCCTTTTGGAAGGCGGTATCTTCCCAGGGTGCATTCGCCTTCACCAGATACAGTCTGAGCGAATCTGCGCCGAGTTCGTTGATTATCTCTAGAGGTTCGATCACGTTACCTAGGGATTTTGACATTTTCTGACCTTTGGGATCCAACACCCATCCGTGCATCATTACTTCGTCGTAGGGTGCTCTGTCGAATGATACGATCCCGGCTCCCAATTGAGTATAGAACCATCCTCTTGTCTGGTCGTGTGCTTCGATTATGAACTTGCCAGGCCACCAGATGTCAAATTCTTCTTTCTTTGCGGGATATCCTAACTGGGCCCATGCTGCAACTCCGGAGTCAAACCAGACATCCATGACATCTTTCACTCTGTGCATGTCGTTCCCGCATTTTTTACATTTGAATGTAACCCCATCTATCCATGGGCGGTGAGTATCCATGCTGTCGGTGTATCCTGTTCCTTCATGCAGATCTTTGTATTGTCCCACAACGTGGGTTTCTCCGCACTGGCACTCCCATACCGGCAGGGGTATGCCCCAATATCTCTGACGCGATACGCACCATTCTCTTGCACCTTCTACCCAATTGCGTTCTCTGGATTCTCCAGCCCATTCGGGCACCCAGTTCACGCGGTCGATCTCGTCAAGCATCTTATCCTTGACCTCAGGTATGTTGATGAACCATTGACGCGTGTTCCTGTAAATGATGGGAGATTTACATCTCCAGCAATGTCCGTACCTGTGTTTTACCTTCTCTGAGTTGAAAAGAATGTTCTTTTCGTTCAGGTATTTCACGATATCTTCGTTGACGGTCTTTACCTTCTTGTTGACCATCATGGGGAATTCTTCGGTGAATCTTCCGGATTCTCCGACGGGACAGAAAGGTTCTATGTTGTACCTTTTTCCCGTTTCGTAATCATCGGGCCCGAAGCCGGGGGCAGTGTGGACAAGACCAGTGTTGTCCTTTTCGACATAATCGGCATTCAGGACCCTATAAGTCCATTTGCTCCTCGTGAGATGTTCGGGAGATATGTCGAAGGGTGGTTCGTATTCCAGACCTTCAAGCTCCTTGCCGCTCATTTTCTTCAGCACGGTGAAAGAGTCGTATTTCCCTTTTTTCATGACGTATTCGGCCTGGGACAGCATGCATATTATCTTCTCGCTGCCCTCCGATCCCTTCAACTCGATAAGTGCATATTCACACTCGGGGTGTGCTGCCACTGCCATGTTCGACGGAAGTGTCCACGGGGTGGTGGTCCAGATCAGAAGCGATCCGCTTCCGTCCTTCAGCGGGAATCTGACCATGACGGAAGGATCTGTCTCATCCCAGTATTCGATCTCCGCTTCTGCCAGAGCGGTCTCGCATCTGGGACACCAGGTGACCACTTTATTGGCGGGTCCGAGCAATCCTTTCTCGTACGCGCATTGAACTGTCCACCATGCGGACTCGATGAAGTCCAACCTGAGTGTCTGATAGGGATTATCCCAATCCATCCATACTCCGAGTTGTTTGAACTGTTCGGTCATGCTTATTCTGAGGTCGTTTGCGAATTTTTTGCAGGTGTCGACGAATTTATCGATCCCGATCTCCTCTATTTCTTTCTTTGAGTGTACCCCGATCTTCTTTTCCACTTGGACCTCGATCGGAAGCCCGTGCATGTCGAACCCCGGCTGATCTCTCACATTGTATCCTTTCATTCTCAGATATCGTATCATTATATCCTTCAGCGATTTGTTCATCGCCGTACCCAAGTGAATGGAACCCGTGGTGTAGGGGGGACCGTCAAGGAAATAGAATTTCTCTCCGTTGGATCGGTACTCTTTGGTCTTCTCATAAGCATTTGAAGAGAGCCAGAATTGTTGGATCTCTTTCTCTATCGTCGGTGCATCATAATTCGCGCGGACCTGCTTTATCATCGCTAATCCTCTTACCCCCGAGTTATCTTACCGGGAGGTAAAGGGCAAT
>JGI994J12354_10004329_pt1 | contig 12813 bp, 8 predicted proteins | sample IntmicLarv3ML3BL_FD_12354 | JGI IMG/M metagenome (IMG submission 12354)
AATAACGCTTGATAAGTCATCTCTTAAAATCTTCTTTAAATTTAAAACAAATTCTGTAACAATATCTGAAATGTTCATACCATATGCCCCCTTGCGTCAAAATCTTCCATTTCTTTCATTATACTTCTCCCCACAATAATTGCAATACTTCCGATGCCCCATGTTTCAAAAAATCTTATTCATTGGACCGAAAGTATCTTTTACCTTTTGTGACTCCTATTGCATCAATGCTTCCATCTTCTAGCAATGTTTTAATAATTTCTCTCGCTCTAGTATCCTTTACACCTAAGATAACAGACAGTTCACCTAAACTATATTTCTCACCCTGTTTCATAGCATTAATCAATCGTATCTGCTGATCTTGTATTTTTTCTGTTGGTGTTTTTCTCTCGCTTTTTTCTCTCGCTTTTTTCTCTCGCTTTTTTCTCTCGCTTTTTTTAGTGTCGTTATTTTTTGTCTTAAACAGCACCATAATATCCTCTGAATGCAATGTATACTTTGGATTGTCTATCCCGTGCTTTTGGCATGCTTCACATATCTTTTCAATCCCTCGCCCCCACGTTTCAACAAATCCCGCTCTAAAAAATCCATTAGCAATCTGAGGATTGTATGGTCTGGATTTGTGTTTTTTCAATAACGTTTCTAGCGTCCATCCTGTCGGGAATATGCAATCATTTGCTATATATATTTTATCATCATACACACTAATTTGAATTGGAATCTGTACCGAATAATCTTTGTGAACAATTGCATTATAAAGTGCTTCTCTAATTGCCTCTTTTGGAAATGGGTATCTCTCTACACGAGTTACGCCTTTGTAAGAAATGTAAGCCTTCAAATATTTAGTGAAAAGTAAGTCCATAACTTTTTCAGCTTGCTGTATTAATGATCCATGTATCTCATCTTGGTATCTAAGGTCTGCGTCGGTTTCAAAAAAACCTATTTTTATATATGCACCCCTAATCCATTTTTCGGGAGTCTTATGAAACAATAATACTGCCGCACGTATCAGTTTTCCGTTTTCTATTAAGGTAAGACTATCCAGCAATTGTTCGTTAGATATTTCTAAATCTTTTTTGGTCATTCGTTCGCTAAATAATGCCTGTTTACGAAAAATGTCAAAACTATCTGTATCCAGTTCTTCAGCCATTACATTCTCAATAGGAACAACATCCCAAGTTTGCCCTGTTTTAGATGTCAAGAATTGGGTTAGTGTAGCACCCTTTAGTACTTGCTTAGTGCTGCCTGTCCGATAATGGTATTCGCCTTTATAGTTCACGGGGTAAGAATGTTGGCTCACTGTGATTCTAATCACATCTTTCTTATCTTCATTCAATAAATCTACATCAACTAAAATCCCTAATATGTCCCTAACTCTATTAGGAATATCTTCCATCAGCTTCTTGCTATTTTTGACACCAACAACTTGTCCCTTATCATCTTTTCCTATATAAAGGCTTCCACCTTGTGCATTTGCAAATCCACAAATCCATTTCAAATATTCATCTTTCCATGATTCTTTCCATTCAATCACTTGGTTTTCTGGCATAATTAAGCTCCTATTAAATGTTTCTTGCAAACATATCTTTATATTGATTGTTCTTCGGTGATTCTTCCTATTGTCGCTATATCTTCATTTTCTTTCATTATACTTCCCCCCCACAATAATTGCAATACTTCCTACGCCCCCCAAACCTCACGTTCCTTGTATTTACCGAAACCCACAACCCCATTGTCAAATTGGAATAAATTCGGTATGCTATATATGACAGCTAAGCTAACCAACAAAGCGAGCACGTCTTTAAAATATCTTAAGAATTTACAGGAGTAGTCCTTAAAAAATAGGCTTTATGATTAGAATCAGCAAAGGAGAGATGAGAGATGTTTCAAATATTAGTATGTGATGACGACAAAGCGATAGTAGAAGCAATTGAAATTTATTTAGTACAAGAGGGGTACCAGATTCACAAAGCATATGACGGGGAAGAGGCGATGCAAGTTTTGAAAAATGAAAGCATTGACTTACTGATTATCGATGTGATGATGCCGCGATTAGATGGCATAAGAGCAACACTTAAGATTCGCGAAAATAACAGCTTGCCAATTATTATTTTATCGGCGAAGGGAGAAGACGCGGATAAGATTCTGGGACTGAATGTGGGGGCGGATGATTATGTGACGAAACCTTTTAGTCCATTAGAGTTGATTGCGCGTGTAAAATCACAACTGCGCAGATACACACAACTTGGTAACACGGCAAAACAAGAAGATAAAATATATGCATCAGGTGGTTTATCGATTAATGATGATTTAAAAGAAGTGCAAGTAGACGGTGAGCTAGTGAAGTTGACGCCGATTGAATATAATATTTTATTATTACTTGTGCAGAATCAAGGACGCGTATACTCTATCGGACAAATTTATGAAAATATTTGGAATGAAGAAGCACTCGGAGCAGATAATACCGTAGCGGTGCATATTCGACATATCCGCGAAAAAATTGAAATCAATCCGAAAGAACCGCGCTATTTAAAAGTAGTCTGGGGTGTCGGATATAAAATTGAGAAACACACAGAGGTGAGAAAATGAAGAAATGGTATCAATCAAAAGGATGTAAGGGGATTTTAATTGGAGCGATGCACGTGGCAATAGTGATTATTGCGGCGATTGTGTTAGAATTTTTTGCACATAGCCGTTCTATGGATATTTCGCTTTTTCTAAGTTATTTAACGGGAAAACAGTATGAAGACACGATAAGATTTGAAGAGGAAGTATGGTGGTTAAGTTATGAAAAGGCAATCTTGTCAAGAAATGAGCCGTATTTTGACGGAGATGCTTTAAAAGGGAGAGTGCTAGACATTACATACTTGCCAGATACTATGGCAGAGATAGAAAGAATTTCATTAAGCACTGAGGAGATAAGTGGTGAGGTTAAGGAAGGTGCAGACGAAGAAAATATCAATAGCGCGTCGGGCGTTTTCTATCATATAGAAGACTTGATGGAGTGGGCACAGTTTGAATGGATGCCAGAGTATTATGAGACGAATCAACCAGAAAACATGATTGTGGTATGTCAGGATGTTACTGGAAAGTACGCTTACTATTACTATGATGAATTTGAAAAACTTGTACAAGACAAGCAATTGCGGTTAGTATCCGAGATAGAAGGAGAAGAAAAGACAAAAGATATTTTGCAGGAGATGCAAGCGTGGAATTATGACGAGCTGGAATATTTGTCACCGATAAGCGTGCTTGATGAACAGGAAGATTTAAAATACGAGAGTTGTTGGACCATGGGGTCGTTTAATGAACGATTTTTAACCGTAGATGGAAGAAGCCTGTTGGATATTGCAATGAATGAAAATCAGTGGAATGGAAGGTTGCGAGAGCTCATTCATAATTTAGAGGTGGCACTAGAAACCATCTATAGGGAACAAAATTATTATCACTATGCAAAATCAAGTGCAGAAGAAGAAAAAGCGAATAATTTCTCATATGTTTTTGTAGACTTAAAGAATAAGCAAGTAAATAGTAATGTAGCAGAATATACAGATTTTCAAAAATATGAGGAATATGTAGCGCAATTAGAAGGTGCAGGAAAATATGTGAAGGTGGAACTAAGAGATAAGATGGTTCAGACAAATTTAGTGTCGGGAGTTGAGAATTGGGAAGGAGATTTTCATACCTTCTTAGATGAAGATCATATATTTGTTGCTTCCATGAATATGCCTCTGAGTGTTCAAGATGCGATTTATGAACAAAAAGCAGCATATGAATCGCTTCCTTCTTCTAAGGTATTGATTGCAATGAGCGTTACCTTTGTCGTGTCACTCGTTTGGCTGACAATCGTGGCAGGGCGCAGACGGGATACACAAGAGGTTGTTCTACATAAATTTGATTATATGAAAAGTGAATTGGCATGTGCGCTTATCATCGCTGTGGGAGCTGTCTTTGCATTCATTATGTTTCTGATTATAGATCATTATACTGCTATTTATTATAGCAATCAAAGGAATCTGAATACTCTTGGGAAAATCTTGGTGTTTGGCTTTTGCGCAATCGGCCTAACGGGGTATCTAAGCCTTGTCAGAAGAATAAAGGCGAAAACATTGTGGAAAAATAGTATATTAAAATGGTTCTGGGAACGTGTTTGGCGCCTTGGGGGATTTGCGCAGGAAGTATTTCGAAATAGAAAAAGCACGACGAAAGTGATTGTGATTTTTGGCGGAATGTTAGCACTGACATTCATAGCAGTTGCTTCCTACTCCGCAGGCGTTATGTGTTTGGTATTCCTAGTTGCTTGTGTGCTATTTATAAGAGCATTAAAGACAGCAATTGCGGTACAGAAGATTCGCGAGGGACTAAAGGCGATTGTNGAAGGAAATTTAGATTACCAGATTCCTGTAGAAAAGATGGCAGGTGATCAAAAGGAGATTGCCGAGAGAATCAACAGCATCCGCGAGGGNCTGGAATGTGCAATAGAAAAGAGCATCAAAGACGAGAGAATGAAGACCGAGCTTATTACGAATGTTTCTCATGATATTAAGACACCGCTTACNTCNATTATCAATTATGTTGACCTCTTAAAAAGAGAGAATTTTCAAGACACGAAGATACAAGGTTANCTNAAGGTATTGGAAGAGAANGCGCAGCGCTTAAAAACANTAACAGAAGGGGTTGTAGAGGCTTCAAAGGTGACAAGTGGAAATATTCAATTAGAGTTTACNGTGGTCNATTTAGTGGAAATGATTCAACAAAGTGAGGGCGAGTTTGAACAAAGTTTCAAAGAACGAAATTTGCAGCTTGTTATGCATTATCCNAAAGAGCCTGCACTGGTTAGTGTAGATGGAAAATACATGTGGAGAGTGCTTGAGAACCTTTTTAGCAATGTGGCGAAATATGCAATGGAAGGCACCAGAGTGTATGGAGAATTGCAAGCAGATGAAAAGGGTACAATCTTTTCGATGAAAAATGTATCAGCGACACAGCTTAATATTACAGCGGAAGAATTGACAGAGAGATTTATCAGAGGAGATGAATCCAGAAGTACCGAAGGCAATGGACTTGGCCTATCGATTGCGAAAAGTTTAGTGGAGTTGCAAGGCGGGAAAATGTCGCTTGTGATTGATGGGGATTTGTTTAAAGTGACGGTGGTGTTTTTAAAGAAATAAGAATATAAAATAATGTTTACCCGTGGTTATTGTCCGATTTAGGACGATGGGGTTTTATGAAACAGACATCGCTTGTGCGGTGTCTGTTTCGTTGTGGTTTTTTCAATCAACATGTAAACTATTCGGTTTATATATTTCCAAAGTGAATCTACGGTTTAATGAAAAAACGGACGAACACATTGCCAAGAGGTATTTCTTACGTTAAAATAATATTATGGAAAATATAAAAACAATATTAGAAGAAGTACTGAATCATACATTTGTTACAGGAGTGCTAAGTGGTCCGAAATCAAAGGCAGGCTTTACAAGGGTGAAGATACGCCCCATTTTGAAGAAGGAGCAGTTGTATTTCCAATGCGAAAAGTTCCGCAATAACCAAGCATTTCACGAGAATATAGAAGAACAAGAAATTTGCGAAGCGCTACTTACTATGTTACAAGAGTTCAAGCAGATGCAATTAGAGACGAAAGAATATAGTTATCATATTTTGGTTAGCAAGAAAGGGAAGGCGACCATTCAGAAGAAACAGCAAAAGTCAACCAAGCAAGTGCACCTTGCGCATAATCGAGAAAAGCAATATATATTAAAAGAAGGTATGCAGATTCCCTTTTTGCAAGATTTAGGGGTAATGAGCGCAGAAGGTATTGTGAAGCGAAGCAAGTGGGATAAATTTCGTCAAATCAACCGATTCTTAGAGTTTATAGAAGATGTATTGCCGAAGTTGCCAAGAGAGAAGACGCTTACGATATTGGATTTTGGTTGCGGCAAATCTTACCTGACCTTTGCAATGTACTATTATTTGCATGAAATGCAAGGCTATGATATTCAGATTACTGGTCTTGATTTAAAACAAGAGGTTATCGAACATTGTAATGAGCTAAGTAAGAAGTATGGCTATGGGGGCCTTCATTTCTTAAAAGGTGACATTGTGGATTATGAAGGCGTTGATAGTGTGGATATGGTGGTAACGTTGCACGCATGCGACACGGCGACAGATTATGCGCTTTATAAGGCGATAAATTGGAGAGCAAAAGTGATTTTGTCCGTACCTTGTTGTCAACATGAGCTCAATAAGCAGATTCAAAATGAAGTGTTGAAACCAGTACTCTCTTATGGAATCTTAAAGGAGCGTATGGCAGCGCTGGTAACGGACGGCTTGCGCGCGGAGTATTTAAAACAAAATGGATATGACACACAAATCTTGGAATTTATTGATATGGAACATACACCGAAGAACTTGCTTATTCGTGGCGTGAAGATGGGGGATGCTAAGGATAATCGGGAAGTGATACAAGCATGTGAAGAATTCCTAGGTGTGAAGCCGAAATTAGGGGAATTGTTGAGCGAGTGAAGTATAGACCAAGCTGAAATTAGGGGAATTACTGAGCGAGTAGAAGCATAGACCAAGCTAAAATTAAGGGAATTACTGAGTGAGTGAAACATAGACCAAGCTGAAATTAGGGAAATTGCTGAGTGAAGTGCAAGCTAAACTCAGAATCAGGAGAAGCACCAACTAGCAATTAAGACAAAGGGGAGCGTTCATGAAGAAAATAGCAATACGAATAGGAATTCTAACCACAGTGTTTATCGTAGCGGTTGTGGTGTTGGGGTATTTTATAAATAAAGAAAATGTACATATCACCGCAGATGTTCCAGAAGCAACCTTGCCGAAAGTATCATTTCAGTCTGGCGAGACGACGATTAATATGTTAAGAGGATATGTAAAGGAAATGGAAATCCCTTCGATGCGTGACACTCTTACGCCGGTGTCCAATTACAAAGTACGCATGAATATTGTGGAAATGAAAGAAGAGGTGGAAAGCCTCACGTATGAATTGTTGACGCTAGATGGAACGAGGTCGCTTTCTAGTCAAACAGAAGAAGCGCCGAGCGAAGAAGTGTTGCTACAGTTTGATGAAGAAATATCGTTACATACAGAGCGTGTGTTGAAAATCACATTACATACCAAGGAAGACAGAGATGTTTATTATTACACGCGCATAGTGGATTCGGAAGAAACGAATATTGGAGCGTGTTTAGGATTTGCNAGAGATTTTCATGAGAAAACGCAAGATAAACTATCGGCAGAGGCGCTAGAGCCTTATTTAGAATCAGGAGATGCTGCCAATAATGCCACTTTTCATTTGACAAACATTTACTCAAATATTGACAATGTTACATGGGGTGAGTTGGAGCCAGAAGTTGTGGGAGAGGTAACCTATGAAATCAAGGAGCTAAACCCNGTCTTTGCGTCCATACAGCTATCTTATCAAGTGAGTTGCAAGGGNGAGAAAAACGAGCGAGAGCTATANAATGTGCAAGAATTTTTTCGTGTAAGAGATGATGGTGTGAATATGCGCTTGCTGGATTATAANCGTAGCGCCAGTCAGGTATTTGATGGAAATAAGAACTTTCTCAGTGCAACAGGNATTTTGCTAGGCGTGGGCTCTAGTGAGGTGGAATATATGCAAAATGCAGAGGGAACCATTGTTTCATTTGTAAGAGAAGGGGAACTTTGGAGTTATGATGAAGAGACAAGTGAAATATCGCGTGTCTTCAATATGGGTGTGCAGGGAAATGCGGATGCGCAGTATTTGCAAGAAGAATATGATATAAACGTAATTGCCGTAGATGAAGATGGAAGTACGACCTTCATGGTTTTGGGGTATATGAGTAATGGCATACATGAAGGTGAGAGCGGGTTTGCGGCGTATCATTTCAATAGTGAAACGAAGGTGGTAGAGGAGAAGATATTTGTCGATACAAGGCAATCTTATGCGATGTTGCAAAAGGACAGTGAACAAATGCTGTACTATAGCAGTGCGAATGATTTGATATACATATTATTAGATGGGACGTTATATGAGATTGATTTACAGGCCGACGCAAAAGAGATATTGGTTGAAAATATACAGCAAGGGGAGTATGTGGTCTCGGAAGATGGGCATATTTTTGCATATCGCAAGGAACCAAGTGAAGTGGTGGTTTTGAATCTGGCAACAGGGAAGCAATATCGTGTGGAAGCGAGTGAGGGAGAATATGTGCGCCCGCTTAGTTTTGTGGGCGAAGACTTGGTTTATGGTTATTTTAGANCNGACGCAAAGGGGATGACTATCTCTGGTGAAGAGATTGAGCCGATGCATACGGTGGAAATATGCAATGAGAAGCAAGAAATACAGAAAACCTATGCGGAGGAGAATATTTTTGTTGTAGATATTTTGGCGGACAATGGATTTATTACACTGAATCGCGTGATAAAAGAGGGCGAGATGTATCGGCCAATTGCGCCAAGCTACATTACGGATAATAAAGAAAAAGAGACAGGGAACATTTTGCTTCAAACGAATGAAACGGAATTAAAGAGGACGCAGATGCAGTTGGTGTACACCAATGGGGTTCAGAGCCAGCATGCCAAACTTTTGAGACCAAGGCAACTTGTTTTTGGAGAAATGCTAAGTATGACGGCGCAAGAGGTCGATAGAGACGGAAAGTATTATGTATATGCAAGAGGTGGTTTGTATGGTGTATATTCCAAGGCATTCTATGCGTTGCAAGATGCCAACCTCGTATCTGGTGTGGCGTTGACGGCAAGTCAAGAGTATATATGGGAGAGACGTGACCATTCGATGGGGTACAGTAATGAGGGGATTGGCGCATTTACCATGCAAGGAGACGAAACGCCATTAGAAGCGTGTGTGCGCAAAATAGCAGAGTATGTGGGAGCTGATTCTGATACCGCGAGTAAGATGCGCGCGGGGAGCTCGACCTTTGAGGTGTTGGGAGAGATTACGGGCGGAGAAGGCTTGGATTTATCAAGATGTAATGTGGAAGACCTCTTCTATCTGATTAGTCGAGGGTTCCCGGTGATAGGTATGTTAGATGCCAATCGGGCAGTTTTGATTACAGGATATGGAAGAAATACTGTAACATATTTAGACCCGCAAAGTGGGGGGCAGCACAGTATCTCTATACAGGAAATGAATGAGTTTCTTGCAAATAGCGAGCATACATTAATTGGATATGTCACAGTAGCGCAGTAGCCTCGTAGGTGAAATGCTCGGTGCAAGTTGCAATCAGCCGTAGGCGGGAGCAGCAAGAGCAAAAAGCTATCTGCACTTCACAGCAAAGAGGAAAGAGTAGCCTTAGCGAAAGCCACAACAATGGCTATCAATGGTGTTAGAGAAAAGAGTAGTTTTCCATTGGGCAATTTCCCTAGCATAAGTGCGAGAATTGCACCGATTCCAATTACTTGTATGTACGCAAGAATTTCGCGGAAGTTTAGAAAAGCAGTGACTATATTTATGATGAAAAATAAGCATAAGATAATAAGCATTTTCGTGCCTATCCATAGCGAGGCGTAGCGGAAATATCCGATTCCTTGCAATTTCAGTTGTTTCATGATTCCGTTATTTTTCTGGATGATAAGTTCGTTGGACAAAGGCAGGATAAGGAGCAAGATTCCAATGTATACGAATATATCGGTCAGGATTGTTTTATAAGAAGCGGTAGGAACTTCTTCTATTCCATTTGCGTCCTCAAGATAAGAAATGTCAAACTGCACAGTGGCTTCCTCTTCCCAGAAGGCTTCTGTGTAGGCAAATGCGTCCAAGCGCATCTGCTTAGTAAATTCTATGTCAGCCTTTTTGTATTGTCTTTCAATATCGCGGATTCCCTTTTCGGATATGAAGAGGCGGAAAATTTCCTGTGTCAAAACCTCTCCAATCATTTCGGAAGTAATATTTCCTTGTGCATATTGCAATTCTACAGTTTCTCGCATTTTTCCAGCTAATATCTTATCCTCGAAGCCCTCTTTTATAAGAAAAATCGCTTCAAAATCCTGCCCAAATAATCCCTTTAATGCAGCGGCATAATCTAAATCATCTCTCACGGTTACGAAATTATTTTCCTTAAATCTTTGTATGACAAGCGCGCTTGCAACACTGTTGTCTTCATCAATTATGACGGTAGCCATTCGAGGGCTATCTGTTGCAACCTCATTTTGTTTATACGTTACACCGAAACTGACCAATAGGGCGATTAAGACTGCGGCTATGGAGCAAAAGAGCCAGTTACTTTTTCGTGCTAGTTTTATAATTGCTAAATTTTTCATGATTCATACCTCGTAATAATACAAAAAGCAGCGCTGTAATACTAAGAACAATGACACTATATCTCACTTGCTCGGACAATTCTTGTGAATGCGCATAAATCAGCATCTGTTGCCAATAGTAGTGTGGTGTAAAACTTTTCATTTCGCTTGGAATAAAATTCGGTAGAAAATAAAACGGTATCAGATTACCAGAGGCAAGAGCGCAGAGCAAGCTAAATGTGACAAACGCAGATATAGCCCAGGTACTATTCTTTATCATTGTGGCAAATAGCATGACAGTTGTGGCAATGTTCAAGCTAATGAAGTATAAAAACGGTAGCATTTTCAATGTCGCAAAACCGTGTCGCATAAAAAATAATGGAACAAATATGAGTACCCCTTGTAGAAATATCATCACCGAATTGGCGAAAATATTGGAATATGTAACATAGATAGGAGAGCGGCACGTAAATTTCATGCGCTCAAGCAACCCATTTCGCTTCTTTTCATGCCATTGGTAAATGCTACCCACGCTATAAAGTGACATGAAGAGTAGCACGATGGAAATACTATAAAAGTCAGAAATTTCCATATCTTGCCAAGGCGTTTTGGTAGTTCTCTCATAGATGTTATCTCGGTTTAGCGCTTGTGAAATCATAGAGAACATTTCAATGTTGAAAAGGTTGTCGATTTCGCTATTTGAAAGTGGCAAATCGGAAATGTACGAATAAAAGGTATAAAGCACGTTTTGCACTGCGGACATAATATAAGAACCGCTATCCATTCCGCCCTTTACCAGGCTTGCGTAGAGTGGTTGATTCGGGTTTAGTAGCACCTGAATCTCCTTGTGATTTCCATTTTGCATGCCCTTTATAAATCCTTTGGGAATCGTGACAGTTGCAGTCACTTGGTTTGCACGCAGCATCTTCTCTGCCGTTTGCGCATCGGTGCTAAGGATTTCAAAGCTCGTGTGAATCGAGGGCGTTTCCATCAGTTCATTGATTGCCGTTTGTGTGTACCTAGAGTCTTCTTCGTCAACAAAAGCAACGGAGAACCTCGTGGTTTTTAATTCATTTTTCATTGCTTGTTCTGAAATAGGAAGAATGCCAAATACGATGACTGCCGCTAAAATGGTCATAATAAGCATAGACATAGAAAAATACAGCCGATTCCTTATTTCGTAAAATGTCATATAGACTAAGGTCATAGGCTGTATCCTCCTAACAAAATTAATTTTATTCCAGTAAATCTAGTAGATGTCGCAAATTGCGACTGCCGTAGGTGAGAGAGTAGCGCGTTTCTGGCGAAACGTTATTGTATGATGATTTTGCCGATTCCGTCTGATATTTGTAATATGGTATCGGCTAATCGTTCTATCTCGTCTGCAATATGTGTCACATAAATAATGGCGATGCCTTGTTCTTTTAATTGTTTTATGTTCGCGATAATTTCGTGCCGCGAGTCTTTGTCAAGCCCGGCGGTGGGTTCATCCATAATCAAAAGTTTTGCTTCGCTTAAGAGTGCTATCGCAATGCTGACCTTTCTGCGAAGGCCTACCGATAGTTTTCCGACTTTGTGAGAGTGATAATCTGTGAGTCGGAATTCTTCAAGAAGTTTCCCGACTCTTTCAGTTTGATTCGTTCTTGCAATCCCATGTATAGAGGCCCAGAAGTATAGGTTATCTCTTACGCTTAGGTGGTTATGGAGTGCAATCTCTTGTGGGACATACGCAATATGCCCTTTCGCAAGAGCGGGCGTCTTAATGATACTTTGATTGTTTAATAACACCTCTCCAGAATCTGGCTTGCTAAGTGTTGTCAAAATGGAGAGAAGCGTTGACTTTCCAGCACCATTTTCGCCTACTAAAACCATAATTTTACCAGTATCTAGTGTAAAAGATACGTCTTTTAGAATTATTTTCTTTTGGAAAGATTTTCTTATATTTACGACTTTGAGAAAGTGATGTTGATTATTCATCATCTTATTCCAAGTAGTCTGAGTTGTTGGAAAACCATTCTTCCCACTCTTCGTCTGTCCAGTCTTCCCAACCTTCCATATCACCGAAATCATAATCTGAGTCGTCATAGTCATAATCATAATCGTCATAACCAGCACCAAGGAAAGTATCAAAAATATCAGAATACATATTGTAGATTCCCAACAGATCAACAGAATCAAGTGGTACTGTATTGGTAGGCAATGGTGATAATTGCTCTAACGCTGCAACAGTATATTCAAAGGTACTTCCCTCAATATCTAACTCTGCAAATATTCCTTTATCTTTTGTGGCAAAGGTCATCGTAAAATCAAAATCATCGCCATAGGAATCGACACCGCTGATTACTAAATTATCCGACTTTTCATCTGTCTTCCAGTCAAACGTAAAGGAGAGCTCGTCAGTATAATCTTCAAAGTAAAAGTCTGTATGGAAGGTAGGACCGTCTATATGATTTCCTTTTGCAGCGAAAATGGTTTCATCTCCGTCTACATCGATTATTGAAATCGAAATATCATCAAGTAGGTTCTTCTCTCCTTGTGTAGCGAAACTAAGTG
>JGI994J12354_10004330_pt1 | contig 12812 bp, 9 predicted proteins | sample IntmicLarv3ML3BL_FD_12354 | JGI IMG/M metagenome (IMG submission 12354)
ACGCCGTTGATGTTGACGGCTTCGCCGAACTGGCACTGGTTGCACTTATCTTGGCAGAAGTGGGCGCAAACGCGACCTGTCATCATCGGCAGCGGATTGACCTGCATGATGATTTCGGCGGCGGCGTCCCAGTTGCCCTTGCGGATTTGCGCCTGATATGCGGGAATGTCGGTCGCAGCCGGGCACTCCTGCTGGCACGGCGTAGCCGAAACCTTCGCGCCGCCGAGGACGGAATGGTAACGGTTGTCGCCCTGCATTGCAAAGCACTCTGCGCCACCCTTACGGATGCACTCAAAACGGTTTTCCGCCTTGCGGAAATACCAGCAGCGCGGCATCTGCGTGATGTTGCCGGCGATGGTGCTCATCTCGCGGAGGTTCGGCGAGGAAACAGCCTTCGCCGCCTGCGCAAGCGCGGTGTACTTCTCAAGAATGATGGGATTTGCGGCGATGTCGGACAAGCGCGCAGTTGCGCCGACCTTGAGCATGCCGTCCTCCTCCTTGATGTAATCAAGACCGTCAATCGTCTTGATATTGACAACGGTTTTCGGGTACATTGCGGGGATAATGTTATCCTTCAGAACGCCGAGCAGGTCGGTGTTACCGCCGGAAATCGCCGCTTGTCCCTGCGCGAGAATCGCCGACGCTTCGTCAACGGATTTCGCGTTTACATGTTTGAATGGTCTCATTTACTCACCCCTATGCCTTTCCTAACGCTTTAAGCACCACGTCGGGCGTTGCCGGCGGGTCAACCCAAACGCCGATTGCGTTGTGAATCGCGATAATGATTGTGTGCGTGTTCGCCAGCGAGTGCGAAATACCGCTTGCGCCGTAGGCGGCGTTGCCGCTACGGGTTTCGAGGTAAACGCGGTCAACCTGCGGAACGTCAAGCATTGTTGTACGCTTGTGGTCAATCATATTGTTGTTGAGCTGAACGCCCGTGCGCTCGTCATAGACGAATTCGCCCATCAGCTGGCAGCTCTGCGAGAAGTACATAACTTGGTCAATCTGCGACTCAAAGGACGTCGGACGAAGAACCTTACCCGGGTCGGCAACAACGCCGTAGCGGAGGACTTCGACTTCACCCGTCTCTTCGTCAACCGCGACTTCGCAGAACACGCAGTTCATCGTATCAAGCATCTTGCCCATGCCGAGGCTCCAAATAGCCGCGGGCGGACGACCCGAATACGTTGCGAAGATGTTGGCGGAGACAGCAGCGCGGATGGGCTTGCCCTTTGTCGGGTCGCTCTTGAGAACGACCATGCCGTTGGCAAGGTCAAGCTCGTCAGCGGAGGTAACACCCTCAAGCGGGTTCGGCTGCGGCGGTCCGCCGAAGCCACCGAACATACCGGGAGCGGGAGGACTTTTCAGCTGCTCAACGGCGGCTTCAAGAATCTTCTGCTTCAGGATATTCGCGCATTCCTTCATCGCCCATGCGGACGCCGTAGAACCGTCAGAGCCGCCGCCGACAGGCGTAAACGTCTCGCGGTAATCGAAGTCGATGGCGACGTCGGCGTATTCAAGGCCGAGTTCCTCGGCGACGACCATTGCGTTACACTCAACGGCGAAGATACCCGTGCAGGGTCCCTGCGTCGGCATGTGAACGATGCCGCCGCGCAATTCGAGCTTACAATCGTAGCCGGAGAATGCGTGACGCGGGCAGATTTGGTAGCGGAAGGACGCACCGTGCTTGCGGCCGTCGGGCAGGGTCTTCGTGCCGGCCTTATGGTGCTCCCAATTCATCAGCTTCTTGCCGGCCTCAAGGCAAACCTCAAAGCTGAGGACGGGACGCGTGTCCTCCTGCGAGTCGGGTCCGTGGAGGTTCCACTTCGCGACGTCGACAGGGTCCATACCGAGTTCCTCGGCGACGAGATACAGTGCCATCGTACCGGAATCCCAGTTAAACGGGCAGTGCTGACCGGACAGGTACATCTTACCGCGGTTAGAGTCAACAACGTCCATGCGCTGACGGATGTTCGGGCACTTGAGCGTGTAGTACGGGCCGTAGCCTTGGTCGTTCGCCGCGCCGAAGCTCGAAGAACCGAACGAACCGTTGTCCGCGACGGACCAGTCATCAACAGCGGTGATTAAGCCGGTGTCGTCGAAACCGATTTTGAGGTACATGTAGCGCTCGTTCATGAGGAAGTCATACGTATCCTCACGCGTGTTCGCGCAACGAACCGGACGACCGGTGCGGCGGGCGAGCAGCGGGGTGATTTCCTGAGACTTGCGCAGTCCCCAGTCACAGTAACGGCCGCCTTGGAACAGGCCGCGCTGAATCGTCTTTTCGTTGGAAACACCGTACATTGAGCCGACGCTCGTTCTGCGCTGAACCGCACCTTCGATATGGAGGTTCGGGCCTTCGCCGAGATACGGGTCGTCATTACCTGCATCCCACCACGCAACAGAGGCGGGCGGGTTCGGCATACCGGACAGGAACGCCGGCAGCTTGAGCTCAAACTCAACAACGTGCTTTGCCTCGGCAAGAGCCGCGTCAACATCGCCCTGAACGGTCGTCGCATACGTGACGTTGCCGTTTTTCGGCTCTGTGGACGGCGGAGAGAACATGCTCGGAGCAGTTTCCTTGAGGTGAGCCTTCGCCGCACCCTCAAGACGACCTGCCTTGATGTCGATAACGTGCGGGAGGACTTCCCACTCTACATCAAGGACGCGCAGAGCCTCCTCGCAGATGTCCTCATCCTCGGCGACTACGATGACGGCGACTTCTTCGCCGGCCATGCTCGCCCAGTTTTCCATATACGCTGTCGGGGGGCCGAAGCCGCCTCCGCCGACCGTATACATGTCGGGGTCTTCCCAAGTGATGATGTCAACAACGCCGGGAATTGCAGCAGCGCGCGTCGTGTCAACGCTCTTAACGAGGGCGTTGGCATACGGGCTGCGCAGGAACTTTGCGTGGAGCATGTTCGGTGCCGTGTAGTCGATACCGAACTTCGCAAGACCGGTTGCAAGCGCGTAAGAGAGCTTGCCGGGCAGGTTGTGCTTACCAACTACGCGAAATTCCTCGCGTTTGTCGTTAGTACCAACCAGATGTTCCATGTTGGAAATTTCCATAAAACGTCAAGCTCCTTTCTTATGCGCCGAAGCCACCCATGCCTGCCGGGGGTCCCGGGGGCGCGGGCGGGGGCGGCGGATTTGCGATAATCTGCGCCGCCTCAAGAATAGCCTGAGAGTGACGCGGGTACGTTCCGCAAATGCAGATGTTGCCGGCGAGAGCCTCGCGGCATTCCTGCTCCGTGGGGTTCGGATTCTTGTCGAGAAGATTCTTTGCCGTAACGAGGAAGCCCGTCGTGCAATAGCCGCACTGCATGGCGTCCCAACGGCAATACGCGTCGATGAGCGGCTTCCACTTCGGGTCAGCCGCAATACCTTCGACGGTTTGGATGTCCAAGCCCTCGCACTCGACGGCGAGAATTTGGCACGACAGGATAGAGCGGCCGTCCATGATGACGGTGCAGGAACCGCAAACGCCCTTATCGCACATGTGCTTCGCACCGGTCAGACCGACGCGGAATTGCAGCGTGCGCTTGAGCGTCCAATGCGGCTCGATAAGAACCTCGCAGTTCTTGCCGTTGAGCGTAAGTACGACGGTGATCGGGGGAACCGCGTCATTATGCTCTACCGCGTAATGCTGCTGTAAATCAGCATAGTTTCCGGTTATCTTGCCGCATAGCGGACAGCGATACTCGGTCAGAGCCGTGGGAATTGCGCCGATTAACGCGGATACCTTTTCGTGTGCGGCATCCGGGGTCAACGTCATAACTCCGCCCTGAATGGAATTTGCTTCACTTGCCATTACAAGCCCTCCTAAAGAATTTGAGAATTTGATGGTGCCTTTCCTAATTTACTACTATAAGGCATTTTGCCGCGTTTGTCAACAAAAACGATTGCATATAAGCAGAAAATTTTGTACAAAATGTTTCAGAAATTGAAAACTTCGCTTGACAACAGGCACCTTATCATTTATTATATAAGACATACACAAAGGCGGCTTACTATTTTGCCGCAAATACATAATAAAAGGAGCAAAAATCAATGGGTTACGATTACAAGGGTAAAATCGCTTTCATCACCGGCGGCGCGTCGGGTGCCGGTCTCGGACAGGCAAAGCTGTTCGGCGGTCTCGGCTGCAAGGTCACAATTGTTGACATTCGCCAAGAGGCGATTGACAAGGCTCTCGAAGAACTCAAGGGTCTCGGCATCGACGCCATCGGTTATCAGATGGATCTCACCAAGCGCGACCAGTACATCGCAGTTGCCGACAAGGCGGAAGCTCACTGGGGCGGTCCCCCGAACTTCCTGTTCAACACCGCGGGCGTCAACTCCTTCGGTCCGGCGGAAGCCTCTACGTTTGAGGACTTCGATTGGATTCTCGGCGTTAACCTTAACGGCGTTATCAACGGCTTCGTTATCTTCGTTCCCCGTATGATTAAAGCGTACGGCGGCGCGAACGGCGTTGCAAAGGCCGACGCGCACATCTGCGTCGTCTCCTCGATGGGTGCGTTCGACGGTTATTCTACCGACGCTCCGTACTCCGTCTCCAAGGCAGCCGTCAACAACCTCGCCTACAGCTACTATGACGCTCTCAAGCCCTACGGCATCGGCGTTACGGTTCAGTGCCCGGCGAACATCAACTCCAACATCGGCGAAGCAGTCCTCACGCGTCCCGCCGAGCTGTCCAACACAGGCTACTACGTCTCTGAGGGCACCATCAACATGCTCAAGAGCATTCACGCCGGCGGCATTGACCCCGTTCGCCTTGCAGAGTGCATGAAGTACGCGATGGAAAACGGCATGCCGATGTGCATTCCGTCCTACAGCAACGAGAGCCCCGAGCTCACCGCACCGCTCGGCGAGAACACCTTCAAGAAGTTCATTCAGTGGACGTCCGTCGAAGGACTTGCAGAGATGGCTAAGGAAGCCGAAGAAGCAGCCGCTCGCCGCGCCGAAATGATGAAGCGCTTTGCCGAGCAACAGGAGCAGTGGAAGAAGGATCATCCGGGCGAGGAGCCGCCCGCACCGCCCTCTATGTTCGGCGGCGGAAACGCAGACCCGAGCGTCCCGATGGAGACCTTCGGTCAGGCTCGCCCCGACCTCGACTTCGTCCGCGACGACGTCAAGAAGAAATAAGTAAACGCAAATGAAATTCGCTCCCCGATACCGTTCTGCGGCATCGGGGAGCGTTTTAACAGAGCCGCGCTAAAAGCCCCAATTCTACGAAAGAATGGTAGACTTATGAAGAAGAACACGCCGCTGCCCTTTTGGGTCGTACTGCTTACCGTTTCTATGTTGCTCGCCGTCGCCGTCACGATTGTGCTGCTCGAATCGGAGATTACGCAACTTAATCGTGACGTGTCTCGGCTGACGTCCGCGCTGAACGACACAGAAATTGAACTTGCAGAGGTCAAGGACGCTGCTCAACGCTACAAGGACGCGCAGAGCGTTACAACGCGAACCCTGCTCGAAAAAGGAAATGCGGATTTATTGGAACTCACGCATTTACGGAGCGAGATAGATGTGATGTGGCGTATTACAGAGCAATTCGCGCCGTTAATCGACCCGCGCATTGAGCAAGAGCTCGTCGATACTGTGCAGCGTTATATTGGCGCACTCAACGCCGAGGATTTTGACGCGTACACCAATCTCATGGCATACACGGATGAGGCGGAATCCCACAGGGAACACTATTTCGACAGATGGGTAGGCAAGAATATCGGACTGTATGCAATTTTTGGAGACACCGACGAGAGCGGGAATTACGGTGATTTTTCGTTGTACTGGCCGCAGATTTGGATTTTCGCGGACGGCAGGATTCAGAACTTTCACCACACTTTCAGCAAATGGAACGGTGAGTGGTACATCTATACGAGGTATTAAGCCGCACTACTCCCCTTTCAGCCGTTCGCAAGCCGCTATGAACCGCGGCTCGTCGCGAACACAGTCAAAGCAAGCATTTTCGTCGAACCAGTCCAGCGCAATATCGCACGGCGTGAATAGAGCTTGCTGCGTGACGGTGCGCGTTCCGTTCCCGTTGCGCGTCGTCATTGAGCCGCCGCCGAATTCCCCCAGCACGGCAGTTGCCGCAATTGAGAGTTCCGCGATTTTTTCTGCGCAATCAAGCACATCGGCCGTGCAGTCGGGCGCGTACAGTTCAGCCAAGTCGCGGTAACAATACGCCACTCCCCAGTCGTTTCCCTGCGGCGTTTCGGGATAGAGTATTTTCCGTACATCCTCCGTTTCCATGCGTTTTTTCACCAATGCGATAAGTTGCTCGCGCGTGAAAAAGTCCTTGTTGGCGTGCGAATAGCCCGCCAACGAACCGATGGCATTACTGAGCATCATGTTGTAAAGCGAAATGCTGTCGCGCAGGTGCTCCATCAGCTCGGGAGCCTGCGCCACTATATAAATCTGCTCCATTGCTTGCTCGCGCGAGCGCGTGGCGGGCGTGAGCTTATTCGCCCATTCAAGTGCTTTGGCGGTCTCCCCCGTTTGCGCGCAAGCGAAACTGATTTGGTGAATTATGTTGATGCGCTGTGCGTCGTCAACTTTGTCGTAAATGCTCTCAAGAATCGCAATTGCCTCGCTGCGCGGCTCCGGCTTCTGCTCAAAGTTCGCGTAATTCATCAGCACCTGCGCAAGCGTCTGCCGAACGTCCGTGTTGCGCGGAAAGTCACGCACAAGCTGCCGCCATTCGGCAATCGTCTCCTCTGTCGGCGGCATGCCGCTCTGAAACAGCCGTTGCGTTGCGTCCTCAATCCGCGCCTCGTCGCGCAGCTCTGCCATGCCGAAAAGCTCGTCCGTCGTGACCTCAAAATACTGCGCGATTACAGGAAAAAGCATCACGTCGGGCAGCGTCGCGTTCGTCTCCCACTTTGAGATTGCCTGATAGCTCACGCCGAGCACCTCAGCGAGCTGCTCCTGCGTCATGTCGCGCTCGCGGCGCAGGCTTTTTATTTTTTCACCGAATTTTATTGTCATTTGAAAGCTCCTCCTAATTGTCTGAATTCAGATTGTTGCGAGGGAATGCGTGTTACTTTCTTGCAAGAAAGTAACCAAAGAATACTTAGAAAAACTTCGTTTTTCGCGTATCCCTGTCTTGCGCAACCACGAGTGCATGTGTGAAATCCCAACTGAAAAAGCGCACGCTTTTTCTTAAATCTTTTTTGGTTACTTTTTCTTGAAAAAGTAACACAGTTCTCGTAGAAAGCACCTCACGCGTTAATTCTATCGCATTCTGCGCGAAATTTCTACCCCCATGCGGTTGAGAGCTTCTCAACCCGCGTTTTAGTGCGGACGCGCCGCGGCTTTATGGGTGCGCTGAGCTTATTTTGTCGCTATTAAACAAATTCCCCTCTTGACAATGACAGTTTTTAATTATATTATACTTAGTAAGCTAAATCCCTACAACGAAAGGAAAGGTTCATAAACATGAAAAAATTCGCAGGAAAGATTGCATTCATCACGGGCGGCGCGTCCGGCGCAGGTCTCGGCCAAGCCAAGGTTTTCGCCAAGGCCGGCATGAAGGTCGCCATCGCCGACGTCCGCAAGGACGCTCTGTACAAGGCTGTAAAGGAAATCATGGATTACTCCGGTTGCAGCGACGAGGACGTTCTGACGATTCCGCTTGACCTCACCGACCGCGAGGCATATGCCCGCGCAGCCGATATGGTTGAGGAGATTTTCGAGGGTCCCCCGCATCTGCTCATCCAAACGGCAGGCGTTAACTCCTTCGGTCCCATCGAGGCTTCCACCTTCGACGATTTCGATTGGGTTGTCGGCGTCTGCTTCGACGCAGTCGTAAACGGGCTGCTCATTTTCGTGCCGCGCATGATTAAGGCGTACGCCAACAAGGAAGAATTCCACGTTGCCGCGACGTCCTCGGGCGGCGCATTCATGGCCGGCTCCACCTGCGGCCCGTACTGCGCAGCCAAGGCCGCCACGAACAACCTGATGTACAGCTATGCCGAGGCTCTGAAGCCCTACGGCGCAGGTGCAACCGTCATCTGCCCGGCGAACATCAACTCCAACATCGGCGACGCCGAGAAGTATCGTCCCGAGAACCTCAGAAACACTGGTTACCACGTCTCCGAGGGTACGATGACAACGCTCCGCGCGATTCACGCGACCGGTATTGACCCGGTCGTCCTCGCTGAAATCCTCAAGGAAGCCATTGAGAACGACCGCATCATCGCGATGCCGTCAACCGACCCGACGGCTTGGGCAGCGCAGGTTCGCAGCCAGAACGAAATCATCGAGTCGTACGTCCTCACGGCTGAGGAGCGCGAAGCCGCAAACGCAGCGCGTATGGCAGCGTTCGCACCTCCCCCGTCCGACGGCGGCGAGAGTGGTCCTCCCCCGTCCATGTGGGGCGTTCCCGAAGGCGGCGAGACGTTCGGTCTTGCCCGCGCCGACCTCGACTTCGTAGACCCGAGCAAAAAGAAGTAAGTACACAAAAGCCTCTCCGACTCACGTCGGAGAGGCTTTTTCATTTCGTGCTCTGCTCACTCACGAGCTGCGCGGCTTGCATTCGCTCGCCGTTGCGCAGCCGTCGCACCCGCAGCCGCAGCTTGAAACGCCGCGCTTGCGGTCGCGTACCATTTTCACGATTATAAGCGCAACGATTGCCACCACAACTGCCGCGACAATGATTGTTCCTGTTGACATATTCGCACCATCCTTTCTTGATGGGTCATTTCACACCCTTATGTTAGCACATGCTAACTGATTTGTCAAGACAAATGTTTTTTGGAGTGGGGGCGACGTATTAGAAAAACGTATAAGACGAGGAAAAACGCCCGCTTTTTGAAAAAAGCGGGGCAAAAACCTCTGAAGAAAATGCTGCGCATTTTCGGGGGAGTATTTGTCGGGATTCCAACTCCCATGCGCCCCGTTGCCTGCACCGCAAACACAATCTCGTTACTTAATCAGCGTTCTGTAGAGCGACAAGCGAATTTCGTCTATGTCAATCGGCTTGGAGATGTGCCCGTCCATTCCTGCGGCGAGCGTTGCGTCGCGGTCGGACTGCATCGCGTTCGCCGTCATCGCGATAATCGGCACGTGCTCCGCCTTTCCACCCGCTTCGATTTGCTCCAGCTCGATTTTGCGAATCTCGCGCGTCGCCTCAATGCCGTCCATTACCGGCATACGAATATCCATAAAGATTAGGTCATAGTCCTTGGCGCAGAACGCGTCCACGCCCTCGCGACCGTTGCCGGCAACGTCTACGGTGAAGCCCATTTCCTCCAAAACCGTCTGCGCGATTTCTTGGTTTATCTCGTTGTCCTCCACGAGCAGAAGCGTGAAACCGTCGTAGCTCTGCGCCTGCGCTTCGGAGAAATCCTCGTCCAAATCTTGACTCTCGCCGCCCTCGTACAGCGCCGCAAGGACGTGGAAACGGAACTCACTGCCCTCGTCAAGCACACTTGACACACCGATTTCACCGCCCATCAGCTCAATGAGCGCCTTGCTGATGGATAAGCCGAGACCGCTGCCTCCGAATTTGCGTGCCGTGGAGCTGTCGGCCTGCGTGAAGGATTTGAACACGTCTTGCTGCTGTTGCTCGTCCATTCCGATGCCCGTATCGCGCACGGAAAAGCTCAGTTTCAGCCCGTCGTCCAACGTTTCCTCCGCAGTCACGCGCAGCGTGACGGAGCCTTTAAGGGTAAATTTCACGGCGTTGCCGATGATGTTGAACAACGTTTGCGAGATGCGCAGGCTGTCGCCGACAATCGTTTCCGGCACCGACTCATCGACGGAAATTACGAAGTCAAGGTCTCGTTCGTTCACACGCGGCGTCATCAAATCGCGCATGTTGTCAATTATTTCGGAGAGCTTGAACGGGTGCGCCTCGATTTTCATCTTGCCCGCTTCAATCTTGGAAATATCAAGAATATCGTTGATAATGCCGAGCAACAGCGACGCCGAGGTGCGGATTTTGCCAAGATATTCAAGGCGCTGTTCCTCGGTTTTGGCGTTCTGCGCGAGCTGCGCCATACCGAGAACACCGTTCATCGGCGTGCGGATTTCGTGGCTCATACGTGCAAGGAAATCGCGTTGCGCGACGTTCGATGCCTCGGCAATCAGCAGCGACTTGTGGTCCTCTTCCGCGCGGAGAATATCATCGGCCATGGCGTTGATGCTGTCAACGACCTCGCCGAGCTCACCGCCCGCCTTTGGAATCGGCTTCGACAGGTCGAAGCGCAGAACGCGCACGCCCTTGACGATGCTCTGAATATCGCGCATGCTCCGCCGCGACATGAACACGGCTAGCGCGATGGAAATGACGTAAATGATTAACATGAACACTAAAATTGTGCTTGACGTCTTCCTGTACTCCGTCTCAATGCTTGACGCAAGCTCATTCGCCCACGCATAGCCGATGACCGCGCCGTCGCGCGAAATCGGGTGCATCGCGTTCATAATGTTGCCGCGTACCATCGTGCCCGTGCGCACCATGGGCACGTTTTCTGCCATGACGATGCGTCCGGGGTGGTCCTCGGCAATGGCTCTGCCGATAGTGTCGCGGTATTGCTCCGACGGCGCGTAGGTCAGAATTGCGTCGAGCTCAAGCGAGTAGTAGCCGATTCCGAGTCCGGGATAATCTTTCGTCAACGCGTCGCCGAGGGAGGAGAGTTCGCGGTTGAGAACTTCTATCTTCTCCTCACGCGTGCCGTCCTCCGCGCCGTTTTCGACTAGAATTGAGTTGTAATCTCGGTCGCCGAGCTGAAAATCAAGCAATCCCGCGACGAGCGCGAGCTTGTTCTCCTTTTCTGAGGTCATAATCTCCTGCGACAAGTAGCGCACAACGAATAAAGTGCTCAGCAATGAGGCGGTCATAAAGAATATCAGGATGGCAATTATCTTGCCCTGAACGGAATTTAGGAACCTTTTCATCTGCACTCCCCCGGTCGTATTACGCTCGCGGCAAACGGTTTTCACGTTTAGCCTACGGTATTGTTATTCACTGTTGTGCGCATAAACATAAATGCACAGCGTAATTATACCACCGCGTGCATGAAAAAGCTATATTATTTTTGGCAAAATGTGACTTTTTTGAGACTTTTCGGCCTGTTTTTCGCGCATCCATCGCGTCGGCGGCGACGCAAGCGTCGCAAAACGCAATATTCACGCCGCTAACGAACGCAAATCTGTGACCTGTCAAGCGTCACACCAAACCCACAGCAAGCCCCACCCCGTCGCCTTACGGCGGAGGGGTGGGGCTCCATAACACCCGTTTTTACCTTGCGGGAGCTACGTAAACCTGTTACTTTCCGCTGATTGTAACGCCGTTGAACGCCATCCACGGCATTACGCGACTGCCGTCCTGCACCGTTTCGCTCGATATTGCAACGATGTTGTTGAACATGTCGAGGAAGCTGCCGGCAATCATCGTTTCGGAGAGAGCCTCGCCGATTTTGCCGTTTTTGATGATGAAGCTGTTCTTCGCCACGCCGCTGAATGAGCCGTCCGGCGACGGCGAACCGCCGGAGAAGCGGTTGACCAATATGCCGTCCTCAATTCCCGCAATGATATCGTCAAGCGCGGCGTCGCCGCCTTCAACGATGTAAAGCCCGGAATCGTCGTCGGCGCGCTGTTGCCCCGTTTTCAGCGCGGAATATTGGTTAAGGGCAAAATTCATCAGTACGCCGTTTTCGATAATCGTGTGCTTCTTCGAAAAGTACAGGTCGTTCGTCAGCGTTGCCGACGGGAACAGTCGCTCGTCGGACTTGTCCATCACAACGGTCAGCTTCTCGTCCGCAACCTTTTCGCCGAGCTTGTCTTTCCACGGGCTCGTTCCGCCAATCAGCGCAGCTCCCGAAAGGCAATTGTTTTGAATGAAAAGCAGGAATTGATGCACCATATCGGGCGGAAACAGCACCGTTCCTACGATTTTGCCCTCGTACGGCACCGTCTCAATCTGGCGTTGCAGCTCGTCGAGCGTTCTGCGCGTTTCGGGATAGTCGATAATCGGCTTGCCGAGCGAAATGTCGGAGAAACCTACGCCGCTCATCGCAGAAACCTTGTCGCCGTCGCGGGCACAAACCGTTGCGCTGCCGCCAAAGGCATTGCTGGTCGTGAAAACGCGCGTGCCGTTAGAGTTTGCCGTCACCGAAGTTCCGTTCGTGCGCGCCGCAATGAACTGCACGATGTCGATTAGCGGATAATCGCGCTTCACGTCGGTCATAAACTCCGTAATGCGGTCGTAGAGCTGCTCAATATCGTCGCTACTCTCCTCTCGCGTAAAGTCGTAGTCGCCGATGCTCGGCGAAATGACCTGCGCGTCATCCGGCTCGGACATCTGCGCCGAGGCATACGCGTCGCGGCATGCCTTTTCGACTGCTGCACGGTCGAGCGTGTTCGTGCCCGCGCTGCCGTAGCGGTTACCCACGAGCGCACTGACGCTGAAGGTCGACGAAATCGTCGTGCGCACGAGCGAAAACTCGCCTGCGTCTACATTTAGCTCGTCGCGCTTGCCATTGTAGGCAGATACGGTCGCGCCCGTCGCGCCGAGCGTTTTGAGTAGCTCAAGAGCGTATTCCGCGACGTCCATCAGCTCTTTTTTGAGCTCAATATTCTTTTCTGTCATTATTTATTTCAATTCCTTTCCTTGTTTGGGAATTGAGCCGTTTTGGGCAAAGCCAAAATTGCGGGCGAAAGCCTGCAAAGGCTCAAAACCGCGGTCGAAAGATTTATCTTTCAACCTGCTCCTTTCCTATCGTCCGCCGATTGTGACGCGGCACTTCACGGCGGGGCCGCCCATGCCGGTCGCAATGCTTTGCTTCTTGCCGCAAGTGCCG
>JGI994J12354_10004331_pt1 | contig 12810 bp, 5 predicted proteins | sample IntmicLarv3ML3BL_FD_12354 | JGI IMG/M metagenome (IMG submission 12354)
GCGCCACGCTCATCCAGAGGATAGCGCCGCGCAGTTTTGACTTTTCCTTGAAAAAAAGAGCTGTTCGCGGGGTAAAAACACTGACAGACACCATGATCAGGCTGAAAAAAAACAACAAAGCCAGCCCGTTCCACACGATAGCCATGCAAACCCCTCAAATAAGGATTGTGACGGTTGATGCGCCGCGAAAGCGCCATACACCGGGAAAATAAAGGTAAAGCATAAAGGGCGATGGGGCATGTGTCAATGCGTCTCTCGAAAAGGAAAGACTCATTTGGGAATACCGCGTCAGGGGACAATGCGCAGTGCAGGCGCATGGTCGCCATACGCCCATAGAATGCACTGTCTTTTCCCGTCGTCTCCCTCCGTGTTCCAGGAGCGGAAAAGGCCGAACAAGCGGTCCATGCGGCGCAAATGGCATAAGTACAATTGCATGCTCTCGTCGAAAAAGCGGTAATCAATATCGCCGAGCGTTTCTTGCAGCTCCGAGGGGCTGAGTCTTCCCGGCAACCAGGGGCCGTGCGCTTCCATGGTAATGACAAAGCAGAACAGAGGGCTGGAGGAGGCCTCAAGTCTGTGCAATATGTCTTCGCCAAGGGCAAGGTCGCTCGTATGAGGGCCGAAATGCGGCAGGCCGGAGAGTTCATCCAGAGACAAAAAACGGTCAAAGCCAAGATTGGGTATAACCTTTTGCCGGGAAAAAAAGCCCTTGTGATACGGATGCAGGCACAGGGTTTCATAGCCCAGCCCCTTGAAGTGCCTTGCCAGGGACCACATGGGACGGGATGCGGCAAGTGTATACGGGTTAAAAGCCCAGGGGCCGAGCGCGGACGCGCCTAGCCCGGTGAGCGCCTCAAATTCCGTACGCATGGTATACGCGCCAAAAGCGCTGTCAGGAGTGGGAAGGATGCGGTTTTCCCGCACAAGAGCATCCCAGTTGGGTAAAAAATCGCCCAGCCGCTCTCTTGCCGCTTCAGAAAGATGCTGGCGCACGTCAAAAAAGCTTTCCGCCTGCAAAAGCACCACATGAGGAGCATGGTCTGGGTGCTGGCAAGCTTTGCTTGCCGTTAAACAATCATTTGAAGCGTTGTCTGCTCTAGAGCATTTCACACTTGAAATGCTCTGCAAGGATTGTGATAAATCCTTGCCGCCAAATGGTCGTAGGCAAGCTTTGCTTGCCGTTAAACGATCATTTGAAGCGTTATCTGCTCTAAGGTCCGCTTGCAGAATTTCCCTCTCAAAAGCTTCCGGCCAGCGGCTTTGTGTGGGACGATGGTCAGGAGCAGACAGAAAGTCCCGCCCTTCGCGTCGGCATTTGCCCGCCAGCAGGGGATGCATGAGGGCGGAAGCGAGAGGGCCGTTGGCTCTCGCATCCTTCACCGCGTCATGGCTGACCGGACAGGCGGACAGAAGAACGTTGTTCAAACGAGCGAGCCCGCCTTTGTTCATCTGCAAATAGAGGACAAGGACTGCCGCAAGCGGCGCAATTACCAGACACATGCCGGGCGGGCTGCGCAGAAAAGCCGGGGGAGCTTCCAGACACAGCAGGAGAACAAGAGCCAGAGCGGCTCCCAAAAAAAAGACAACGAGAAATGTTTTGGGCAGAAAGGGAAAATACAGATCAGGATAGCGGAAAACCTGCGGCAGCAGATACACATCCACCAGCACCAACGGCTCGCGCAGAATCTGTTCCTTGACCCGGTTAAGACTGACAAGCAACACGCCCACTGCCAGCGTCAGCAGCAGCGAAGACAGTGGTCTTGCGGTCAGCAGCAAAAAGAGGAGATACAGAAACATTCCGGCCAAAGCGGCAATCAGGTCTCCCGCCGGAGACGGGTTCCCCGTTTCTTTCTGTCTGTCGCGAAAAAGCGGAGACAGACGCAAGGCCGCCCGTTGCAGACAAAGCATNCCTGCCGCGCCGAGTACGAGAGCGAAAAGCGCTCCCGGCAATCCGTTCACCGCCCCTCTCCCTCATTTGCCGCCTGTTGGTTCTGGGAGGATGCATCATCGGGAGTCACGGTGAAACGAAATCCTTTCAGAAAAAATGAAGCCAACGGCATGGGCATGAAATGGAGAATGCGGGCGCCCAACGCCAGCAGTAAAGGAAAGGCGATGCAGTTCTTTCCGGCAGAGAGGCCATCCAGAATGCGCTCGGCGGCTTCGTCTGCGGTAATGCGAAAGGGTTGCGGGCCTGCAAGTCTGTCGCTCATGGGGCTTGCAATATAGCCGGGGTAGACAATGCTGATACGGATGGGAGTGCCGCGCAATCCCAGGCGCAGGCTTTTGGCGTAATAGGCGAGAGCTGCCTTTGCCGCCGAATAGGCGGGAGAACAGGGCAGGGGATACAGCCCGGCAATGGAACTGATAAAAACAATATGCCCCGTCCCCCTGGCCTGCATGCATTCCAGCAGGGTGGCGGCCATGTTGATCGTGGCGGCGCAATCTGTTTCAATGGTACGGCAGGCGTCTTCGGCGGATTCAAGCATGCCGCCGGGCGGTATGCCGGAAGATACTCCGGCATTGAGAATGGCCATATCCACTGGGCGGGAAGCGAAAGTCTCCCGCAAAAGGGCGCGGCAACGCTCGTGGTCGCGGATATCGCAGGCAATGATGTCGGCCAGGGAGTTCCGGGATGCGCAGTCTCCCCTGACTTTTTCCAGGCGCTCCCGGTCTCTCCCCCATAAACTCAGCAAAGTTCCGGAATCGGCGCAACGCCGAGCCAGGGCGCTGCCCAAAGCGCCGCTTGCGCCGCTGATCAGACAATGTTTTTCGGGATTGTTGCCCGGCGCAGTGCAAGCAGTCGTCACGTCATCCCCCCTGCAAAGGGCAGGAAAGTATGGAACCGCCCAAAGCATGCCCTTTTACCGGAATAAGGTCGGGCGGCAGATGTTCGTACAGGGCGAAACCTTTTTTTGCGTAAAAGCGCATTGCTCTTTCATTATCGTTCCAGCAAAAGAGGCTTACACGCTGCAGGCCGAGACTCTTGCAGCGACTGAAGGCCTCCAGCATAAGCGCGCTCCCGTACTTTTGCCCCCTGTAGCTCTCGGCGATCCATAGCGAATTGATGTACAGACTGTCCGGCGCACAGCGCTCCAAAACAGGACGTGCCGCGGCAAGGCGCTTCGCCGGGAGCATGCTTTCCATGAGCAGGGGCACGGCATGGTCCGAAGAAGGATAGGAAAACAGCAGTCCGACAATGGCGTTGCCATGCACGCAGCGGATGACGTTATCGGTGTTGTAGGGGCCTTCGCGCTGGATAAATGCTGCGGACAATATCATTTTGGCGCTGAGGCCCGGAATGAGGTCTTCCAGCAGATGTTCCACAATGCCTTCACTGGTTGCGATGATGATATCGGCAATCTGGTCGGCATCGTCCAGGGTCGCGGTGTGAAAGGTAAACATGTCAACTGCTCTTTTTGACGGCTTTGGGCAATTGCTTGCACAGGACTGACAGCGCTCTCGNTATATCGCCTTCTTCGTGATCGCACGAAAGGAAGAAGCGCAGCCGGGCGAGGCCTTCTTCCACTACAGGATAAATGATGGGCATAACATTGATGTGGCGCTTGAACATGGCGCTGGCAAGGCTGCCGGCCACAATGGAATTGCCCACAATAACCGGAATGACCCCGAAACCTTCAGCATGGCCCGTGTTCAGCCCCCGTTCCTTGGCCTGCTGCAGGAATAACGCGCTCAGACGCTGCAAGCGGGCGACGCGTTCCGGCTCTCGCCGCATGATGGACAATGCAGTGCGGGAAGCGGCGGCCAGAGGAGGAGACATGCCCACGCTGTAAACAAATCCCGGCGCCTTGAATTTGAGAAGATCGATAAATGCCTCGCTGGCGGCGATAAAGCCTCCGCAACCGCACAGTGTCTTGGAGAGTGTGCCCATCCAGATATCCACACCCGCGAAGGGTATTCCACAATGCTCTGCGCTGCCTCTGCCGGTGCCGCCGAGCACCCCCAGAGAATGCGCTTCGTCCACCATAAGAAAGCATGTATGCCGTTTTTTAATCTCCACCAGTGCGGGCAGGTTGGCAATGCTGCCGTCCATACTGAAAAGACCCTCGGTCACAATGAGAGCACGCTGATGTTTGCGCCTGCTTTGCTGCAGCAGACGGTCAAGAGCGTCACAATCGTTGTGCGGGTAGGAATATCGCGCCGCGCCAGAAAGGAGCGCCCCCATAATGATGGAATTATGGGCAAGCGCGTCATGGTAAACGGCATCGTGCGGGCCGAGCAGGGTGGAAATAGTGGAAACGTTGGTTGCGTGCCCGCTGACGAAAGTCAGAGCGGCCTCGGTCTCATAATTTTCGGCCAGAGCCTGTTCCAGAAGCTTGTGGTCGGGCCGCTCACCCGCGACAACCCGACTTGCTCCGGCGGAAGTGCCGAAGCGCTGCATACTTTCGTACGCGGCGGCGGTCACTTCAGGATGCCCGTTCAGCCCGAGATAATCGTAGGTTGCAAAATTGAGATATTCTTCGCCATTGATAATGGCTACCCGCTTGGCAATGCGCTCATGGCTGGTGAAAAAGGGATCCATGATCTCCATTTTCTGAGCGATAAGGCGATGCACCTGCAATTGCTTGTATACCGGCAGTTCAGTGAACAAAGCCAGGTGGTCGGGCACAGCCGCCGTGTCCAGCCGCTGCTCCTTGCCGGACTGCTCCTTGACAAGCATTGCAGGGCGCAGCTGACCAAAGAGCCGCTTTTGCTCCTCAAGGCCAAGACCGAAAAGGGAATCTTTTTTATTGCTCATGTATCTGTTCTTTCATGCTTTGCATCACCGACTCAAGCTTCTGGTCGGAGAGTTTGAAACCGTGCTTTTTCTCAAGTCCGTGCAGCAATTCCGCATCAGAACCGGGAGAAACTCCGTCTGCTCCCCCCGATTCCTTGATATACATACACAGACCACCGGCAAGATCCTTTATGGTGCTGGCTTCGGAGAGCGAGAGGGTATAGCCGGGCAGCTCGAATTTTTGTTCAATGGCGAGGGCCAACTCCACAGCCATGAGAGAATCCATCCCTTGGGCGACAAGAGGCGTATCCGCATCCAGTCTGTCTTTGGGCATACGCAACACGCGGGTAATTTCGTCTGACAGCACCTGTAGAATCACATCGAACGCTTCCACATAGGGAAGCGCCCGCAGTTCATCCAGAGTAGGCGCGCCAACACTCTCCGACTTTGGCGGAGCGGGCCGAAGCCTGTTATAGCGCGGCAGGGCGAGCACGGGAAGATCGGCCCGGCTGTGCCAGTCGAGCCCAAAATAACAATTTTCACCCATATTTTCCACTATGCAGTGTTCCAGCCAATACAACGCGTCGTGCCCCTGGGTGGGGGATACCCCCAGCACCTTGAACAGTTGATCCCGGCTCTGGGACTGGCGGGCCATCATGCCTGTGTCGGCAATGGGCCCCCAACCGATGACCTGGGCGGGAAGGCCCTGAGCGCGCCGCCAGGACCCCAGAGTTTCCAGCACACTGTTGGCGGCCACATAAAGGGACTGGCCGGGATTGCCGAAAACCGACGAAACCGACGAGTACAAGACGAAAAAGTCCACCGGGTGATGCAAACTGTATACATGCAGATGCGAAGCGCCGAGAACCTTGGCCGCCAGAGCGTTCTGTATCCGGCGTTCATCAAGCCCGCCGATGAGGGCGTCATCCAGTACAGCGGCGGCGTGGATGATGCCCGCAAGCGGAGGAAGAGGCCCCAGCTCCGAATCCAGACAGGCAAAAAGCTTCTCCCGGTCGGCAACATCGGCTCTGGCGTCAATCACGGTAACGCCGCTGGCCCTGATGCTTTCGACAGTTTCCCTGGCCTGGGCGTCAACTATGCCGCGACGGCTCAACAATAAGATATGCTTCGCCCCCCTTCGGGCAAGTCTGACTGCGGATGCGAGACCAAAGCCGCTGGATCCGCCTGTGACGAGATAGGTCGCATCGGCCTTGAGCCGCATTTTACTGTATTCGGGCATGGGCTGCTGCGCGATATCCACAGCTCCGTCCAGGGAAACCACAAGCTTGCCTATATGGGCCGCCTGCTGCATGGCCTGAAAAGCCTCCACAGTGCGCGTCACCGGATAGACGGTATGTGGCAGAGGCACGAGACTACGCTGCTCAAAAAGCCCCATCAGTTCGCTGAAAAGTTGTTTGGCAAGACCGGGTTGGTGTACCAGCAACTGGTCGACATCAATACCGTAAAAGGAGATGTTGTTGCTGAACGGACGCATGCGCAAGGGGCTGTCGGCGAAAAAGTCTCTTTTGCCCAGCTCGAGAAAACGGCCAAAGGGACGCAATACCGATATTCCCGCAGATATGGCTTCTCCAGCCAGGGAATTGAGAACCGCATCCACGCCCACGCCGCCGGTGTCGTCCAGTATCTCCTGCGCAAAGGCCAGGGAGCGGGAGGAATAGATACGACTGACGCCAAGTTGGCGCAAAAAGTCGTGTTTTTCCACTGAACCCGCAGTCGCGTAAATTTCAAGGCCGAGGTGGGCGGCAATCTGTATGGCGGCAAGGCCCACCCCGCCGGCAGCGCCATGTATAAGCACACTTTCCCCGGGTTGCAGTCTGGCAAGATGTTTCAGACTGTACCAGGCGGTGATAAAGGCAACCGGGATAGTTGCCGCCTCGGCGAAGCTCATGGTTTCGGGCTTGCGCATGACGGTGGAGGCCCTGGTCAGGGCATGGCTGCCGAAACAGGCGGGAGCGAAGCATATGACTTCATCGCCTTCTTTCCAGTCGTGCGCATTTTTGCCCACCTTGCTTATGACGCCGGAACATTCCATGCCCATGGTCGGGCCGGAAAAACCGTTCTCAAGCGCTTCGTCGGGGAGCATGCCCATGCTCCACATGACGTCGCGAAAATTGAGACCGGCGTATTTGACTTCGACGCATACTTCGTCCGGCGAAGGCTTGAGGGGTGCGGCCAGCGTCCAGTACAGGTTCTGCAGGCGGCCGGGACTGTCAAAATGCAGCAAGGCCGAAGACATGGCCGCCTGCGCCGCACGGCGGGCAGTGCGCGGCTTCATGTAGGACAAGCGCGGCACATAGCGGCGCGATCCTGAAAAGACAACCTCGTTTTCCTCCGTGGGATGCAGCAGTTCGTAAGCCAGTTTATCCATCTGGCCCAATGCGTCCTTGTCATCGCCGTGCACATCCAGAAGGCAGACGCGTAATCGGCGTATTTCATTGCCCATTACCCGCAAAAAACCCGCGAGTGCCCCTTGCGACGGCACAGGTCTGGCATCGCTTGCTCCACCGGACAGCGCGCCTCCGCTCACGCACCAGAGGCGCATATCCGGCCGCAAGGTCTCCCAGGCGCGGCCCAATCCGGCGAGAGCCGCGCAGACGCCGGTTTGCAGGATGAACGCCTCTTCGCCCGCGATATCCGGTCTGTTGTCGTACCCGGCGAGAAACACTACATGCAAATCAATGTTTGCACCCTCCGGAGCCGCCGCGGCAATGGTCCGCAGCCACCAATCCCTGGCAGCTTCAATTGTATTGCGGGTCTTGGGGGCATAGACCAGTTGCAGACTGTCCGCATCTTCCTCACGCAGGCAGGCGTCAAGGGCTTTCCCCATTGCAGCGCTTACAGACTGGCCGGCAGCCGTAACAAGCAGCCAGACGGTTTTCTTGCCAGCCAGCGCAGGCGAATGCTCAGCCTTTTCTTCAGACTGACCGAAATCCGTCAGGGGAAGGGCTACCGCTTCACCCGCTTCAACCGCTTCAACCGCTTCACCCGTTTCACCCGTTTCATCAAGGCCCAGCCTACTAGCGCTCACCAGAAAAGCGGGGGAATAGGACTCGCCCGATGTGCCGGTATACGCCACCTCGGCGAAACCGGCTTTTTCAAGAGCATGCGTCCAGTAATCCGGACTCTGCAGAAGAGACACGGGGCTGTTTTGGGAAGGCGAGGCCGCCCACCAGCCGGGGAAACTGCCGAAAACATAATCCGTAAAGACCGAGGGATTATGCTCCACAATGCACAGCAAACCTCCGGGAGCAAGCATTTTTCTGCACGATTCAAGGAGTTGGGCGCTATTAAGGTGTTCATGCAATGACCAGAGCATAAGAACAAGATGGTATCTGCCCATATGCCCGGAAGCAGGCGAATCCGGCTCAAGGACCGCGAAATCCAGGCAGGGAGCGGCTCCAAATTGTATGGCGTGGGCCTCGGCGCTGGCTTCGTCCTTTTCTGCGACAACATAACGACAGGGTCGGCCCGAGAGTACGGGCAAGATATCGGAAAGCAGGTCTGTGGGATTTTTGGCCAGATGCAGAATGTTGATCGCCTGGTCACCCCGCGCGGCCATCAGCACTGTTTCCACCGCCCGGACTGCCGCCTTGGCATAAGGCACCAGAAGAGAGGAGTTGGAAAAGTACCTGTCGGCAAGACGGCGCCTTGCCTTGTCGTCGCCGTCTTCAGTAGACGGAGAAAGCAGCGCCGAATGCTGCCTGAACGTATGGGCCAACAGTGTCGCTTCTGAAAGAAAACCGGGGGATGCGCTGACCAGGGTACGCCAGAGCGTGGATGCGGGCACCCGGTCTTTGCCTTGCTGTATGTGCCATCTGTCATTGGTCTGCACGGCAAGGTCGCTGTCCTTAAGGCGCGACAGCATGGCATTGAACCAGGCAGTCTGGTTGGTTTTCAGAAGGCCCGCCTCACTCAGTTCGCGTGGACAGCAGTGCCGGGATTTGCCCTGACAGACGCACAGGCCAAGCACGGTTTCATGCGCGGAAGACAGAGCCGCCAGTTGCAGGAGCAAATACGGATGAACTGTAGCCCCTTCGGACGAACTCACGGTCTGAGCAGACGTGAGGGTGTCTTCCACCTTTACCAAAAGAGCCTTTGGAGTAATGCCGGACAAAGGCTCAACCAGCTCGGGATGTGGAGTACGAGCGAATTCCAGAGAGTAGGGCAGTGACTCAGCATGCTCATGTTCAAGCCAAAGCGCGCGGCGAAAACGGCAACCCTTGAGCAGCAGCATGGTCCGGCCGCTTTGGTCAAGCAACCGGAAACTGGCAACTATCGAACGGGCGCTCAAACGTTCAAGACAGGTATGCGCGTAATGCGGCACACCTTGTGAGTACAGAATGACTTTTTCAAAAGAAACAGGCAGGTAGGTTCTTCTTTTCCCTCTTTTGTGCGCTGCAAGCAGCACAAAAAGCGATTGCATGGCCCCGTCGATAAGAGTGGGCGGAATGAACATGCCGTCAGCGCTTTCTTCGTCCGCAAGAGCAAGTTTTGTGAGCGCTTCCGGCCGGTTGGCGTCAGGGCGCATCCAGGTTTTCTCCACGGTATGAAAGGCCCTGCCGTACCGCAGCATGGTGCGCTTATCCCCGTAGAGGCTGTCGTGCGCCACTTCCATGCCGAAAGTTTCAGGAGTGGCGAAGGTCATGCCCGCATCGGGAGGCGTGTCACCCTGTTGTACTATCCTGGCCTTGGCATAGGTGCCCCACGGCTCCGAGCTCATATATCTGCGCGCTTCCACCCGCAGGCCGCCATCTTCCCTGTCGTAGGACATCCGCAACGCGCAGGCGGAGTTTTTCTCAAACGAGAGAGGACGCACAATAGAAACTCTCTCCAGTTCAATCTGTTTGTCCGGCTTCATGTGCGCGGCAAGGGCCAATATACTTTCCAGAAAAGCGGCAGCGGGATACACGGGACTGTTGCCGACCACATGATCGCCCAGCCAGGAATAATCGTTCAGGCTGATGACGTTTTCAAACCCCGGGGCCTTGCCCGGCAGAGCCCAGCCCAACAGAGGATGCAGTCGGTTTTGCTTCAGAGACCCCCTGTTTTCCGGCGTATCGTCCGCCCAGAAGTATTCGCGGTTCCATGTGTGGCCCGGCACGGCGACGCGCTGGTGAGGAACCGGGAAAAAAGAGGAGAAATCCAGGCCCCATCCTTTTTCCCATGCCTGTTTCCAGGCGGCGGAAAAATCCTCATTTTCCCTGCCTGTGTTGACCAGGGTGGGTAAAACGGAAAACTCCCTACCGGCAGCCTCGGACAGCTCCCTCAGGTAAGAACGCAATACCGGGTGAGGACCTATTTCCAGAAAACGGACAAAACCTTGTTCTACGGCAATATTGGCGGCCGAGGCAAAGAGAACGGGCCGTCTGATGTTGGCGAACCAGTACTCGGCGTCCGGCGCGGATGCAAGAACATTGCCGGATACAGTGGAAAAGAAGGGAATGCGGGGAATGCGCGGCTTGATGCCTGCAAGAGCGGACAACAGCCTGTCACGCGTTTCCTCCATAATTTCAGTGTGATACGGATATGGCAATTGCAGCATTTTTGCCGCAATCTTGCGCTGTTTACAGTAACGCACGAATTTCTGCAATAATTCCGTATCAGTTCCGGACACGGTTACAGAAAAATTCGAATTTATGGCGCTGATCTCTATTCCGCCGCCCAATTCCTCAATAAACAAACTGGCCTGATCGGCGGGCATATTGGCGACAGCCATGCCTCCCTTGCCGAAGGTGGCCCCCTGATAAAGACTCCTGTAATAGATAACAGCTACCGCGTCTTTGAGAGACAAGGCGCCGGAGGCCCAGGCGGCGGCAACCTCGCCCACGCTGTGCCCCATGACTGCGGCAGGCCTGAGTCCTTTTTCGGCCAACGCATCCACAAGACCAACCTGAAGGGCAAAAAGCATAGGCTGGTTTGTTTCGGCCCGATCGAACTGTTCGCGACGGAAGTCGGGATTGTTGAAGGCTTCGGCAAGCGACCAGTCCTGGTGAGACGAGAGAAGAGCATCCATCTCTTCCACCCGTTCCCTGAAACGGGCATTCGCTTGAAACATGGCCTGTCCCATGCCGCACCACTGGCTCCCGTTGCCGGAAAAGGCAAAAACCCCGTGTCCGGGCGCAGGAGAGCGTAAAGCGCCGCCGGGGACTGACGCCTCTTCTGCTTTATGGGAAAACGCCAGCAGGGAATCGATCAAGGCGGGCAGGGTCTGTTCATGGACGACCTTGCGCCGGGGAAATTGTTCCTTCCCATAGGCAAGGCTCGCGGCAAAATGATACACATCGGTCGCGCTTTTTCCCGCCAGACTGTCCGCGCACCTGGCGGCCAGCGCCTGCAAGCTGAACTGACTCACAGAAGAAAGAAACAAGGGCGGCAGCGGCTGGTTCTCCAGAGAAGCGGCCCTTTTTTTGCGTTTACTGCTCGGACATTGCAGCACTACATGCGCATTGGCGCCGCCGAAACCGAAGGAATTGACGCTTACCAGTTCTCCCCCGCCGACAGAAGGCAGCTGCAACAACTTTTGGGGCACACGGATATTGAGGGCTTCAAAATCGATATCGGGATTGGGCGTATTGAAATGGAGGTTGGCCGGAATCTTGCCGTTACGCAGTACAAGCAGGGCCTTGATAATGCCTGCCATCCCCGAAGCGGCTTCAAGATGCCCGATGTTGGTCTTTGCCGAACCTATGTAGAGAATCCGTTTCCCTTTGAGAGGAGCGCCAAGAATTCTGCCGATTGATCTGGCCTCGATGGGATCGCCCGCAGCCGTGCCCGTGCCGTGCGCTTCAACGTATACCAGCTTGTCCTTGTCCAGCTTGAACCTGCCATAGACGTCGTCCAGCAGCTTTGCCTGCATTTCTTCATTGGGCAGGGCAATGCCCGTGGTATGGCCGTCGGAATTGGTTCCAGACCCCACGACAAGCCCGAAAACAGTATCCTTGTCCTCAATTGCCCTGCTCAAGGGCTTGAGCATCAGGCAGCCACCGCCTTCGCTGCGCACATAGCCGTTGCCTGAAGCGTCAAACACCTTGCAACGTCCGTCCGGAGACAGCATGTGAGCCCTGGAAAAACCAATGAACCCATAAGGGGCCAACAATATGTTCACCCCACCAGCCAGGGCCTGCGATATTTCGCCGGAGCGCAGAGCCTCGCAGGCAAGATGCACCGCCAGCAAAGACGAGGAACAGGCGGTGTCCACGGTAAAGCTGGGGCCATGCAGATCAAACACATGCGAAATGCGGTTGGCAATAATGCTCAGGTTGACCCCTGTCATGGAGTAAGGCGAGGCTACACAGGGGTCGTCGGGCATTTGCAGGCTGCTGTCCGTACCCGACGCGCCGAAAAATACGCCCGTGTGCGTGCCGCGTAGTGAAGAAGGCTTGATCTGGGCATGCTCAAGGCATTCCCAGGCCATTTCCAGCGCGAGCCGCTGCTGTGGGTCCATATCCAGCGCTTCCTTGCGGGATATGCCGAAAAATTCGGGCTCGAAATCTTTAATGCCGTCAATGATGCCTGCGGCCAGAGTATAACTGTGGCCGGCAAGACTTTTGTTCTTGCTGTAATATCTTTCTCGAGAGAAGCGTCCTTCGGGAACAGAGGTTATTTCGTCCCGCCCGTCCTGAAGCACTTCCCAGTACCCTTCAAGCCCGGAAGCTCCTCCGGGAAAACGGCAGGCCATTCCAATTACAGCAATGGGTTCAACATCGAAAACAGTATTCTTTTTCATTAAAAAAAATAGCCCGTTAAGAAGTGGTTAGAGGAACAATCTCCAACTTTACCACGAAAACGACAAGGGGACTACTATTTTTCAGTTTTCATAAAACTGTTTCCCTGGAGCATTGCACACGTGCAATGCTCTGCAAGGATGTATCCCAAATACTTGCCGCCAAATGGGGCACAAGCAAGCTTTGCTTGCCGTCAAGCGACCATTTGAAGCGTTATCTGCTCTGCAAGGATTTGCATGCAAATCCTTGCCACGAAATGCTTGTAGGCGAGCTTGGCTCGCCGTTAAGCAAGCATTTCAAAGTGAAAATGCTCTAGATGGACACGACAAC
>JGI994J12354_10004332_pt1 | contig 12809 bp, 10 predicted proteins | sample IntmicLarv3ML3BL_FD_12354 | JGI IMG/M metagenome (IMG submission 12354)
TTANCCNTCCGAAAGAGCAAGCACGTATCCGCGTACAGCTTTCTGCAGGTCAAGAAAAAGAACATTTAGACAAGGCTATTGCTGCATTTATAAAAGTTGGAAAAGAATTGAACGTAATTAAATAGTTTGATTTTATAACTCAAAAGAGGCGCTGAAAATTTTGTGATAACAAGCTTTTAAGCAGCCTCTTTTACATTTTAATTATTTAAAATGATTCCGGTAAATAACGAAATTCATTTGGAAATATTATCCGAAAACCATGCGCCGCTTATCTTTGCAACTATTGATAGTCAACGCGAATATCTTCGGAAATGGTTGCCATTTATTGATGCAAGCAAAAAAGTAGAAGATACTTTATTCTTTATTCGACAAACTGCAAACTCGCCGGATAAAGACACAACTTATGTGATTTTTTACCAAAATAAATTTGCAGGACTTGCCGGATTAAAAGCAACCGACTATGTCAACAAGCGCACAGAGATTGGTTATTGGTTGTCGGAATCGTTGCAAGGAAAAGGAATTGTAACTTCTGTTTGCAAAAAATTGATAGCAATTGCTTTTGGCGAAATGGGAATGAATCGTGTTCAAATTCGCATGGCTGTGGAAAATGAAAAAAGTTGTGCCGTTGCCAAGCGTTTAGGTTTTACTTTTGAAGGCATTGAGAGCGACGGAGAATTATTGCTTTCCGGCTTTACCGACATACGAGTATATAGTTTATTGAAGCGCGAAATTTTAAATTACGAAACCTATAAGTTAGCATGAAAAAAATAATCATTATAGGCGCTACTTCCGGCATAGGATATGAAATTGCTATGCGCTATGCCGCACAAGGGAATCAAGTGGGAATTACCGGACGAAGAACGGATTTTTTAGAAGAAATTCAACAGAAATGTCCGTCGAACATTTATGTCAAAACAATGGATGTTTGCAAAGACACCGCCACCGAAGACTTACAAGCATTGATTACCGAAATGGGCGGAGTGGATACTATTTTTATCAATTCGGGTTACGGCAAGGAATGCAAAGAGTTGGACGCTGACACTGAAATGCAAGCCGTAGCAACCAATGCCATGGGCTTTACTAATTTGATTATTTTTTCTTACAACTATTTCAAAACCCAACCAAAAGGACATATTGTAGTTACTTCGTCGGTGGCGAGTGTGCGTGCTTTGCGGCAGTCGCCCGCATATTCGGCAACTAAGCGTTATATGCGGCATTATGTCGATTGCCTTGCGCAGCGTGCGCGGCACGAAAAACTGAATATCCGATTTACTACTTTAATCCCCGGTTTTATTGCTACCGATTTTTTGGAAGCTCGACAGAACTATCCTCTTCTTATCTCGCTCGACAAGGCTTGCAACATTATTTATAAAGCGATAGAAAAGAAAAAGCGAGACGTGTATTTGCCTTTCCGATGGAATTTTGTAGTACTTCTTTGGAAATTAATTCCGAAATGGTTTTGGGAAAGATGTTGGTAGAATGGGTGCAACGGGTAGTTTACCATTTGTTACTTTTTTGAAAAATAAAACAAAATTTTTCTCTTACATTTGCTAAACAAAAAACCGAATGACAATCGAGAAAAACAATTTAAATATTACGACTGAGGCACAGCCTCAGCCGAACAAGGAAGAAGATTACAGAACGGCAGAAAGGAAAAGGAACTAATATGAAAAAAACGTGGATTTTAACATTGATATTGATGATGTTTGGATTATCAGCAATGTCTCAACAAATGCAGGATTACAGCACACTATTCAAAATGCAATTATTTATGAATAATTGGGTTGTGTATAATGACCGAAATTATGATGTGGTAGTTAAAACCGATACGCTGTTTATGGTAATCAACAGAAATATGAAAGTAACTTTACATTCACTAAAGACGGAGGGCTTTCCGGATGGGCTTCTTTTTTTTGAGGTTGATGCCGAAGAGGATATAAAATATAATGATAAACCTGATTATCTCATAAAAGGAGGATGTTGTGGTAAATATGTGTTTTGCATAGATACTTTTGAATTTACTTTGTATAGAATTAGCGGTTTTGAGAACAGTGATTTTTTGTATTTTTTGGACAAATATGAATGGCAATGGAAGTTACGCCCTTTTACCATTGGTAAATTTATCGAAAAATATAAAGTTGAAGGTGTTGATTTTAAATGCCTTTATAATGGACTAAGAGATGGGAGGTTATTTGATAAATACAAATATCCTTGCCTTAAACGCGTGGGCGATCCCGTTACTATACATTGAGGATAAGGTAGTTTACCATTTGTCACTTTTGCGTTTAACTTGCTGTTTTTCAGCAATACGGTTTAAAAAAAGTAATATGGAAAAGTTAGTCAGAAGAAGAGATAGTTTGTTATTGGGCTTTAAAATGAGTTTTTCTCCACGTTGTTTACCATTTGTTACTTTTTTGAAAAATAAAACAAAATTTTTCTCTTACATTTGCTAAACAAAAAACCGAATGACAATAGAGAAAAACAATTTAAATATTACGACTGAGGCGCAGCCTTAGCCGAACAAGGGGTTTATGAAAAAAGCAGGTATTATTTTTTACTGTATTTTGTTGTTTTCTTGCACAACGCAAAACACAACGCTATCGCCTTTTGTCACTATTTATAAACGTGATTGGGTCGGCAATATTCTCCCAGAATATATAATATTAAGAAGACAGCCAAATGTTTTTGAAATATATGCGCCAATTATATACGGGAGTACTGTTGGAGAGTGGACTATCAACAATGATACGTTGTTTTTATTCCCGAAATATGAATATTTTAGTAGAAATTCAGAATTGAAATTTTTGAAAATATCAATCCAGGATACGAGCATTACAACCGTACCTCATCAGTATTTAATACAAAATGATTGTTTGATTGATATAACAGATTATAGTATTGTATTGCCTGAATTATTTAATAATAAAGAATATAAAGCCTTGTATAGACGTGTAAATAAACAATAACCAAAGTCCCTGTTCAGCTGAGGCTGCGCCTCAGTCGTAATATAAAAGACAGGTTCTATATTCAATGGCAACAGATTTCTCCACTTCGCCCACGCTCGGCGTAGCGTCTCGCTACGTCGTTGTAAAAAGCAAGGCTTTGCCTTGTACAAGTCGAGAGACTTGTTTTAAAAAAAGCGTAGTCAGGAGACTACGCTTAGCAAAGTACTTTTGGCAACAGATTTCTCCACTTCGCCCTTTGGGCTTCGGTCGAAATGACGAGAAAAACGAAAATAAGAAACAGGAGAAAGAGGGCGGCGCAAAGCGCCGCCCTCTTTCTCCTTAAACACTACCGCGCACCGTCATTCCGAGCGAAGTCGAGGAATCTCTAACCAAAAGAGCGTCATTGCGAGGAGGAACGACGAAGCAATCTTTTGCGCAACAGAAAAAGATTACTTCGCTACGCTCGTAGCGACGTTTATGTGTTCAACGTAGCGAAGACGCTACGATAAACAAAAAACACGCGTTTAAATTATACTTTTATATTCCCGTATAAGTTTCGGGAGTGAGTGCTAAAAGTTCTTTTTTCACTTCGTCCGACACATTTAGCGATTGAATGAATTGCTTAAAACTTTCGCTGGTTATGGTGGTGTTCGTGCGTGTCAATTCTTTCAACGCTTCGTAAGGATTCGGATATTGTTCGCGGCGCAAAATAGTTTGAATTCCTTCGGCAACCACCGCCCAATTATTTTCCAAATCAGCCGCAATTTTTTCGCGATTAATTAATAATTTATTCAATCCTTTCAATAGCGAATTTATAACCAATACGCTGTGAGCCATTGGTACGCCAATGTTTCGCAATACTGTGCTGTCAGTCAAATCGCGTTGCAAACGGGAAACAGGTAACTTTGCAGCCAAATGTTCAAATAGCGCGTTAGCAATTCCGATATTTCCTTCGGCATTTTCGAAATCAATCGGGTTTACTTTATGTGGCATTGCCGACGAACCAACTTCTCCGGCTTTGATTTTTTGTTTAAAATAATTCATCGAAATATACATCCACATATCGCGCGCCAAATCAAGCAAAATCGTGTTGATACGTTTAAGCGCATCGAATTGCGCTGCCAAGCAATCGTAATGTTCAATTTGTGTCGTATATTCCGAACGCGATAGACACAACGATTTTATAAATTTATCGGCAAACGATTTCCAATCTATTGTCGAATATGCCGCGTGGTGCGCGTTGAAATTTCCTGTGGCACCACCGAATTTAGCCGCATAAGGAATAGTTGTTAATTGTTCTTTTTGTTTTTGCAATCGCTCCACAAACACTTGTATTTCTTTTCCTACACGTGTGGGAGAAGCCGGTTGTCCGTGTGTATGAGCAAGCATGGGAATAGTTTTCCACTTCTCAGCTAAGGCTTGTAATTTGTTCAGCAATTCGTCGAGTAGGGGATAATATACATTCTTTATCGCATCGCGAAAACTGCGAGGAATAGCAGTGTTATTAATGTCTTGCGAAGTAAGTCCGAAGTGAATAAATTCTCGATAATCTTGTAAATCTAATTGATTGAATGCTCCTTTCAAAAAATATTCGACCGCTTTTACATCGTGGTTTGTAGTGTGTTCAAAGGCTTTTATTTCTTCTGCTTGAACTTCCGTAAAATCGGAATATATTTTTCGCAATTCGGAAAAATATTTTTTATCGAATGCTTTTAATTGAGGTAGAGGAATTTCGCATAGAGCAATAAAATATTCAACTTCCACCAACACGCGGTAACGAATGAGCGCATATTCCGAAAAATATTCGGCAAGACTTGCCACTTGTTCTCTGTAACGTCCATCAATAGGCGAAATAGCTGTAAACTTGTTTAAATTCATAGTTCTGATTTTTTGGAGTTACAAAGATACATTAATTCTAAATCATTTGCCAATTTTCCATTTTCTATTTTCAATAGTTTTACTTACATTTGTCTAACTTTTAACACGATTAAATAATGAAATATTTCAAGTGCTTGGTGGCGTTTTCCGTAGCGTTATTTTCTCAATCCTTTGCGTTCGCTCAAAATCCGTGGTCTTTGGAGCAATGTGTCAAGTACGCGTTAGACCATAATATTAATATTCAGCAGCAACAATTGCAGGCGGAGCAATCGGCGAATACCTTGTTTCAATCTAAGTTTAATTTTTTGCCGAGCGTAAATGCTAATGTTTCGTATCGAGTGGGTTGGGGAACAACCGAAACACGTGTCGTGAAAGACAGCACCACTACAAATGTGTTTATTGATAATACATCGCAAAGTATTACTCCGAGTATTTATGCGTCGATAAATCTTTTTGAGGGATTGCGAAAAATTCATACGTTGAACAAAAACAAAGCTGATTACAACGCGGCGCAACAAGAAGTAGAAAATTTGCGTAATAATATTTCGATAGAAGTTGCTCGTGCTTATTTGCAAGTTTTATTGTCGAAAGAAGTATTGGCTACTGCCAAAAAAAGTCTTGAAAGCGTGGAAGAGCAATTAGCCATAACGCGTAAACTTGTGGAAGCCGGTAGTCAGCCATACAGCAATCAATTGGAAATCGAAGCGCAATTGGCATCGGAGCAAGTGCAACTTATAACTGCTCAAAATCAAGTGGAAGTAAGCTATCTGACACTTTGCCAATGGATAGGTGTTCATCGGAGTTCGGCTTTTGAAATAGAAACGCCAAGCATTGATATTGCTATCGTTCCGGCTTCGGAATCCGTAGATAATCTTTATGATTTGGCGCAACGCTTACCGCAAATACAAATAGTCGAATATCGAAAAGAAAGTGCAAAACACGCACATTCTATTGCAAAAAGTCGTTTTTGGCCGACTTTGTCGTTTTCGGCGTCTTATGGCTCCGGTGCTTATTATTCGAGTGCTTTACCATCCGTAAATTTTTGGGATCAAATAAATCAAAATGTAGATTATGGATTTAGTTTTGGTTTGAATATTCCGATTTTTCAAAATTGGAATATTGTAACCGGTGCAAAAAATGCAAAATTGAATTATAAAATTGCCGCGTTGGAAGTAGAAAGACGTCACGATTTGCTTTATAAAGAAATTCAACAAGTGGTGTTGGAAGCTTCGGCGGCTTATAATAAATACAAAGCCGGCGACCGAAATGTAACGGCAACCGAAGAATCGTTTCGCTATACACAACAAAAATTTGAAATAGGTTCGGCAACATCTACGGATTACAATGTGGCGAAAAATAATTTGTTCAAAGCGCAATCCAACATGTTGCAAGCAAAATATCAATATGTTTTCCAATTAAAAATTTTAGATTTTTATAAAGGAAATCCTTTTACTCTATAATTTACAAATACGACTAACGAAGATTAAATAATATGAAAAAGAAAACCCTTCTATGGATAATAATCAGTATCGTGGTGCTGATTATTGTGATAATAGTTCTTGGAAATAATAAAAAAGAAGAATTGGTGTCGGTAACAGCCGAGTTGCCCGTTCGTAAAACAATTACGGAAAGTATTCCGGCAAACGGAAAAATTCAACCGGTAGTGGAAGTAAAAATTAGTCCCGATGTGTCGGGCGAAATCGTGGAACTGTATATAAAAGAAGGTGACCACGTAAAAAAAGGCGAATTGTTGTTAAAGATAAAACAAGACTATTACATATCGGGACGTGACCGTGCAGCAGCACAGCTCAATTCGGTAAAATCACAACTGCTGCAATCGGAAGCACAATTTGCACAAACAGAACTTGCGTTTAATAGATCACAAAAATTGTATAACGAAAGAGTGGTGTCGGAAGCCGATTTTGAAACGGCTCAAATGCAATATAATGTTCATAAACGCCAAGTTGAATCCGCTGAATTCAATGTGAAAAGCGCGGAAGCAACTTTGAAAGAAGCAGAAGAAAATTTAATTAAAACAACGATTTATGCGCCAATGGATGGTGTGGTGTCTAAACTTAGTGTAGAACGCGGCGAACGCGTGGTGGGTACTTCTCAAATGGCAGGTACGGAAATGTTGCGTATCGCGAATTTGAATGCAATGGAAGTATTGGTTGATGTAAACGAAAACGATATTGTTCGCGTAAAACTGCAAGACACAACCGTTATAGAAGTAGATGCATATCCGGCGCGTAAATTTAAAGGAATTGTAACACAAATTGCCAACTCGTCGAAAACAGCAGGAGCAGCCACAAGTGCCGACCAAGTAACAAATTTTGAAGTGAAAATTTTTATTCTTCCCGAATCATACAACGATTTATTGACGGCTTCTACGCTAAATCCGTTCCGTCCGGGAATGTCTGCGGCAGTGTACATTCAAACCGAAACGCGCGAAAATATTTTAGCAGTTCCTATTCAATGCGTTACTACTCGTACTGATTTAGGGGTGGCAGATACTACGAAAAAAGAAACAGTTGTTGCCGAGTTAGAATCTACCGATATTTATGTAGAGCGCGTGTTTGTGGTGCAACCCGACCAAACTGTAAAATCAGTTGTGATAACAACCGGTATTCAAGATAATACACATATTGAAGTAAAAAGCGGATTATCGGATAGCTTAAACGTGGTGAACGGACCGTATAACGCCATTTCTAAGAGATTGAAAGAAGATACGAAAGTTCGAATTACTTCTAATAGTACAAGAAAATAATATAAAAAAATACGTGTAACTTGGCTCTTTTTCTGCTTATAGAAACCGGTACAGCTGTTTGTTCCGTAGCGTTAGCGCGCGATTCACAAATAGTAGCTCTTAGCGAAAATAGCGAAGGACAAGCGCATGCTAAATCTGTAGCTCCCTATATTGATACTATTCTGGCAAAACAAAACATTGATATCAATGCTTTAGATGCTATTGTGGTGAGCGAAGGTCCCGGTTCTTATACCGGTTTGCGAGTAGGAATTTCGGTAGCAAAAGGAATTTGTTACGGCATAAAAAAACCATTGATAGCAGTGAGTTCGTTGTTGTCGTTGGTGTATTTAGCGATTCAAAAAAAGAAATTGCCAACGCCCGATTGCCTTGTTGTTCCAATGATTGATGCTCGGCGTATGGAAGTGTACACAGCAGTTTTTGATGCAAAGGCTAATCAGTTATCCGAAACAAAAGCAGAGATTATTGACGAAAATAGTTTTGCGGATATTTTGCAAAAACAACCTGTTTTATTTATTGGCGATGGTGCCGGAAAATGTCGTTCATTGTTGCGGCATCCGAATGCTTATTTTGCAGATATTTCGGCATCGGCAATAGGAATGCTCACACCGGGGCAGTTTGCTTTTGAACACCAAAAGTTTGTGGATATCGCCTATTTCGAGCCTTTTTATTTGAAAGACTTTGTGGTAACGACAAAGAAAAAAGTTGTGGAGGAATAATTGATGGATACGAATAATAAAATTATATGTCCGAATTGCGGCACTTCAATCGATGTGAACGATGCTCTTTCGCATCAAGTAGAGGAGCAATATAAAAAGAAATACAATGAACTTTGGACGAAAAACGCACAGGAATTAAAACTTAAATCCGAAGAATTGCAACGTCGGGAAACTGAATTGCAAAAATCAAAAGAAGAACAAAAACAAATTCTTGACGCGCAAGTACAAGAACAATTGCAAAAGGAAAAACAAACACTGACGGCGGAATTAAAGCAAAAAATAGATTCGGAAAAAGCCGAAGAATTGGCACTTATCAATAAGGAATTGCAAGAAAAATCGGAACAATTAAAAGAGTTGAATCGAGCAAAAGCCGAAGTGGAACAAATAAAAAGAGAGAAAGAAGAACTAAAAGATAAGTTGGAATTAGACGCTAAGAAAGCTCTAAACGAGCAATTGGCAATAGAGCGCGAGCGAATACAAAAATTAGAACAGGAAAAAAATCAATTGACGGTTGTGGAATTGCGCAAGCAATTGGAAGACCAAAAACGATTGACCGAAGAAATGATACGCAAGCAAGAGCAAGGTTCTATGCAGTTGCAAGGCGAGGCGCAAGAATTAGCAATTGAAGATTGGCTTCGTCAACAGTTTCCTTTGGACACTATTGACGAAATAAAAAAAGGAATGCGTGGTGCCGATTGTTTGCAAATTGTAAATACTCGGATGTCCCAAAATTGCGGGTTAATTTATTACGAAAGTAAACGCACAAAAGACTTTCAGGCTGCGTGGATGGAGAAATTCAAAATCGATATGCAAGCACAAAAAGCTACTTTCGGAGTGTTGGTTACGGAGGCCATGCCTAAAGATATGCCGCGTTTAGGACAGCGTGATGGAATTTGGATTTGTACTTTTGAAGAATTTAAAGCCTTGTGTTTTGTGATACGAGAATCGGTTATTTTATTGCATTCGGCAACGCAATCGCAGGAAAATAAAGGCGAGAAAACGGCTATGCTTTACAATTATCTTACCGGTAACGAATTTAAACAACATGTTGAAGCGATTATCGAAAGTTTTGTGCAAATGAATGACGACTTGATGGCTGAACGTCGCGCGATGGAACGATTGTGGAAAACGCGCGAAAAGCAAATCCAAAAAGTGGTGGATAATACTACTTATATGTATGGCTCTATCAAAGGAATTGTGGGGAATGCGATTCAATCGATAAAACTAATGGAGTTGCCGGAAACTACCGAAGAATAAAATTTCTTTCAGAAAAGCCAAACTACCAAATATTTTTTTTAAAATGTTTATCTTTGCTACTTTAATAGCTTAGCTTGCTGAATATGTATAACCTTGAAAAAATAAGAGCCATAAAAAAGAGAATTTTTATTTTTTTTACAGCCTTGTTTTTGTTATGCAATTTTTTGTTACATGCACAAGTGGACACCAGAGGTACAGATTTTTGGTTAACTTTTGGTCAGATTTCGAATCGTCCTGATACTGATATTGATGTTAATCTGCAAATACGCATAGCTGGGTGTGACCAAGCCGCTACGGGTAAAATATATTTTACAAATATCAATGATTCTGTTAGTTTCAATATCAATCCCGGACAAGTATTTACCCACAACCTTACTCTTTCTCAAAAAACGGCTGTTTATAATACAACAACGGGAACAAGTAATAGAAGTATTCATATTGTTAGTTCGGAACCTGTTACGGCTTTTGCTCTTAGTCAAGCTACTCTGAGTACCGATGCGACCAATATTCTTCCCATTACTGCCTTAGGTACTGATTATTACCAAATTTCATATGCTTCAGTGTACAGAGATGCTTATTCGGTTGTAGCCATCGAAAATGCTACGGAAGTATATCATAACGGCACATTGGCAGCTACTCTTAATGCAGGTCAAGTATATTATCGTATTTCGAATACCGATATCGATATGACAGGCTCTCATATTACTACCGATAAACCGGTAGCTTACTTTATGATGAATCGAGGAGTATATATACCTGCTGGTGTTTGGGCTGCAGATGTTCAGTTTCAGCAATATCCGCCTGTTAATACATGGGGCAAGAATTTTTTTGTACCGGTAACGCATCGCGGTGTCGAAAGAGTCAGGATTGTAGCTTCACAAGATGGTACCAATTTGACTGTAGCAGGAGGAGTTTTACCTACGACTGTTCCCGTGGGTAGTCAAAATCGCTTGACCAACCTTAATGCCGGTCAATGGGTGGAGTTGGAAATAAGGATTGCCGATAGAGGCTGTTCTATTGTCGCCGATAAACCGGTGGGCGTTTGTGCGTACTTGGTAGGCGTTGAGTTTTCGGGAATACGGGATATAGGAGACCCTGCAACAGCTTGGGTTCCGCCAGTAGAGCAGATGATAGCTTCGGCAACCATAGCACCTTTTGTTCCAACCGGAGAAACAGCCTTAAACAGTCACTATGCATTGGTTATAGTACCCACAAATGCTAAAGCCCAAACTACTATGACTACAGGTACGGGTACTCCAGTGGCGTTGAGTGGAGGTACTTGGTATGATAATACCGCTGTGGGTTATTCTTACTATATTCGTAAATTGTCAAATAGTGCTACTACTGCATATACTTTTGCAAATCCGCAAAAATTGTTTGTGTTGGGATATGGGCTTGGGAATCATGAGTCATATTATTACGTAGCCGGTTGTGCTTTCCGCAGCCTCGATGTGGCTTTCTATGCCAATGATATTCACTATCAAGATTTATCGGCAGAAGTTATTTGCTCTCAGCCTACCCAATTTCGTGCCGAAATAACCGGAGATATAAGTAGCTCTTCCGGATATTTGAAATGGTATATTAACAATATAGAAGAACTTGCTGCTCGCGACCAATGGACTTGGAGTAAAACCTTTGCTGACGGTACTTACAACATAAAAATGGAGGTGCTCTATAACGACAACAACCTAACCACTAAAACAGTAGAAGCCGAAATGGTTGTAGCTACCACATTAAGCATCATTACCCATCCTTCTATATCGCCTGCAGAACAATGTACAAATACAGGTGATTTTTCTACAGCATTAAGTATCGCGGCTACCGGCACCGGCTTAACCTATCAGTGGTATCGCAATACCACAGCTTCTAATACAGGAGGAACGCTTATTACCGGAGCTACAAGTGCTACTTACATTCCTACAAGCAATTTGCCGGCTGGCAATTATTATTACTATTGTGTAATAACAACGACGAGTGTTTGCTCTAGTACAGAAACCAGTAATGTATCGGGCGTGCATGTGATATATGAATTACCGTCCATTCCCATTGTAACTCCTTTGTCTGATATTGTTTTTTGTGATGGAGATTCAGTGGTGTTAAGAGCCATATCAGCAAGAGCAATAAAATATCAATGGTACACTAATGGCGTTGCGATATTGCAAGACACATTGCCAACACTCACGGTTAAGCAGTCGGGCAGTTATACAGTAGATGTGTGGGGAGCAGGTGATTGCCCTGCTTTAGCAACAAGCAATACGGTAGAAGTTGTGGTACATAAGGTGCCGACCAATCCTGATTTAACAGCGCGTTCGGTAACCGAATTTTGTAAAGGCTTATCGGTGATATTAGATGTGTATGCAGATGATGTTGTAAGCTATGAATGGTATCGCAATGGAACTAGAATATCGGGCGTTTCGGGAAGCAGTTACACGGTTGTTGAAAGTGGAAGTTATACCGTAAAAGCTCTTGGTTCCGGCGGCTGCTATGCCGAGCAAACCAGTAACGAAATAGTTGTAACCGTATATGAACTACCGACGAATCCGATAATTTCGCCGTCAGACACAATAAATCTTTGTGATGGACAATCGGTATTGTTGACGGTTACTTCAGTCGGAGCCGAGTATTTCCAATGGTTTAAAAATGGCGTAGCGATTCCGTTAGGAGTATCGTCAACTTATTTGGTATATGATCCCGGAAAATATACAGTAGAGGTGATTTCTATAGAACAATGTGTTCCCGAAGAAAAAAGTAACGCGGTTCAAGTTATTGTTATTCCTTTGCCCGGCGATCCTGTATTGATACCGCAATCGGCAACAGATTTTTGTGAGGATTTATCGGTAGATTTGGTTGCACAGGCAAGAGATGCGATTGGTTATGAATGGTATAAAGATAATGTATTGATAGCAGGAGTAACAGGAGATACTTATACGGCATCGGAAACCGGTAATTATTATGTGGAAGCGAATGGTGGCGGTGATTGTTATGCGCTATCTTCCAGCAACGAAGTGTCGGTAGTTGTACGCAAAAATCCGTTGATTCCTACGATTTATCCAAGTCCTGCACCGCCCTACTATTACGGAGTAGATTACAGATTAAATCTTAGTCCGACAGAAAACGGAGTTCGTTACAAATGGTATAAAGATGGTGTATTTATTGGCGAGTTAGGAATAAGTCATTTTATTCCCATTTTGAAAGATAGCGATTCGGGACTTTATTATGTAGAAGCAATCAATGAATATTGTATGG
>JGI994J12354_10004333_pt1 | contig 12808 bp, 13 predicted proteins | sample IntmicLarv3ML3BL_FD_12354 | JGI IMG/M metagenome (IMG submission 12354)
CGCACAAAATCGCTGCCGATCTTCTCTTTTTCCTTCCTGTGCGCACCGACTTGTCGACACGTTCTACTCGTCTCCCTCGGCGCAATTTCGGTGCAATATCGAATATCGTAGCCGCTGTCGAGCAGAAAATAGCGTCCGCAGTTATCGCATTTTCGTGGAATATGCCCGGCAATCATGCCGCGATAGAGGTCGGTGTAGAGGAACGCAGAAAGCTCGTCAAACACCATTTTCTCCGCCAAAACAAGCCTATTTTCGTCCGCAGAATCGCGCACGCTCACGAACGAAACCCTCGTCGGAAACTCAATCTCAACATGCTCAACCGGCTCAATCGAGCCGGTTTCTTTTGCGTCCTCCAACGCCATCTCGAACGCGTTTCGCGCGTCGCGCTGATAGCGGCCGAACGCCGCCGCGTACGCCGCAGGCGTGCGCTCGGAGATGTCCGCGAGGTACCACTCGACGAAGAAACCTGTGTTGCGAATGAATGTCTTGATGCTCTCCGCGAAACGCGCCAATCGTTGTAACCACTGCACATACATGCGGTTGCGCTCAGTGCCGAGCGCAACCATGTCGTCCGTTTCCTCCGGATGCTCGCGCAAGAAGCTCAATAAATTATAGTGCCGATTGCTCGACTGCGCAAATAATCTATACACCGGTAGCTGCAAAAAGCGGCTCCAGAGTGCATCAAGAATCTGCTGCGCCTCCGCCGCGCTCGTTGCGTCGCGAGCAGAAATAAAAATCGTCATAGCCTCGAGCAACTCCGAAGCCAGCGCGTCAATTTTCCGCAGCACGCCGCCGTCGAAATTGAGAAGCTCCACGGCGAAGCTACCGAGCGGAAAATGCTTCCCGCCGACGACCACTTCGCCGCCGGAAAAAATCGCCACAAAGCCATCGAAAAAATCACTGTTCATCGAATACATATTCATCCTCCGTGTCGGATTGAGATTGCGCTTGTACCTAACCTCGCCGCTACCCATTGACAATCGGTCGCGGCAATGTTATGCTCAAATTGTACCCGACAAATATCAAATTGTCAATCCCGAATTGAAGAAGGTGAACAAAATGCTGCGAACAAATCCATAGCGAACCGAACGAAAAGGAGGAAAAATCTTGCCACTCGAAAAAAACTATTTTCAAATGCCCAACGTCATATTCAGCTACCGTCTAACCCCAATCCAACTCGCAGTCTACAGCTACCTCATCTCCTGCGCCGGAGCAAAAGACTTCTGTTGGCCATCAATGCAAACCATCGCCACAAACTGCAACTGCTCAAAGAACGCAGTCCGAACTGCAATCCGAGAACTAGAGCTTCGCGGATTCGTCCGAACAATCGCCACATTCCAAACCCGCAACAACGGCAAATCCCGTCAAACAAGCAACCGCTACATAATCCTCGCACTGCCGAGTCTGCGAGGTCTTGCATCGTGACGGTGGGCGCGGAACGCACATCTCTCGCGTGTCGCCGCGTTGTTGCCCTTGTGTGCGCTTTTACGGACACGGGTGAGGAAACCACACGTCCCCCACCCCACAAAACGCAACGTCGCGCGAAATTCGGCGATCTCAGCATCACCAAAACTACTGTATTACACACGTACAAAGTTTAAGCAGGTTAAAGCGCGGCTCCGTTCGCGGAGCCGCGCAGACCACAACCGCCTGCAGTGCAGTCGGTTTTCGGGGAGTCGAAGGCTGTGTCGCGTTCCGAACAAGGTACACCCTCGCGGAATACCGACGCGGTAAAATGCCGCAGAATCAAGGAAAATCGAGAATTACACGAGGTCAAATCGCGAAAAATGGAGGAAAAATCACATTTGAAAACCGAAAACAAACAACGCACAAACATCTGGCTGACCCCGTCACTCCTCGCTAAAATCGACAGCCAGCTCGAAGCCACAGACAGCAAAACACGCAGCGAATACCTCACGAAAGCCGCAGAATTCTACTCCGAATACGTCGCGGCAAGCGGTGCCGAAAACTACATCTCTGCCGCAATTTTCGGCGAGCTGGACAAGCGGCTCCGTCAAAACGAGGCACACATTTCCAAGACACTTTTCAAGCTCGCGGTCGAGGTTTCGATGGCACTTCACATTGTTGCGAGCCTCAGCGGAATCGACGGAAAAACATTGCCGCAGCTACAAAAGCAGTGCATCAAGGAGGTAAAAACCTCGCTCGGACGCGTCAATTTCCGAACGCTTTATGAGGATTATGCCAATGAATAGCAAGACAAAAACCGGACTTTCAATCTCGACGGAACTACTCGAGTTGGAGGCAAGTCGTCGCAACGAACTCGGCTTCACGAGCCGTTCAGAGCTGTTTGAAACAGCGGTTCGCGAGTACATTTCCAAGCGCGAAATGGCACGCTTCGCGGACACCGCCGCGACTGTTTACGAGCAAATCGAGGCGCACGCGATGCACGAATTTGAGGAGCGGATGGCGAAATTGATGTTCAAAATTGCAATCGAACTTGCGCAAAATAATCTGATGTTCGCGAACCTGTTTGAGCTCGACGAGCGCGTGCTGTACGAGCTTCGTAAGCAAGCGCAGCAGCTCGTCCGCGAGAGCAACGGCCGCGTGTCGTTCGACAAAGCGGTCAATTTTGCGGAGAAAAACAGCGTGCAAATCCGCAAGAAAACACTGCTGAATTTCTTGGAAGATGACGATTAAGGAGCAAAAATGCCAAAGAAAACCTACACCAACTACGACGAACTCCCGCTGATGCTCTCCGTCCCCGAGGTCGCCGCCGTCCTCGGCATCTCCCGCGCCGGAGCGTATGAGCTCGCGCGAAGTCGCGACTTCCCGGCGATGAAAATTGGCTCCCGCATTGTCGTTCCGAAAGACAACTTTCTGCTGTGGATTGACGCGAAAATATCTGAAAAAACGGTAGCTTTGTGAGCCGAACTGTGGTATATGTGTAGTGCGAAAGATGAATCTTTCGCACCGGAGTTGTGGCTTCGCCAAACTCCTCAGAAAGGAGCGAATATCCATGCCAAAACGCAGAAGCAACGGCGAGGGGAGTATCAGAAAGCGAAAAGACGGACGATGGGAAGGACGCTACACCATAGGCACTGACCCCGAAACAGGGCGCGTCCAAAGCAGAAACGTCCTCGGGCGCACACAAGCCGAGGTGCGCGATAAACTCAAAACCGCGATAAAGCAGATTGAATCCGTAGACGTGCAAAAAGCCGAATCGTACACACTCGGCGCATGGATTCGCCAGTGGTTCGAGGTTTATTCCGAGCCTCACGTGCGCGAATCCACCGCGAATTATTACCGCAATTACATCGAAAATCACATCGTTCCGAAGCTCGGAGATGTGAAACTCGCAAAGCTCACAAGCTTGCAAATTCAGCGTTTCTACAACGACGCAAGCACCAATGGTCGCGTGCCGAAGAATGATAAAATCCAAAACTTCAGTCTCTCAAACCGCACCGTCCGAGGCTTGCACATGCTGCTGCATAACTGCTTGGAGCAAGCCGTCCGCGAGCGACTGATTGCAACAAATCCCACGGATAACTGCAAAATCCCGCCGAAAGAACGCAAGGAAATGAAAGTCATCCCCATCGAGAAAATAGGCGATTACCTCCGCGCCGCCGACGAGCGAGGTGTGTTGCCGATTTTCTACTTGGAGCTATCGTCAGGCTTGCGCCGCGGCGAGCTACTCGCACTACTTTGGAGCGACCTCGACGCAAAAAAACGTACCATAGCCGTGACAAAAACGGTGCATAGGTACAGCGGCGAACTCAAGGTTCAACCGCCAAAAACCGAGAATTCGGTTCGCACAATCGTCATTCCGCAACAGGCGGTTGACCTGCTCATCGCGGAACACGAAAAGCACCCCGACAACGCATATATGTTTCCGTCGCCGACCACCGGAACGATGTATGACCCCGACGCGATGGGTCGCATACACAAAAAACTCCTCCGCGCTGCGAACCTCGACAGCGGCATCCGATTTCACGACCTCCGGCACACATTTTCAACGGTGATGATCCAAAACGGCGTGGATGCGAAAACGCTCTCCAGCATGCTCGGACACTACTCCGCCGCGTTCACCCTTGACACCTACACCCACGTAACAAGCCGAATGCAGGAGAGTGCGGCGCAGAAAATGGCAGATTTCATGGCAGCGGTGATGTGAGATTTTACGCACACATGCCACACCGTCCACAGCCGTGCTACCGCGTTATTTCCCCGTTTGGGTCAAACTTGGGTCAAACACCAAAATCCACGCACCACCCACACAAACGCAAAAAAGTCGTTACAGCTTAGTGCTGTAACGACTTTTCCGTGGCTCTTTAGGTAGAAATAGATGCACCCACGACCCATTGCGCACTGCAAATGCGAGGTGTTTCGCCGAACTCACAACCTTGAATTTTGCGTTTCCAAGGTCTCTCGGCAACACAAAATGAACCCTGCGGCATTAGGCAACCACATGTGACCAAACGGCTTTCGGTGCGAAATTCACAACCGACCTCACGCTCGTTTATTTGCTTCTGTCTCCATCAACAAACTTCTCCTATCGGATTACTCATCGCAATCGTCACATTGTTCGCGACCGAAGCCCTTGTCTACATGCTTTGCTCAAACGCCATAGCTCGCTGCACTTCCTTCGAGCGTTCGAGCAGCCGCGTTTGCGTTTCCTCGAACGCCTCCACCGATATAATCGCCGGATGATTGTTCGTATAGAGATACTGGTCAACCTCGCGATTTGCGACTTGCTTGCCGTCATGTACGACCGTCTTTTGCAACCGCACTTGACCAGTATATTTCTCGTTCCGCAGTAGCTTGCCAATAGCTTCACGCCCCCATCGCGGCTTGCCCATCGGTGAGGGGATTTCGCACTCGGCTAAATAGTTCGCAATTTGTCCGAGGCTTGCACCATTGAGGTAGTGCCCGAAGATTTGTCGCACGATGTCGGCTTCGTACTCGCAAACAGCGAGGTCTCCGCGCTCGTCGCACTCGTAGCCGTAGCACACGCGGTTCGCGAGTTTCGACGTACCGTCGCGGAAAGCGTTACGCATTCCGGCGGTGATGAGTTCGGATTTGTTCTTGTTCATTTGTCTATTACCTCATTTCTTGAAATAGTAAAAACCCGACGGCACAAGCCGGCGGGTTTTGTGGATTGATGTATTAAATTCGTGCTTGCAATAGCCGGGCTTTAGGTGCGGTAGCGCTTGAATTGCAGTCGCTTTTTGCATATAACAATAGGTGGACAGAACGTGTATTTCTGTCCACCTATGTTGGTCGGAGTGCCGAGATTCGAACTCGGGGCCTCTTGGTCCCGAATATGTGTCGCGGAGAAAATGCGGTGATATTACGCACAACTGGTGCCGTTTTGTCCGAATTCGGTTGCTTTTCAGTGCTGCTTTGAGCACCCAATCCACCGCGTGATTTCTTATCTTGGGTCAAAACTTGGGTCAGAGTAGATATTTCGGAGTGAAAAAGCTCACCACACATATCCCTAAAACCGCACTTCTTAGCCTCACGAAATTCACACAACGCAAAATCTACCGCCCTCCACACGCTGCACCCACCCGCCCCACCAAATGTAGGGGAAATATATAAACAAAACGAACCGACCAATGTTAAATAGCCTGTGTATAATTATCACCTCCCCGTTGTGGCGCGAGTGGGAGGCGCGAAAACGCAGCCTTGCAAATTACCACAAATAACTGTATAATATCGGCAGTTGCAAAGCTTAGAAATACGAATGCGAGGGTAGATAAATTTGTTTTTTGTAATGGTGCTGTCCGACGATGGGCAGGAAATTGTTGCTTTTGTTTACGACAAGTACTTCAAGCGAATGCTCTTTATCGCTCAGAAGATTTTAGGTAAATCAAAGGGCGAAGATGCGGTAAATGACGCATTTGTTAAATTAATTGAGAAATTTGAAAATAATCCCGAGGATTTGCGTGATAAACCGGGAACTTATTTTGTCATAGTATGTAGGAACCATTCGCTGAACATACGAGCAAAAGATATAAAAGACGCAGAACACTTGAACGACGACGATGACAGCGTTCTGATGGAAATTGCAGCGGACGAATCGCCCGAGATTGACAGCCAGCTTGTCAATAAAGAGGGATACGGCGTACTCGTTGACGCAATCCGCAGAATGAAGCCAACTATGCGCGAGATTTTAGAATACAAATGCATACTCGAATACACAAACCAAGAAATTGCCGAAGCAATGGGATTAAGCGAAAATGTAGTATCTTCGCGAATTGACAGGGCGAAAAAGAAGCTCCGAGAAATACTCGGCGAAAGCGAGGAAATACACAATGGAGATTAGCGAAATTGACTTCGAGCGGCAGTTAAAAGCCGCATTGATAAAAGCCGCGGAGATTGACTATATGAGCAAGATTCCGCCTGACGACGAGATTATTGTATCGCCGACACTCAAACACAAAATGCATCGGCTGCTCCGAAATCCCTCCGGCTACATTAGGAATCGACGCAGACCGATTTTTATGCGAGTATTGCGGACTGCGGCAATGGTAGCAATCTCGCTCACGATAGCATTCGGTGCATTGATGACTGTACCGAAAGTGCGAGCCGCTGTGGTTGACTTCGTTCGCTCTTGGTTTTCGACGCACACGGAGTACAGGATAGTCGGGCTACCGAACACGGAAATTGGCGCATGGAAGATTGGTTACGTTCCGCAAGGATACGAGTTGGCAAATGACTATTCCGACGTGTTGGGTGTCTTTCTTGAGTTCAGAAATGCGGAGGGTGCCCTACTGTTTATTGATATAACGGGTGGCGCAGGCGCTATTTATTTAGATAATGAGCACGCCGAGTTTTACGAGATAGACATAAACGGAAATAGTGCAGATGTATATGAAAGCAATACGGTTGGGTACCCGAGTCATATAATTGTGTATGACGCAGGAAAAACTATAACAATTACTGTTTCGGGCGAAACGGAAATTGAAGAATTGATAGAAACAGCAAAAAGTATTGCGCCGCAATAGAATCACCCGTCACTGCGCCGTCTTGATTAAGACGGCGCAATATTTTATCAAAATTTATGGAAATATTTTCTGAAAAAACGTGATAAACATCACTCGTTTTTTGTCATAGTTAATAGAAGCATAAAATAATAATTTGGAGGCAAACAGCATGAAAAAGAAAATCTTAGCGTTACTACTCGTTTTCGCACTTCTCATTCCGGCGGCAAACGCATTTGCTGCAACGCCACCCACTGCCGAGGTTTCTCCGGGAGGCGGAGCCAAGTACACGTACATAAGTGCTATAACGCCTAAGTTAAGCGTGTCCGGCTCTACCGCGACTTACTCTTTGAAGGTCACCGGCATATCCTCGGTGACAAGCATCGGTGCAACACTGCAATTGCAAAAGCTGAACGGTAGCACATGGTCGGATTATGGCTCATCTTGGAGCGCATCGTCCTCGTCGAACGTACTTTCGACAAGCGGCACTAAAACGGTCGCCAGCGGCGGCACATATCGGCTCAAGGCAACCGTGACGGTTTACACTTCCGGCGGCAGTGAGACTGCATCGGCGAATTCGTAAGCAGTGCTGTAGCACAGCTTTCAACGTAAAAGCGGTGAGTCCGATGGTTTAGTTTGCAACGCAAAGACATGGAAGATGACAACATACGATTTTATGAAAGGAATTACTTAAATGAAATTAACAAAAACGATGAGACGTTTACTGGCGATGCTGACGGTTGTGGCGCTACTCTAGTGCCCGTTTTCTGCAACAAAATACAGGAGGAAATTTATGAAATACACTAAGAAATATATTGCCATCGCAGTGGCTGTGGTCATATGCGCGGCATTGGTGACCTTTAATGCTCCGGCACTGGCAGCGCAAGCGACACCTACCATCACATCGCCCTCAAATGGGGGGATGTATACACGCGGGAATATATCAGTAACGTGGAATGGTGTCGCCAACGCTTATTACAGATTGACAATCAAGGACACCACTGTTAATATGACAGTTATTAGTAATGCGTTAATACCGATGAATTATTGTAGCATTTCGCCGATACTGTTATACGAGGGGCATGAATACAAAATAACAATAACTGCAACAGTCGGAACAACGGTTACATCCTCAAGCTGCACCATCTTTATTGTTCGGTCTTCTGCACGTACAACGGTACTTGACAGAGGAAAAGCGATGATTAACAACTTTTGGACACCAACACAGAATCTAACGGGCTGGGCAAGCGAAAAGATGTTTTATGCAAACACCACATATTCGGGGATTGCATACTCACAAGAAAATCAATCAACTATCGCGTCTGTTCCATGGATTCATACATCGACAAATTTTTCCGTAACGAATGCGAATTTTTACAACAATACAACTTCCGGCGGCGGAAGCACGCAACCGAGATATGGTAACGATTGTTCGGGATATGCTAGTATTTGCTATAATATAAGTAGGGAGACCACGTCGACATTTGGCGGTACTGCTGATATCGGATATTCCGGAGACACAAAACTTCAAATGCTGGCAAGACTATCCCCCGGTGATTTGCTAAACTCACCGAGTAATCATTGTGTCGTCGTGGATTCCATTGCAGCTGTTAATGACGCAAATGGGAACTTGATTTCTTTGACTATCAACACTATTGAACAGACGCCAACTTTTTGCCGAGCAGGAGCAAAATCGACTGTCGGAACAAGTAATCTTCTCAACTCAAATTACGTTCCAATTGTTGGTAAATCTGTGGCTGCTCAAGATTATTCATGGGCATGGAAATAAGCGTACGTTTCTAGGAGAGAGTGATGACAAAGGGTAGTCCTCTCTACAACGGTCGCATCGCAAGTATTATGAAAGCAAACTGATTCCGAGGCGTGCAATGCGGATGCACATAAATTGTCTGCAAATATTAGTATACAAGGAGAATAGCCATGAACAAAACAGCAAAAAAACTTACTGTCATTACCATATGCGTGTTGTGTGCTGTAGGCTTTAGCGTTTTTGCATACGCCACTATTAACTACGACAAGATATACGGTATATCGTTTGAGTTAACCGAAGCAAAGCCATACACTGGCGAAATAAACAACTACCACAACGGTGCGGAAATGTTCACCTCGACAATTCGTGACGGTGAATACGAAAAAACGCTGGAAGTAGTTCACGTTGACATACTACTTGATAGTGTCGAAATTGCTTTTATTCCGGAATTACCAAGCCGAGAAGTGTATGCGGGTGTGCGAGCAGTTTTCAATGATAATTCGTTCGACATTATTTGGTCTGCTGACGCAAAATGGTCATCTTCTGATGAGCAAGTTGCGATTGTTAGAGAGAATGGCGCAATTGTGCCTACCGGTGTCGGATACACAACGATAACTATGGAATACAGCGGCAAGAGCATTTCGCAGACTATAAAAGTGGCATTAGGCGAAGTTGCCAAGCTGGAGTTTGCGCAAGAATCGGCTGTTCTTATCATTGATAAGGGCAAAACGATTGGGGATTCCTCTTTGACGTTGCTTGCTTATGATTCAGATGGACATGCGGTAGATGTTAGCCGCGATGCGAGCGTTGAATTAACGAGCGATGATGAAGGCGTTCTATATTTCAAGGATTTGGCAATGGTTGCGAAGGATGTAGGAGAGGCAAAAGTGACAGCAGTATTTGGCGGACAGTCTGTATCCATCTCCGTTGATGTGATTTCATCGGACAGCATATACGACATAGAACTTGATATAGAGGGTGTATTCTATGTTGGGTATAGCACGGTGTTGCCTGCATATGCCGTGTATGGTGATGGTGAACGGTTCAATGTGCAGTGGTTAGCCAATTGGACATCCGCTGATGACAAGGTGTTGTCGGTAGCATCCGGATTTGTGGATGCAAATGCAGAAGGCGGGTGTGACCTGACAGTTTCGTTTATGGGCATATCAAAAACGATAAATTGTAAGGTCATTCAAATGGGCGTGAATTAATGATAGTTTTGTAGCATAGAAAAAACAGTTTGTGTTGCCTACGATAGAGCAACATATCGAAGGTTCGAGCGGGATTTATTCCCGCTCGAACCTTCGATATGCTTGTGCTATAGCTTTTTTGTTGGTTGAACGTAACTTCGGCGATATAGGCGTTTTGCGATTCAAGTCACCTTTCCACGCGTGTCTATATGCGCGCGTTTATCAGAACACTTGCAATCTCGTTCTGCGTCAGTTCGTGCGCACGGAGCAACTCGTCGCAAAACGCTTCAAGTTAAAAAAGTCCATTCTCGTTGATTCTACGTTGAGCAGCACATCGGTGATTGTGCATTTCAGTGCCGACTTCTTTTCGGCAAGCGCGTTTGTGAAATCTACCGACAGCGAACACACGCCGTCCGTTACGAAAACAATGGCAGCATTCTCAAAATCCTCATAATCCATGAGCAACAGCGCTTCTGTAATGGGGGTTTCAATGCATGTGGCTCCGCCAAGGAGTGTTTCGGCCGCAGCACAAACATCCTCCACAGAATACTCGCATGGCTCAAACACATCGACTTTACAGCTGTTCGCGCCCGAAAAGTGTATCAGCGCGAAATTCCTGTCGCCGCGCATCGCCGCATTGAGGAGTGTGAGCGCAACAGCTTTACCCCAAGCGGCGTCGGGTTTCGTCGAGACACATAGTAATGTCGCCTGCCCCTTTGAATAGCCTCGCGACACTTGTGCTGCGGTAACCGTCCCGTCTGATACTTACGCAAGAACAGCGGAATCGTCGCCGACGTCACAAGTGCGGCGAAACCAGAGGTCAAAACGCGGTTGAGATTGCGCCCATACTCAATTGTGTATTTTTCTCCGTGCCCGTAAGCATAACCGCTTTTTCGCGCATTCGCCGCGACTTGCTTAAAGCATCCGAGGTATTTCGCAATTTCTTTCAGCGTTTCGCTCCGATGAATTCGCGAGATTACGGCGCGGTCAAGCTCCAGCTTCGTGCTGTCGTCGCCGCCGTCCTGTCCCCAAGCCTTGAGCGTAAGCGTGACATCCTCCGCCTTTCCTTTGCTAAACTGATTCAGCGAAATTGTAAAATGAAAGAACAAACCAAAGGGCTTCCCGATCCGGAATTCCTCTGTTTTATGTTTACGCCACCAGCGCACTGAAATCTGACACGGCAATGTGTCGCGTCGGATTTCTTCGTCTTACACCCCCGCACGATGCCACTCATTCACCCTCACACCGCATTCAACAACTCCCGCAGCTCCTCCGCGTTCAACTCCCCCGCATATGCGCGGTCACGCAACACAATCGCATGCTCTGCCCACACCAAAAAGTCGCTCTGCAGCATCTTTTTCTTGCTGACGCGCGCGTGGTATTTTTTATACGCTGTCCTATAAACGGCCCAAATCGGGTCGTTTTTTATTTTTTCCTCGTGTGACTTTTGCGCACCAATCATGCGGCACGTCTGCTCCTCCTCGCCCGGCGCAAGCCCCTCGCAGTAGACGTAGTCGTACGCGGTTGGGTTCGCGAAATACCTGCCGCAGCAGTTGCAACGCCGCACTTTCACACCCATAACAATCGACTTCATCAGCTCCCAACGCGCGAAGTCGAACAGCGAACGGAAGTCTATGATTTCGCAAATCTCCGGCGCGTTCGAGCCTTTAGGCGGCACACCAAAATCCACGAGATTCGCCGTTGCGATGCTCATCAAGTCACGCGCGAGGTATCGCCGGCCATACGCATCGAAGTGCTTCGGACTGCGCTCGTCGTACACGTCATCGTAAAATCGCTCGTACTCGCGACCGTCGGAGTAGTTTTCCAACAGGTCGGCGTAGAGCAACTGCGCACGCAAAATATCCGCGCGGAGCATGTGAAATTTCAAGTAAAATGCGTTGTAAACTTCCTTGTCCGAGCGCGTGAAACGCGTGTTTTTGTTGAAGTTTTCGCCGTAGTAATCCGTGAGCATTCCGTGCAGCGACTCGTGGGCAATCTCGACCTCGCTGTACGGCTTCAGTGCGAGCAATATGTCAACCATAGTGTCCGCAAACCGTTGCACCGCTCGGACTGTTTCGTAATTCGGCAAGCTGTGTCGCGGCGTGTTTTCCATGACCGACTCCATCGCTTGATACGCCTCCTCAATGGGCGCAAAATCTAAGTTCAGTATGTCCGCAACGCACTCTCCCAACCCGAACTCGCATCCGCCGATGACGTATTTTTTATCGTAGTGCCAGACCTCAAATCCAAGCACTCCCGACAACTCATTTATATAATTCTGCCACTCGTTCATATGCTCCTCCTCAGTAGACAATTCAAATCGTCGTTATAGACTATCGCTGCAACATTGTACATCGTCCATTGTGTTTTGTCAATGGGAATGTTATAATCCGAAGTGGGCAATGTGAAAATATAACCGTCCGTGAGGAGTGAACAAAATGCAGCAGACAAATTTATAAACAACAGAACAACAAGGAGGAAGAATATTGCCACTAACCCAAAACTACTACCAAATGTCAAACAGCATCTTCAGCTACCGCCTCAAGCCAATCCAATTCGCGGTCTACTGTTACCTCATATCCTGCGCCGGCGCGAAAGAAATGTGCTGGCCGTCAATGAGCACCATCGCCGCGAACTGCAACTGTTCAAAGAACGCGGCGAGAGATGCAATCCGAGAGTTGGAACGTCGCGGATTCGTCCGAAGAATCGCATCATATCAAACCCGCAACAACGGTCAGTCCCGCCAGACGAGCAATCGCTACATAATCCTCGCGTTGCCGAGTTTAAGCGGTCTCGCGTCATGACAGCGCGGCAACCGAGCACACACCTCGCGCGTGTCGCGCCTTTGTCGCCCCTGTGTGCACGCCCTCGCAACGCGAGGGCGGCGGGTAGGGAAAACACACGTC
>JGI994J12354_10004334_pt1 | contig 12808 bp, 12 predicted proteins | sample IntmicLarv3ML3BL_FD_12354 | JGI IMG/M metagenome (IMG submission 12354)
ACCTTACAGCCGCCTGTTTAACCATGTGCGCGAGCGGCTCTCGCTCTGCTATTACTGTGCCTGCCGGCCAAACCGCCGCAAGGGTTTGATGCTCGTTGACAGCGGTGTACTGCTGGAAAATGTACAGTGCGCCAAAGAGGAAATCCTCCGCCAGCTCGATGTTATGAAAGCAGGTGAATTTACCGATGAGGAGTTGGCGGCCAGCCGTCAGGGTTACCGCACCGTGCTGCTCTCGGCGCTCGATTCACAGGCGGCTATAGACAGATATTACGCCGACCGCGTGTTTGACAGTGAAATCATAACCATCGAGCAGTATGCCGACATGGTTTCAGCTGTTACGCGCGAAGAGGTAACGGCCGCCGCCAAGGGCGTTGAGCTCAAGGGTATTTTTTTATTGGAGCCAACGCTGAAAGCCGGAGAAGGAGAGGATGAATGATGAATCTTAATGCTGTGAATAACGCCCTGCTGGGCGAAACTGTATATACGGGAACCCATTCATCAGGGCTGCGGGTTTACGTTTATCACAAGCCCGAATTTTCCAGCTCGTTTGCCATGTTCGGCACGGTTTACGGCTCGGTGGACAACCGTTTTAAAACCAGGGGGCAAGCTGAATTTACCGAGGTGCCCGAGGGTGTTGCCCATTTTCTTGAGCACAAGCTTTTTGAAAACGAAGACGGCGATGTATTTTCGCTTTTTGCCAAAACGGGTGCGTCGGCCAACGCATACACCTCCTTCGACCGCACCTGCTATCTTTTTTCCTGCACCGATAATTTCGATATTAATATGGAAACACTGCTCGATTTTGTGCAGTCGCCATATTTCACGGCCGAAACCGTGGGCAAGGAGCAGGGCATTATCGGGCAAGAAATAGATATGTATCGTGACAATGCCGGCTGGCGGGTATTTTTCAATCTGCTTGCCGCGCTGTACGAGCGGCACCCCGTTCGCATAGATATTGCTGGCACAAAGAATTCAATAGCCAAGATAACGCCCGAATTGCTATATGAATGCCACAGCGCCTTTTACAAGCTGAGCAACATGTTTATCACGGTTGCGGGCAACATTGAGCCAGAGCATGTGGCCGAGCTTATCGACCTCGGCCTGAAACAAGCCAAGCCGGCCGAAGTTATACGCGATATGCCCATAGAGGGTACGTCCGTATTTAAAGACCGAACCGAACAGCATTTGCCCGTGGCGCAGCCAATGTTTGCGCTGGGCTTTAAGGAAATGTGCACCGAGCCGCAAAAATCGGGGCGGCACCGGGCTGCCATGCGGATTTTACTCAACCTGCTGGCCGGGCAAACCTCCGATTTATACCTTTCGCTTTTAAACGATGGGCTGATAAACGACAATTTTTCAACCGAATATTTCACAGCGTATGGCTGTGCCGCCCCGATTTTTTCGGGTGAAAGCCGCGACCCCGACACCGTAAAAGCCCGCATACTTGCCGAGATAGAGCGGGCAAAGCGCGAGGGCTTCAACAGAGATTTATTTGAAAACGCTAAAAAAGCCATGTACGGACAGACCGTGTCTGTGTACAACAACCCCGATGATATCGCATCCATGCTAACCGAATGCATGGTTATGCACGAGGGGCCGTTTGACGCCGCCGATGTTATAGGTAGTCTTACTATGGAGGATATCGATTCGGCGCTCAACGCAATAGCGCCGGAAAATTGCTCGCTGTCGCTGATACTGCCATAAAATCACGCTAACGCCGCTTAGTGTTCTGTAACGCTTAAAATTTACAGAGTGCCGGAGTGGCATTACATAAAAGGAGAATTTCTATGAATAACATAACAATTTTTGGCATAGAGCTAAGCATCGACCCGGTTATCGGCAAGATAGGCCCGTTTGAAATACGCTGGTACGGGCTGATACTGGCCATGGGTCTTGTATGCGCTATCGTCTATTGCCTGCGCAGAGCCGACAAATTCGGATTGAGCAGCGACCGGCTGATGGACTGCGCCTTAGTTTCGGTGCCTGTGGGCGTGCTGGGCGCGCGGCTATACTACATGTTTTTTTACGGAATGCCGATAGGCCAATTTTTCCAGTTTACAAATGGCGGTCTGGCTATATACGGCGGCATAATATTCGGCTTTTTAGCTGGATACATAACGTGCCGCATTAGAAAGCTGGACATACTCAGCGTGTTTGACATAGCTTCTCTGGGCTTTTTGATAGGGCAGGCCATAGGCCGCTGGGGCAATTTTACAAATCAGGAGGCCTACGGCACTATTACCGGCTCTTCATGGTGGGGCATGACCAGCACGCGCATACAATATGAAGAAAACCTTTTGCCCGGCCAACTCGTGCATCCCTGCTTTTTGTACGAATCGGTTTGGTGTATTATCGGCTTTTTGCTGCTGCATAATATCAGCAAAAAATTCTACAAATTTAAAGGGCAGATATTTTTCATGTATCTGTGCTGGTATGGGATAGGCCGCGTTATAATTGAAGGGCTGCGTACCGATTCGCTTTATATCCCGGGCACCGGCATACGCGTGTCGCAGCTTTTATCGGGGCTGCTTGTTTTGGCTTCGGCGGCCGCCATTGTCTTTATGTACCGCCGCGCAAAACAAAAGCTGACACAACCGGAATATGTATCCGTTTTCGGCGATATCAACGAAGACGACCTGCCTCTTGATGAGCCACCTCATGAGGATGAAATAAAAAACGAAACGGCAGAATTGACGGAAGCAGATAATCAGATTGAGGAGGATACAGAATAATGCCGACAGTTATTATGGATGGGAAGGCTGTATCTACAGCCGTTAAAGACAGGGTGCGCGAGCGGGTGGCCGAGCTAGCCGGGCGTGGAATACAGCCCTCGCTGGCCGTTGTGATAGTGGGGGACGATCCGGCCAGCCGTGTTTATGTAAACAACAAAAAGAAGGCGTGCGAGTACACGGGCATACAATCTGAAGAGATCGCTCTGCCCGCCGACACCACGCAAGACCAGCTTATGGAAGTAATAAGCACGCTGAATAACCGCAAAGATATCAACGGCATATTATGTCAGCTGCCGCTGCCCTCACATCTGGACGAAAAACAGGTTGTAAATGCTATTTCGCCCGAAAAAGACGTGGACGCGTTTCATCCATTCAATGTGGGTAAAATTATGCTGGGCGACATAGATGAGCAAAGCTTTCTTCCCTGCACGCCGGCCGGAGTTATGGAGCTTTTGAAGGCATATGATATAGCGGTTTCGGGCAAAAATTGCGTTGTGGTAGGGCGTTCCAACATCGTTGGCAAGCCGCAGGCCCTGCTGTTGCTGCGCGAAAGCGGCACGGTTACTGTATGCCACAGCCGCACCAGCGATCTGAAAAAGGTGTGCCGCGAGGCCGATATTCTCGTGGTTGCCATAGGCCGCGCCAAATTCGTCACGGCCGACATGATAAAGCCGGGTGCCGTGGTAATCGATGTGGGTATGAACCGCGACGAAAACGGCAAGCTGTGCGGCGATGTAGACTTTGAGGCAGCTAAGGAAACGGCCGGACTTATCACGCCCGTGCCGGGTGGCGTCGGCCCCATGACCATAGCAATGCTCATGGAAAACACGCTGCGCGCCTGCGGATGCGGACAATAGTACCCTCTTTCCCTATAAAACCCGTACTATTACAAGAAGCCGGGGATCAATCCCCGGCTTCTCAGCATATTATCTTGATATAATAACACAATTTTTGAGCTATATTTCAATTTCAGCATTAAATTTCACCTGATAGTCCAAGCTTGCAAAACGCGTAAATTCACCGCAACAAGTTCAATATATGGGCAAAATATGTAAAAAATTCACAAAAATATAATACAAAATATCAATAAATACTTTATATCTGTGAGCTTTTTTCACTTTTTTAACATAATTTTCACTTTGCTTGGTATAATAAGGGATACTAGGAGGTGTTCGTATGTTTAGTTCCAAATTGAAAGAACTGCGTATTAAAATGGATCTTACCCAAAAGCAGATAGCCGATTCACTGAAAATCGACCGATCTACTTACAGCTACTATGAATCCGGAAAAACCTGTCCGCCTCTCGAATCGTTAAAACGTCTTGCCATGATATTCAGCGTTTCGTTGGACGATTTGCTCGAACACGATACCGCGTCGTCGGCCCAGCCGGCAACCCAGTTTAATTCGACCAGGGTTGAATACAAGAAAAACATTCCTAATGATACCTCCGCTCTTACCAACCAGGAAAAGGAATGTATTGTGCTTTTCCGGCAACTAAATGAGAAAAAAAAGACCAATGTGCTGCGTGTGATGGAAAAACATTTAGAAGATTTCAAGGTTTAGCCGTTTGGCTAAACCTTGATTTTTTAAAGTAAATTCAAATCGTACGGGGTGTGCTGATAAACTATAAAATTTATCCAGTTTGAAAATAAAAGCGATGCATGCGCGCGCCAGTTTACCACGGGGATATTTTCGGGGGAATTTCCCGGGAAATATCCCTGCGGAAAGGGCGGGGCGCCTTCTTTTTTTAGGTCACGGTGATATTCGCCGGCCAGAGTTTCGCGGTCGTATTCCGAATGCCCCGTTACAAAAAATCTGCGGCATTCGCGGTCGGCCACTATGTGCACCCCTCCCTCGCGCGAACTGGATAGCAGGCACAGCTGGCTGTTTTTAAGAATATCCTCTTCATAAATAGTGGTGTGCCGCGAATGAGGAACATAAAATTCATCGTCAAACCCACGCATAATAGGATGATCAGGCAACAGGTTTTTATGCCGAAAAACACCCGTGAGCTTTTCGGGCAGGGTACGTTTTTCTATGCCGTAATGATAATAAAGCCCGGCCTGCGCACCCCAGCATATATGCAGCGTAGAATATACATTATGGTTTGACCAGTTCATGATAACCGAAAGCTCGCGCCAGTAATCCACATCCTCAAAGGGCATACGCTCAACGGGTGCGCCCGTTATTATCAAGCCATCGTACCGGCTGTCTTTAATTTCGGCAAAGGATTTGTAAAAAGTGAGCAAATGCTCTTCGGATACATTTTTGGCAACATGCGTAACTGTTTGCAGCAAATCTATTTCAACCTGCATGGGTGTATTACCCAAAAGGCGCAAAAGCTGGGTTTCGGTTTCTATCTTTGTGGGCATGAGATTTAGTATTAATATCTTCAGCGGCCGGATATCCTGATGCGCCGCGCGCAACTCATCCATAATAAAGATATTCTCGCTTTGAAGTATTTTTGCTGCCGGCAAACTATTGGGTATTTTAATAGGCACGCTGACTCACCCCCGCAATATAGTAGTGGAAAATATTATACCAAAACGAGCCACATTATGCAACCGGTATTTTGGCGCGATAGCGGCAAGAGCGTTCCCTATGAAAAAGCTTGTATTCTTTTTCAAAATAACGCTATCGGCCCGTTTCTTTAGTGGCGGCCAAAGAAAGCGCGGTTATCTTCAGGAATGCCCGGCCAGCCACGCCTGCTTAACAGCCCCGGCAACCTTCTCGGCCATCTCGCGGTCCAGCGCGCTGGGCAGTATGTGTTCGCGGCTCAGCTCTTCGGGCGGCACGGCTTCGGCTATTGCGCGCGCAGCCGCTATCTTCATAGCATCGGTAATATCTGTGGCGCGGGCATCCAAAGCGCCGCGGAATATCCCGGGGAAAGCCAATACATTGTTTATCTGATTTTTAAAATCCGAACGGCCTGTGCCCACAATGTCGGCCCCGGCCTCTATGGCTATGTCGGGCATTATTTCGGGCGTGGGGTTGGCCATCGGGAAAAGTATTGGCTTTTCGTTCATGCTGCGCACCATGTCGGCCGTCACCACATTTGGCGCGGAAAGCCCGATAAACACATCGGCGCCTCGCATAACATCAGCCAAAGAGCCGCTTTTGCCTGTGCGGTTGGTCATGGCTGCCAGCGCCTTTTTGTCGCCCTCAAGTCTCGGGTCCCCAGCGCAGAGCGCTCCCTTACGGTCGCACACAACAACATCGCCCAACCCCATTGCCAGCAGCAGCAGCACAACGGCCGTACCGGCCGCGCCCGCTCCATTTACCACGGCCGATACATCGCCCAGCTTGCGCCCCTGTATCTTCAGGGCATTCAGCATGGCAGCCAGCGTAACAACGGCCGTGCCGTGCTGATCGTCATGAAATATAGGGATATCGCAGCATTCTTTCAGCCGCCGCTCAATTTCAAAGCAACGCGGAGCCGAAATATCCTCCAGGTTTATGCCGCCAAAGCTGCCCGCCAAAAGCCGCACAGTGTTTACTATTTCGTCAACGTCCTTGCTGCGTATGCACAGCGGAATGGCGTCAACACCGCCGAACGCCTTAAACAGCGCGCATTTGCCTTCCATAACAGGCATAGCGGCCTCAGGCCCGATATCCCCAAGGCCGAGCACAGCTGTGCCGTCTGTCACCACGGCCACAAGGTTTCCGCGACGTGTAAGACTATAGCTCAGGCTGGTATCTTCGGCTATTTTCAGACAAGGCTCGGCCACGCCCGGCGTATACGCCAGCGATAAATCATCCTTGCTGTTTAGCGGTGCGCGGCAGACAACCTCTATCTTGCCCGCCCATTCGTAATGTTTTTTCAAAGATTCTTTAGCGTAATCCATAAACTCCATGCTCCAAATCATTTTTTTGATATTGTATCACAATTGCCGTAAAAAAACAACGGTACACATTGCTATTTCGACATTTGCTTGTTTATTTTCCCCAGCATTAAACTGAGTATATCGCAAATAAAAAACGAGCATACCGAGAGCCTTTCGCATTGTGCGAAAGGCTCTCGGTACTTAATACGCCCTCAGGCGATTTTTGTTATTTTTGTGTTGGCTGCGACACCTTTGCCAAAAGCACCATTCTCGCATCGGCAAATTCATAGGCGCAGGTAGACAGCGTTACCACCCTGTCATTTTCAGACAGACCTATATCACGATAATTTTTTGCGTTGTTCTTTACATAATCAAGATATGTCCCGCTAATTTCGAGATTATATATTTCCTTTTCCGTAGAGGGATTTATTACCATGTAGGCAAAAAATTCCAGCTCGAGCCTATCTCGAGGAAGATACACCGTGCCGTATCTGTTTGAATCGAAAAAAGCCTTATCATTAAAGGATTTCAGGGTGCCGAACATACTGCCGTTTTTCATATGGTGTCCATAGATAATGGTGTTTTGCGATGTAAGCTCTTTATCGCAGCGGTAGTCCATAAAAACAGACCCAGCCGCCGCGCTTTTGCCGTTTATATCGCGGCGAAGATAATAATCGTTGTCCGTGTATTTCACAATGGGATAATCTATTTTTGTATTATTCATGGTGAGCCAGCCTATTGCATCAGGATGCTTTTTCTGCAAATCTATAATGCTTTGATTTACATTTTTCCCCTCACCGCTTTGCTGCTCAGCGCCCTCAAAATCTTCCGGCTTGAATCCCATAACCATGTCATGCGTTTCCGATTCCTGCCTGTAATCAGCCTGTATCATGTATATCTGATAACCGCTGTAAGCAATGACGACGACAAAACACAAGGCCAAAATAACACATATAATCGTTTTGAGTTTTTTCATATGTTCAAACTCCTGCCATTAATCCAAAAAACATACACGCGCCAAGCCCTGAATATCAGCGCACAGGGTTATATATATTTAGGGTGTTGTCCGGTTAAATTCATTGTTTTCACAAATTCCTCATATGGGTCGGAATTTTCAGGCGAAGCCGCTGTCGTAGGCTCATCTGCATCAGATGGGGCAAGCTCCGGAGGCAGGCTTTGAAATACCGCCGGCCAATCCGCCACTTCTACAGCGGCCGGTGCCTCATAAGAGGTCGGCTCAACCGAGACGTTGTCTATTGCTTTGCTTAAAAAGCCTTCTATGTCTGCAAGATGCACATCTGATTCAACCGCATATCTTTCATGGCTTTGCCGCATTGCCTGCGTGAGCTCGTTCAGCTTTGTAAGCGCTGCGTGCACAGCAAAAAAATCAGCTTGAGCCTGACCGCGTATTTTCTCAGCGTCACGTTTCGCATCCTCTATAATGCTAATGGCCTCTTTATGGACGTTCTCTAAAAATTTCGCAGCATCGCTGCGCGCGGCTTCTATGGTTTTTTTGGCTTTTTGTGCGGCATCCTGTTCGGTCTGTTCGGCTATTTGTGCCGCTTGATTCAAAAATCCGGTAACCCGCAAGCTTTCCTTTATGCGTTCTTCTTCCAGCCTTTTTGAATTTTCCACCAATTGTAAAAACTTGGCGTCATATTGCTTTATTGTATCTGAAAGCGAATGGTTCTGCCACTTTAAATCCTCTATCTGCTTTTGCAGCTCGGCAATTACCGCATCTACTTCCTGAGTGTCGTAGCCATTTTTAGACTGCGTAAAATTCATTTTCATATCTGGCTCAAACACCCACCTTGCAATAGATTATTGGAATCAACCGTTCTTAGGCTGGCCCACAGCGGCTTTGAGCGGCTTTATATCGCTGTTTTTCCAAAACGGCGGGGTTTTGCGCCAGTATTTATATAAACTGGATATATCCCCATAGGCCTCAGCAAAGCATTTAACCACGATTGGCGAAAAAGCCAATCCACTGTTTTCGTTTATGGATTTTTTAACTTCTAACAAAGGATTTCTAAACATTCCGTATCGTCCGGAGACCACTGTGTCTATATGGTTGGCGACAGCGCATATCCCTGCATGAAGAGGAATATCATTTCCGAAAAGCATGTCCGGATAGCCTCCGCCGTCGTACCGCTCACAGTAATATTGTACGGTTTCAAGTATAACCTGACGCGCACGGTGATCAGACATCTCTTCGTTGAGCTGCTCCCTCAAAAACCGCTCTCCCGCAGAGGGATACAGCTGATGCTGATTGTAGACGAGATAGGCTCCTATATCATGATAAAGGCAGCCGTAACGCACCGCGTTTATGTATTCGTTGCGGGTCATTTCGCCCGGGATTGCGTCTTCGGGTATATGTTTCGCCATTTGCCCCGCTGTTACACAAACCTGAACACAGTGACGCTTGAGAGGAAGGGGAAGATTGGAGAACGCCACCGCCAAAAGGCCAGCAGACTCATTGTATGTAAAACAGGTAAGATGCTGTATATCTTGCTTTGAAAGGCGGTATCTGTACCGGTTAAACAGTCCTCCATTATTCCCCATTGTATTTTACCTCCGTGTGAAAATACGTTTTGAAGTCAATATGCAGAGCACGGCGATAAAGCCTATAGAGCTGACAATGAGCAGTGTTATCCATAGCTGCATATTGCTGGCATCCTCGGTTTTAGGGTTGCCGGGCGCATCCTGCCGTGGGGACGGCGGCACATTATCTCTTGTGTTGGTTATAATATAACCTGTGGACACACTGCCCGAAATGGTTTTTTTATACTCCGCGGGCACATTTATCTCGTCAACCGTCCATGTGTCTTTAGCATTAAGCTCAACCCACGTATGGCTCCAATAGTTTCCGGAGTTCAGCGTCACCGCCGAGCCGTGTGGGCTGCCATTACGGTAAAGCTGCACCTGAATGTAGCTTGGGTTGCTGCCCGCGCCCACCCAAATCTTATTAACGTTGAGAGAAATATTTTCTTGATCGCGTTTTACGGGCTTGCTTTTCGGATATGCCACCACTTCCCGAGTCCACTTGCCAGCCTGTTCCTCGTGAACAGCAGGAACGGCAACAAGATAGGGTGCAACAATATATTCGCAGGCATTGACATCCATCTGCGCCACCAAATAAAGCCCTGCCGGCAACGAAGCATGATTCGTTCTGCCGCTGTTGTTCGTGGTTTTGACATCTCTGGATACATTGTTTGCGGATGCATATGCATGGAGCTGCGCAGCGAGGGCTATGTTTTTTTCAAGGCTGAGATCGCTGAATTCGACCCCCGCGCCGGAAAACGGCGGAGCAACATCAAAGACAATACCCGCCGGCGTTTCCCTTGCATCGGCAACGCGGCAAACAGACATATCCATCCCGCAAAGCTTCAAATCGCCAAATTCCATGACCAGCGTCAGGCTTGACGGCTCTGAATTTATTGCGAACGCCATTGTAGGAACCAGTATTATCATACTGATAATTGCGAGAATACAAGATGTGATTTTTTTCATTTTTGAATTCTGCCTCCTTTTTGAATTCTCCTACATTTTACAATAAAATATACGATTAGAACCAACATTACCGGAATTATAAATATAAAAATTACCATGAGCTTGTCCAGCAGTCTGGCTTCGGAATAAAGCGCACCCCAGTCGTTTACGGCGGCGTTTTCAATGCGGCGGCCGCGCACCAGCAGTCTATGGCTGTTAATTCCGTACGGCGTACATGTAACCAGCGTACAATAATCCATATCCGGATCGATATCCAATGCCTGCACCTCATGAGGTTCCACTGTTTGGATATTGTCAACCTGATAGGTAATTGTTTCGCCCATAACAAAAACCGTGAAGGAATCGCCCTCGGCCATTTTGTCCAGATGGGTAAACAATGTTGATGAGGGCAGCCCGCGGTGCCCGGTAATTATCGCATGGGTTCCTGTTCCGCCTATTGGCAGCGAAGTTCCCTGCATGTGTCCCAAGCCAATCTGTAATACCCCTTCGTCAGAGCCATGGTAAATAGGCAGCTTGACATCAATTTTGTCTATTACAAATATGCCCATAACTCCGCGGCCGGTATCAAGCTTCTTTTTATATTCTGCCGTTTCTTCCTCAGTGACATTAAAACGGTTCGGCTTTTTTCTCAGGCTTTCGTTATATTCGTGTGCCTCATCCAAAACCGCCTGCGTATTTTCGCCGGTCTTGACAGCCACATCATCCAAATATCCCGAAACAACCCGGGACTGGTTTCTGGAATTTACATAATCACTTATTGTGGGATACAGCAGCACGGAGAGATCTATGATGATAAACAGCACTACCGCTATACCTATTATATACTTTTTCATGAATCTATCCCTGCTGCTGCCTTCCGGCACCGGCGATAGCCGGTGCCATATCAGCAGTTTTTTCAATACGGGTTTTCTTATTCAGCGTCGAGTATGTTCTTTTTTTTGCGGAGGATAAAGAATGCAGCCAGTCCGACAGTGAGGATAGCGCTGACAACATAGAAAATGGTTGTGCCAACACCGCCCGTTCCGGGGAATACAAGGCCGCTGTTGTTCTCAATTGTGATAACATTGCCGTTTCCGTTTACAGGAGTTTCAGAGTCAACCTTCACAGTGTAAGCGCCCGATCCGGAATGTACAATTATGATGGTCTTGTCCGAGATTTTGTTAAATCCGGCAGGAGCTTCGGTTTCTGTCAGGGTGTATGTGCCCGCGTCAAGGCCTATCATGGCGATTTCGCCGGTGGCCGGAGAGACAAGGGTAGTTGTGATGTTGGTGGTGGCGGCTATTTGTGCGGCTGTAGCAACACTGTAGCTGCCGTCAACATTGAGATAGAAGCTGATTGCGTTTCCGTTCTTTTTAAGCTGGAATTTGGCGCCGGCCAAAGCAGACTGATCTTTTCCGTTAACCTTTAAGGCATCAATTCTGAAGGTATAAGCATGAACGAATTTTTCAGGCGTTTTGCCCTTGCCTGTGGTGTAAGGATTGTTGCTGTACTCAAGGTCAACCTTGTTGAAATTGTTCAGCGGAGCAATTTTGGCGGTTTCGTTGAGTATGGCAGAGTAACGGATAACGATGGAATGGCCTGTGGTCAATTTTACAAACTCGGTGGAATCGAAGGTTATGGTCAGCTTCTGGCCGGCAACAGCTACAGAATAATGGCTGTAGGCGGTGCCGTTCACTTCAACTATTACGTTTGCTTTAGCAAAACCGGCAGCCAGTGTAAATGTGGTGTCGAGAGTATCGTTAACTATGAACTGATATGAGCTGTAGCCGACCATGTTCGGAACGGCTGATGTGATTCGGAAGTATACGTCATCACCGATGTTTACGTCGGTCTCTTTTGCCCATTCAGGAGAATTGGCAGCAAGGTTTTTGTCAGAAATATTTTTGTCGATCGAGGGGGCGTCAGCCTTGATGTTGATCGCCGTGGGGGCAACCTTGTCAACAGTGTAAAGGTTGCTGTAAGTGGTTACTACTTCGCCGTTTATTGTGGTTTTACCAACAATGAGGTAATAACCAAAGTCCATGTTAGAAAATCGCACGCCGCTTGCACCATTCTGGGTGGGTGTTATGCCTGCGCCTAAGCCGGATGTGGCTGCATAGGCCGTCAGAGCTTTGTTCAGGGCGTTCATATTGGGTGTGCCTTCAAGATAGGCTTTGAGGTTGGGGCCAAAGGTGGGGTTTGCTGTAAGGAACCCGGCAATGCCGGCCACAGGTGTGTAGGCATAAGAAGCGCCGTTAACAGTTACGTCAAAAACCTTGTAGGCTTTGAAATCGGTGTTGGTAAGAGTGTGTCCTGCCGGGGCATTGATATTAAGTGTTGCGTTTTCGCCGGCCGCATTCGCGGTCATGGGCAGAACCATAGTCAGCAGCGCTACAAGCACCACAACCAAAGATACAATTTTGTTTTTTTTCATTTTTCTAACGTCCTTTTTTGTTTTTTAAAATTTACTTTTTGATTAACCTTTTAAACGCGGGATGCAGCTTGCATCGGTTAGTTTTTATCAAGACACCTCCTGCGTTTACGGTTTCTATATATCAATGTTCCTGCAGTGAACACGGATACCACTATTGTCAGTACAACCGACGTGATCATGAAGTTCAGGGTTCCGCTGCCTCCCACATCGGGGAATCTGGGGCCGCCGTATGTATTATTCAGCGTCAGCACAGTCGGAGTGGCTCCCGTGTTGTATGTGAGCCAACTGCTACTCCACGCTCCCGTTCCGATACGCTCCTTGTAGGTTAC
>JGI994J12354_10004335_pt1 | contig 12807 bp, 6 predicted proteins | sample IntmicLarv3ML3BL_FD_12354 | JGI IMG/M metagenome (IMG submission 12354)
TCCAACACCTCATACGGAATCTTTACCCACTCAGCCGTCATGGCATCAACGGTATTGACAGCGCGCAGCGCAATGGTATGCCCATATGCCCGTGCGTGATTCCGCACGCCGACGGAGCGGACATTCGGCAGAAGCGCAAAATACTGCCAGATGGATTTATCCAGTCCGGCTTTTGCGATTTCATCGCGAAAAATGAAATCGGCCTTACGCAAGATGTCCAGCTTTTCTTTGTTGACCTCGCCCAGGCAACGCACACCGAGGCCGGGGCCGGGGAAGGGCTGGCGGTTCACCATCTTGTCTGGCACGCCGAGTGCCGTGCCGACCTTGCGTACTTCGTCCTTGAACAGCTCAAGCACGGGCTCCACGAGTGCTTTGAAGTCGATGACATCCGGCAGGCCGCCCACGTTGTGGTGACTCTTTACCACGGCAGAACTATCCGTGCCGCTTTCGATGATGTCGGGGTATATGGTGCCTTGCGCGAGAAAATCGACCGTGCCGATTTTCTTGCCTTCTTCTTCGAATACGCGGATGAACTCCTCGCCGATGATTTTACGCTTCGTTTCAGGCTCCTCGACACCTTTGAGCTTCGCAAGGAAGCGCTCTTCGGCATCTACACGTACGATGTCCATGCCAAACTTGTCTTTGAACATACTGACGACCTCGTCACCTTCATTCAGGCGCATCAAGCCCGTGTCTACAAATACGCAGGTCAGATTTTTACCGACAGCCTTATTGATAAGCGCCGCGCAAACGGTCGAATCCACGCCGCCGGAAAGCGCCAGAAGCACCTTGCCGTCGCCAATGGTCGCCTTGAGTTGCGCAACGGTATCGTTGACGAAATCTTCAATTTTCCAATCTGCGGAGAGCTTGCAGATGTCGAAAAGGAAAGCTTTGAGAACGGCTTCGTCCGCTTCGCGGTTTGTAAGGTCGAGGGAGGGGAGGGCGATGCCAAGTGCTTGGATGGCCTCGGTGAAATCACCCTTACCGGCGTAAATAACGGCCTTCGCGTTGACGGAAGTAAGCTTGTCCGCAATGCCTTTTGCGTTGAATACCTTGCAATACACTTCCATGCCGCGAACAAGGCGCGCGATGACTTGGTTGTTTTCCCCGCCGAAGTCGATAATCGCAACGGTTTCATGTTTCATCACATATCATCTCCATAAATTAGACTTATACTTCTTGTAAAACCAACGCACCGCCAAGCAAGAATGATTGCTTGGCGGTACTGTTATGTTTAGTATTCTACACTGTAATTCGGCGCTTCCTTCGTCATCTGGATATCGTGAGGATGGCTTTCACGGAGACCTGCGCTTGTGATGCGGACAAAGCGGCCATTCTCCTGAAGCGAGGGAACATCCGGCGTACCACAATAGCCCATACCCGCACGCAAACCGCCCAGAAGCTGGTAAATCGTGTCGGAGACAAGCCCCTTGTAAGAAATACGACCCTCAATGCCCTCGGGCACAAACTTCGATGCATCCTCTTGGAAGTAGCGATCCTTGCTGCCCTTTGCCATGGCGGAAAGCGAGCCCATGCCGCGGTATACCTTGTATTTCCGGCCTTGGAACAGCTCCATTGCGCCGGGGCTTTCTTCACAACCGGCGAAAAGGCTGCCCATCATACACACACTTGCACCAGCGGCAATGGCCTTCGTCATATCGCCGGAAAACTTGATACCGCCGTCAGCGATAATCGGGATACCGTACGGCTTTGCGGCCTCGGCACAATCGTAAATCGCTGTAATCTGCGGCACGCCGATACCCGCCACTACGCGTGTGGTGCAGATAGATCCCGGTCCGATGCCGACTTTGACTGCGTCTGCGCCCGCTTCGATAAGCTCCTTAGTAGCTTCGCCTGTGGCGACATTGCCCGCGATGACTTGTAGGTTCGGGTATTTTTCTTTTATCTTACGGACGGCGTTGATAACATTCGCAGAATGTCCATGTGCCGTATCCAGCACAATGACATCAGCACGCGCATTTACCAGCGCGTCCGTACGCTCCATCATATCGGCGGTCACGCCGATGGCTGCGCCAACAAGCAGACGCCCGTATGAATCCTTTGCGGAAGCGGGGTACTTGATGGTTTTTTCAATATCCTTAATGGTGATGAGCCCTTTGAGGTTGCCGTTTTCATCTACGATGGGTAGCTTCTCAATCTTATGCCGCGTCAGGATTTCTTTTGCCTCCACCATGGTGGTGCCTTCCTTCGCAGTGATGAGGTTGTCCTTTGTCATAACCTCATATATCTTTTTGTTGTGGTTGGTTTCAAAACGGATGTCGCGGTTGGTGATGATACCGACGAGCCTGTCGTTTTCTGTCACGGGAACACCGGAGATATGGTACCGCGCCATGAGCGCATCCGCGTCATAAACATAATGATTCGGGGATAGGGAGAAAGGATCTGTGATAACGCCATGCTCGGAACGTTTCGCTTTATCGACCTCAGCGGCTTGCTCCTCAATTGACATGTTCTTGTGGATGATGCCGATGCCGCCCTGACGTGCCATTGCAATCGCCATGCGCGATTCCGTAACAGTGTCCATGCCCGCACTCATAATCGGTGCGTTCAGCGTGATCGTCTTGGTCAGTTTTGTTGTTAAATCAATTTGCCGTGGAATAACGTCAGATTTTGCGGGAATCAACAGCACATCGTCAAAAGTTAGCCCCTCTTGAACCAGCTTGTGCATTTTCCAACCACTCCTTCTCTTTTTGATTGAATTGATTGAACTCTACCAAAAAAATGATAAAAATTTCATGAATGATAAATAAATGATTCCGCATAGTTTACCAAAATTTCACGGTCTTGTCAACGACAAAATACACCATGAAACGCTACGGTTTTTGTGCAAATTCACTAGAATGCGGGATAAATATACAGAATGTTACTTTTTCATCGCCAGTCGGCGCTGTCCGAGGTAGGGCGACATCAGCCGCAACATTTCGTCATTCGGCGTGAATACGATGAATATCAGCTTGCCCTTGTAAGGCGCGGCAAATTTGTACGTATTTGCCGAGGGCTTGCCGTCGGAACAATCTTTGCGGACGACAGCATTCTTAAATACGGATTCATACCCCATGTCATCCACATGCGCCATCATTTCGATGCTTTTCAATTCCCCGGTAAAGAGGCGCTTGCGTCGGCTTTTGCCGTAGATACAATCCACGTCCAGGTCTCCGTTTGTTAGGATATACTCATACTCCCGCGAGAGCATTCCGAACAGGTAATACACGCCGAAGCCAACCGCGGCCACCGCGAAAAGGAAGAACTGCGGCGCAAATGTCATTGCCAAAAATAAAATGAGCAAACCGAGCGCAATGGCACCGGCTTGAAGCATTTTATCCTTTGTGGTAGGTACCTGCTTCACCATTTGTTCCTTATATACATCGTTCATTTGTTACCCTCCCCGTATTTGTTGCGGTGTATGGATCGCAACGCTGAAACTAATGCCCTTTATATTACCACAAATGCTTTTACGGCACAAGGGTTTGTGTGGATTTTATAGATTATTTACAGTTTCGGCGCAGGGGCGGCGCGTTGACTTTAATACTCTGATATGGTACAATTAAACATATATGTATGTCGTGACAAGCAGCGGACGGAAGCTGCGTTATACTCGTGCGGGATAGCACGGATGGAGGGAACGGATGAAAACCATACAAGGCAAGCTTACTGCCACTGTTTTGGTGATTTCTCTGCTTGGGATGACGGCGGTATCCATTCATGGATATTTGACAGCGCGACGATTGATTAAAACAGAAACCGTCCAAAAATATGAGAATTATGTCGGAAAGGTGAGCGGAACCATCAATGCGTGGTTTGTTGATTTGCTTGCCTTATTGGAAGATATGGAAAATGATATTGACTTCACGCAGGATTCCACTGCGATTTATAAGGCGCTTGCTGCGCGGCAGGATATTCGCCCGTACATGAGCACCTTGTTTGTTTCGCATGTGAATGAAAAGAATATGGTAACATCCTTGGATAACGAAGTCGGTGAGGATGTGGATTTGTCAAAGCGCGAATGGTTCATCGGCGCCGCTGCACACAAGGGCGAGGTGTATTACTCTCATCCCTATGCGGATGCTTTTACGGGAAAAGTGATAATAACACTTGCCAAATATGTGGACAGCCCGACACATCCCGCTGTCACCGGTGCGGATATTTACATAGACACACTAACGAAGACGATTGCCGCGATTGAGGCGCCGGCAGGAAGTTACGCTATCCTTTTGAATGCGAGGAATGAAATCGTATTAAATACGCATATCGATTTCCCTGACGCGACGTGGGGTGTGCTGACGATGGCCGCGAACGATTCGTATACCACGGTGAACGGGGCGATTCAAGCCGGTGACGCGAATCATGTAGAGGTCGTCGATTTTGACGGGATAAGCCGGTACTTTATCTACGACTCCATCGCGTCTACGGGATGGACCATCATTATTGCCGTACCGGCCTCTGCCATCATGAGCGCGGCGAACGGCTCTATTTTGTTTATTATACCGGCATTGCTTGTTGCCGCTATCATTTGCATCGTGGCTACGCACCTGTTTGTGAAGAAGATTATTGTAAAGCCTATCGGCTTGCTCACGGACGCGGCGGAGCAACTGGCGCAGGGTGAGCTGACAATCAATTTCGCGCGGAATCAAAACGATGAAATCGGTGTGCTGTTCGGCAGCTTCGCGCATGTGGTGTATACGGTGAACGGGCTGCTCTCCGATGTGCAGCGCGTTACAACAGAGCATAGCGAGGGCAATATGGAGGCCGCTGTCGAAACGGAAAATCTGCACGGCGTATACCTCAGCCTCGCGCGGAGCGTGAACCGCATGAGCGAGGGTTATGATGAGTTGCTTCAAAAAACCATTCGGTGTCTGGAGGATTTCGCGAACGGAAAATTTGATGTCACAATCGGCCAGTGGCCGGGGCAGCAAAAAGTGCTTTCGGACAGTATCCGGCAGTTGCGTACGAATCTTATTGGTGTCAAGAGTGAGATTGAAGTGCTCACGACGAATGTCCTCGCAGGGGATTTGAATCGGCGCGCAGATGCGTCGCCATTTTCGGGGGACTGGGAAGCTCTGCTTCTGGGGTTGAACAGGATTGCGGAAGCGTTTGCAATGCCGGTCAATGAAGCCGTTACCGTACTGGCGCAGGTGGTGCAGGGTAATCTGGATGTTAAAATGCAAGGAGAGTACAATGGCGATTTCGCACAAATGAAGGAAAGTTTGAATGAAACGACGGCTAACCTAACAAGTTATATTAGCGAGATTTCCGGGATGCTCGGCACAATTGCTGACAAGGATTTGCGGGTGCGTATTGCGCGGGAGTATCCGGGCGATTTTTCGATGATTAAAGATTCCATCAATCATATCAGCGATACCTTTCATACCGTGCTGACCGAAATTGTTTCCACGATGGACAAGGTTTGGCACGGCTCCATGCAGGTGTCCTCCACATCGACGAGCCTTGCGAGCGGCGCGAATGACCAGTCGCAATCCATTGTATCCCTACGCGGCGCCATTACAAGTATCCACCAGCAAACGGAAGCGAACGCGCACAACACGATTTCTGTTGACCAAATGTCTTTGGCGCTGCTTGCCAATGCGGATGATGGCAATCAAAAAATGGTGCAGATGCTGCGGTCGATGGACGAAATTACAAAGGCATCCGGGAACATTACCAAAATCATGCGCGTGATAGACGATATTGCGTTCCAGACAAATCTGCTCGCGCTCAATGCTGCGGTGGAAGCCGCACGCGCCGGCGACAATGGCAAGGGTTTCGCAGTTGTGGCGGATCAAGTCCGGAAGCTTGCTTCACGGAGCCAAACCGCCTCCAAGCAAACACAAGTGCTTATTGAAGAAACGGGTGGCAAGGTGAGCGAGGGTATGAAAATCGCACAGGAGACGTCGAAGGCTTTGCAAGCCATCGTGGAAAGCGTCGCTGCGATTTCCGATAGGACGGCCAATATTTCCGTTGCGACAAACGCGCAAACAAACGATATCAAGGATGTGGAAAACGGTGTCAACCGCATTTCGCTTGTTGTGGATCGGAACGCTGCATCTTCGCAGGAAATCGCCGCCGCCGCGCAGGAGCTGTCCGGTCAATCGGAGACATTGAATCAATTGATTCAAGATTTTCGTATTTAATCATCTCGCGAATATAATATTGACGTTTGAGTGAATCATTTTGTTGTGATATTCGTTTTGTTAAATAGGGAAAACCTAGTATTTAACGCAGGGGTGTTGATAAATGAAATTCAAAAGCATTGTGTCCCGTATTATTGTTTCCGTTATTCCGATTCTTGCGGTGACGATTACCATTTTCATATCGGTTGTATATCGTCTTTCTTATGAGCAGACAGACATGCAGTATAATGAGAAAATGAGTGAAAGCATTCGCGTTGCGAGTCTTGACATCCAACTTGAGTTGCAAAAAAATGCGAACATAACAAAAGAAATGGGTATTTATGGCAGCGTTTCCGGGCTGGATACGGTTCGTTCGAGGGAGCTTGCCGCGTATGTGAAGCAGTGTATCTGGTCGAATGAAAACACAGTCGGCGGGGGTATATGGTATGAACCAGCAGCCGTCTATGAGGACCGCACGCATTATAGCGCGTATGCGTATCGGGAAGGCAATCAAATGGTCGTTACGATGGATTATGCGGACACGGTAGACTACTTGGCTGAGCCGTGGTATGTGGACGCAAAAGCCGCGAACGGGCGGATGATTTGGACGGATGTGTATTACGACCCTGTTGCGGACGTCACAATGATAACCTCATCAAAAGCCTTTTATAATGAAAACGGGCAAATGCTTGGTGTGGCTACGGCGGATATGGCTTTGACAGATATACAAAGCATCGCAAGTCGTATATCCATCGGGGAAACGGGACGTGCGTTCATTATCGGTTCCCGCGGTGAATATATATCGTATTTTGACAATATGCGTGGAGTGGAGCAATCCATACACACGGATGAAAATGAGGATCTTGCGTCGCTTGGAGATGAGTTGTTTGCAAACGATTCCGGTGTGTACAGCATGCGTTTAGATGGGAAAGCGCTGAATGTGTATTACAACACGCTGCACGATGTAGAATGGAAGCTAATAGTGCTTCTCAACGCCAATGAAATTCGAAGCTCCGCGCTGGTGACCGTGCTGACGATGGCCTCCGTGCCCGTCTTTGGGCTGATGCTGGCTAGCTTGTCGATTCTATATGTCACACGGCATATTCGGCGTGTTGTGACGAAGGTAAACTCCTTCGCGGATAAGGCGGCATCCGGCAACTGGACGGAACGTATCAAAGTGCTTGAAGCAGACGAGTTCGGTAAAATGGAAGAGCACCTGAATGAAATGATGGCAAAAATGAGCGAGATGAATCGGCGCTCCACGGAAGCGCTGGAAGCAGCGCAGGCGGCGAACCGTGCGAAAAGTGAATTCCTCTCCCGGATGAGCCATGAAATCCGCACGCCATTGAATGGTATCACTGGTATGACGCAGGTCGCGTCCGAAACGGAGGACATCGCCAGAGTCAGGGAATGTATGCGGAAAATATCCATCGCATCCAAGCATCTGCTTTCATTGATTAACGATGTGCTGGATATGTCGAAGATTGAAGCAAATAAGCTGGAGCTTTACAACGAAAGTTTCAATTTATTGGAGGCGATAGAGGGCGTAACAAGCCTGGTAGACGTGAAGGCGGGAGAAAAATCCCAGACGTTTGAAGTCAAGCTGGACGAAGCACTACCGTTTTATGTCAAGGCAGATGAACTGCGTTTGGCGCAGGTCTTACTTAACCTGTTGTCAAACGCGGTCAAGTTCACACCGGAGGAAGGGGTAATCGGTTTAACGGTTCGCATGGGCGAAACATTGTCGGATAAACGGGCGGTTCTTTATTTCAACGTGAGTGATACGGGTATCGGCATCGAAGAGGAAAATAAGTCACGGCTTTTCGGGTCGTTTGAGCAAGCCGACGTCGGCATCTCGCGGAAGTTTGGCGGTACGGGGCTCGGGCTTGCCATCAGCAAGAATATTGTCGAGCTGATGGGTGGCTCTATCACGGTGGAGAGTGAGCTTGGTCAGGGCAGTGTGTTCTCTTTCAACATCCATGTCCAAGTATGCGATGAGGCTGAAATGCTTGCCGAAGCAGAAAAAACATTGGACAATCTTGATTTGAGCGGGAAAACGATTTTAATTGCCGAAGATATTGAATTGAACCGTGAGGTCGCAGCGGCTGTATTGGAAGGCACCGGCGCGGCAATCGAATTTGCCGAGAACGGCGTACAGGCCGTGCGCATGTTCGAAGCTTCTGAAGGGCGATACAGTGTTGTACTAATGGACGTACAAATGCCGGAAATGGATGGGTATGAAGCGACGCGTGCCATCCGTGCAATGCAGGGCGGAGCGGACATTGCCATCATCGCACTCTCTGCGAATGCACTCCAATCGGATGTGCGGAATGCGCTTGCCGCAGGCATGAATGACCACATCAGTAAACCGATTGACCCGGATTTGCTGTATGCAAAGCTGGCGAAATATGTGAAATAACAACAATTATTGAATGGAATTGCAATAGTATTATGTGGGAGGTGGGATTGTGACCGATTTTGAATAGGTAAAAGCTTATTATAGCGTATTTAATGAATGGGATAGGCTTGACAATCCGGAGGGGAAGCTTGAATTTGAATTAACAATGCCGTTGATTACGAGTCATCTACCTAATCATGCTGAAATCCTTGACCTGGGCGGCGGACCTGGCAGATATACGATTGAGTTAGCAAAGTTAGGCCACGTACTTCATCTAGCAGACTTATCTCCAACTTTGCTTGATGCAGCTAAAAAACGTATCGTTGAGCAGGGAATAAAAAATGTGAAATCCATCCATCAAGTTAATGCAGTGGATTTAAGTATGTATGCCGATGCTTCCTTTGACGTAGTATTGTTGTTGGGGCCACTTTACCACCTTGCCGATGAAGCTGAACGGTGCTCTTGTATTATGGAAGTAAAAAGGGTTTTGAAACCGAACGGTTTAGTCTTTGCTGCTTTTATTCCATATTTAAGCGATGCGATTGGGGTTACGGGAAGAATGTACTTAACACCCGATCAAGTGAGCGTAGATACTTTGAAACGGGTATTTGAGCATGGTGTTTTCAATAACAATGCAAACAGAGGTTTTCAAGAAGGATATTACCCCACTTCCGATGAAATCGTATCGCTATTCAATGAAAATGGTTTTTCAAAGATATTACTGCGCTCTATTCGAGGGTGGGGTAGTAACAAAGAAGAGCAAATCTATAAGCTAAAAGACGAAAACCATGAAAAGTATGAAACGGTAATAGAATTGATAAACAAAACATCTGATGACCCTTCCATCATCGAAATGTGTAATCATGCCATTTACATCGGGCAAAAGCAATAAAGCCCTGCAATAAGCGTTTTCTACATGATGCATTGTAATCAATTGACAAAATTTGAAAAATGCTGCCGTTTGCTTGACATTCCGCTGCATGTTTTGTAATATTGTTATATTGGGTTGTCTGCCCTTCTTGGCAGGTAGCGCAAATCTTGAAATATAGCAATATGAAATGCAAAAAAAGGAGGTTTTTAAAGAATGAAGAAAGTTACAAAGAGCGTTTCTCTGTTCCTCGCGTTTTGTATGCTGTTTACGGCGATACAAGTTGTTTTCACCCCGGCGGCTGTGAAAGCAGCTATTCCGAATGCGGGTGACGAGCCGTATGCAACAGCAGACATCAACAACGGCAGCAAGTACATCTATACACCGTCAACCGGTTCGTTCCACGCAATTGCATTTGAGCTGTTCCAACCGCTCCGCGGCACCGGCACAAGCGAAGAAGCAAATGCGCCGACGAACGCAATCAGCTTTGATGTCACTGTTTTGGAAATGCCCGGTGGCGATAATGCGTTCATCGCATTCAACCCGATGGAGCGTGTGGTTACAGGCGGCAACACGCGCCCGTGGGCCATCATGATGAATACGGACGGCAGCTTCTATGTCCGTAACGCAGGCAACTATGTCAACACTGGTGTCGCGTTTGAGATTGGCGCATCCTATGGCTTCGAAGTTGTTTTCAACTTTGAAGACTACAGCTACACTGTCTCAATTGACGGCGAGGTTGTTGCGGAAGATTTCGCAATCTCCGGCGGGATTGAGTCTGATGGTGAAGGCCGTAACATCGCTGCGCTTCCGACGAACATGGGTATCATCTCTGTCGCGTCTCCTGCAAAGGGTGCCTTCGAAATGCGCAACATCAGCGCGGGTATAGTGAACCTTGTGGACAACGATGCTACAAAGAACATGAACGAAGTGAACCCGGTTGTAAACGCAGACGGCACAAAGACATACCTTGTTGGCCCGAAGCACAAGTTCCAGAAGGCACAAGATGTTTTCTTCATGCTGGAAGCAGGCGATGTTGTCGAGATTGAGGGCGACAATGAGTATCCGGCCGCGTTCCATTACAGTACAGGCGTAGGTCTGGCAGCCGGTACGGAAGATGCACCGATTACCTTCCGCGGCAAAATTGTGAATGGCAAGCGCCCTGTGATTCGGTCCGCAGGCGCGGTGAACGTTGTGGAAATCAATGCTTCGTTTATCGTGTTGGAAAACCTTGACGTAACAGGTCAGCTTTACAGAACCGCTGAGGTTCGCGGTTTCGAGGACGGCACAGCGTTTGCAAATGCCTATCCGGAACGCAACCAGGCAGAGCAGAAGACATCCTTCCGCGGTATCTATTTCTCCGGTGGCGGAAACTACACCATCAAAAATTGTGCAGTGCATGGCAACTATCAGGGTATCCAGTCCGCAGCTATCGGCAGCCTGACGATTGATGCTTCTGAGATTTATGACAACGGCCTTGACCCGTATGGCCACAACATCTATATTGAGACGGTTGATAACGGCGTTCTCACCGTTACAAACAGCTACATCCATGATACCGTTGTGTATCGGAACAATGGCCTTAAGTCCCGCGCATGGAAGAACATTGTTATGAATAACGTGTTCGAAAATTGCGAGCAGGCCATGGAACTGATCGGTCCGGGCAATGTTGCAACCCCGCGTGACAGTGAAGTGATGGGCAACCTGATTGTGAACTGCCGTCAGGGTATGCGCCTCGGCGGCGACGGCACCGGCCCCGGCACACGCGGCCGCTACCGTGTCCTGAACAACACGTATGCGTACCTTGGTGAAAGCGACGCGACTTTCATGCGCGCGCATACTGACATCGAGAGTATTGAGCTTTACAACAATTTGATTTATTCCGCTACACCGCTTGCTTTCTGGTATCATGACAGCGCAAGATGGGTAAGCGGCACACGTATCACAGGTGCGAACAACTGGGTTACGCCGACGGTTGGCAGCAATCCGGTTCCGGCAATGGTTAGCAAGGTTATCGGCGCAGCGGGCAGCCCCTTCGTGGATGCAGCGGCGGGTGATTTCAGATTGAACGGCGACAGCGATGCGGGTCGTTCCGTATTGGCGATGAAGGCCTCGGCGTTGACAACCGTATACGCTGGTTGGGATTTAGTTAATGGCCGGGATTCCAAGACTTTTGTGAATCCGATTACGGAACTTGTTAATGAGCCGGTAAACAAGGTTAGCTTTGCGAACAGCAAGCGTGTGGATGGTTCCAATATGCTGATTGGCGCGTACAGCCAGCATACGGCAATCACGGCCCCGATTGATGAGGTCGTTCCGGAGATTCCGGAAGTACCGGTGGTTAGTGGCGCGTTCACAGATGTTATGGAAGGCGATTCGTTCTATACTGCGGTTGAATTCTGCGCGGAAGAAGGCATCTTCCTTGGCTTTGGAAAGTCCGCTTTCAGACCGAATGATGTTATGACAAACGCTATGTTCTTGACGGTTCTGTACAGAGTCGCAGGCTCGCCGGTTGTTGATGGTGATGCCGCAGGTACATATTATGCAGATGCATTGAATTGGGCAGTTGCGATGGATGTTGTGGCCGCAGACGATTTTGACGCAGATGCGGCTATCTCCACACAGGACTTGGCAGACCTTCTTCCCGGTATCGCTTCGAAGCCGGGCGTCGTGGAAGCGGCGCAAATCGTTCTGTCGGATGCACCCGCCACACGTGCGGAAGCAGCCGTCATCATCTATAACATTTTGACGTTCGTTGACAGAACAGCCCCGATTGAATAATCGGAAGCTGACAATACGTACGCAAGCGCCATCCCGCAAGGGATGGCGCTTTTTCGAGGAGGAAGCTTATGTTTGCATGCGCCAAACCAATATGGGCGGAAGGAATGGAAAAGGAAGTCGGCGTGTTTTTGCGGTTCACATTCAATTTATCGAAGACAGAACAGTCGCGGAAGCTTTACCTTACCGCATCCACGGCGTTTCATCTTCTTGTCAACGGCAGCTTCGTGGCATATGGACCGGCACGGGCAGGAGATGGCGCATTCCGTGTGGAATCGCATGATTTGCCGACGGGGGAATGTGAAATCGCCATTCTTGTCGCCGGTTACAATCTATCCAGCTATGAATATGTGAACCACGCGTCCTTCCTGTGTTGTGAGGTGGCGGTGGGGGACGATGTGATTTTTGCCACGGGGCGTGATGCAATTTATTGCTGCGAGGCGGTGGAGAAGCTGCGGTTTGTCGAGCGATTCTCCAACCAGCGAGTGCTGGCGGAGGTATATGATTTGTCCCGCACGTCGGGTGTATGCTTGCCCGTGGCGGAGCAGCCTTCGCCGGTGTTTTGGCCGCGGCGGGCACCGCTTTGTGAGAATCATATCCTCGCATCGGCGGTGTGCGAAGAAGGAACGGTTCAC
>JGI994J12354_10004336_pt1 | contig 12804 bp, 10 predicted proteins | sample IntmicLarv3ML3BL_FD_12354 | JGI IMG/M metagenome (IMG submission 12354)
GTGCAGATGTACCTGCCTGGTCTGCTGTGGTGACCAGATGTCCGTTCTCTATCCATCCGCACAATCCCCAAAGAACCATGGGCTTGTGGCGGAATTGCTCGGCGATGCTTATGACTGCGTGAGTGGGAATCCACCCTGAAACACACAGAACAAGTGCGTCAAAATCATTTTTTGATAACCCGGTAATTGCCTTTTTCACATCCGCTTCGCCGGGGTCGTCGGTAACAGGAAAAACCGAAAGAAGCTCAAGACCCTCCGCTTCAAGTGATGCGGCTGCCGCTGAGCATTTTTTAACAATAATCTCCTGAGGAGTATTTATCTCTCCGAATCCGACAAATGCAATCTTACTCAAACCAGTTTTGCCTCCAATTCACAAAATTTCTTATAAAATTCACTGTAATCCCTGTCTGACGGACTGTATGTTATATCGGTCTGTATCAATCGTTCACATGCGGTTTCGACATCAGGATACAAACCTGCTCCTACACCTGCCAGAACAGCAGAGCCTAAACATGCGGTTTCCTTATGCTTTAGAGTTACAAGCTGCCGTCCGGTGACATCAGCCTTAATTTGACACCACAGCGGACTGAGCGCTCCGCCTCCGACAGCACGTATTTCTTTGTGCCCGGCGGCAAGAGCGCCAAGCATATTTTTAAGCGAAAAAGCCACCGCTTCAAGTACAGAGCGGTAAAGATGCGCCCGTTTATGTTCAAGAGTCAGCCCTGAAAATACTCCGCGGGCATCAGGGTTATATTTGGGCATGAATGAGCCGCACTGATACGGCAAAAAGGTCAGTCCGCAACAACCCGAAGGAATTTCTTCCGCAAGTGCGTCCATTTCTTTAAAGCTAAAGTCCTCACAAAAGGAATCGAGAAACCATTTAAGTGCCATTCCGGCGGTAGAAGTCCATGAAAGAAGGCAATATTTCCCGTCGTAATTCACATGGCAAGGAATCTTGCTGTCTGAATTGTACGGCGGAATTTCTTCGGTTGGAGAAAGAACAACCATGGCAGTTCCGGTCATTTCACTGATACGTCCATGCCCGATTACTCCCGCGCCGACAGCGCCGGCAATTTGATCCATTACACCCGTTACCACACGGGTTTTGCCGTAAAAACCAACGGTTTCGGTGCTGTTCATAATGTGCGGAAGGATATCCTTTCCGATTCCGATATAATCAAGCATCTCCGACCACCAGTTGCCGCTGCGGATGTCCAGGTATAAGCTTGAGGATTGAAGCGTTCTTTCAGTGACGTAATTACCGGTCAGTCTAAACAGCAAATAGTCGGCAAGCAGAAAGATTTTACATATTTTTAAAAAGATATCAGGCTCGTTTTGTTTGAGCCACAGCAGCTTACAGGCAGGCCATGTTGCAGTTATCTCGGGTTGACCTGTTACCTCGTACACGATCTGTTCACCGAAATCACGGCTTATTTGCGCTGCCTCATCGACCGCCCTGTTGTCCAGCCATACAATGGCTTTTCTGAGAGGTTGACCGTTTTCATCGGTTACAATCAGCGTTTCGCATTGAGTATCAATGGATAATGCTTCGATTTCATATAGCGCGGAAATTTCATCCAGCGCCTCTGAAAAAATACGCCAATATTCCTCCGCTTCCAGCTCCACACGGTCGCCAAAGGCTTCCAGGGAATACTCTTTTGTTATGTCTTTGACTGCATTGCCATGCTCATCAAATAAAGTCATTTTAAGAGATGTAGTGCCTACATCGGCGCCCAATAAATAGCGCAAAAGAATTACCCCTTTTTAAGCCAGCACGATTTCACTGACGTGTGAGCTGAGCAGCTCAAGGTCGTCAGGAGATACACCCCGGTTAGTTACAATAAGGTCGTCACCGGTTAATGACGCAATTTCGGTAAAAGCTGTCCGTCCGATTTTGGTGTGGTCAGCAGCAATAATATTTGTGTTGGCGCGTGAAAGCATACGGCGGTCAAGCTCCGCCTCTGTATTATAATAGGTGGAAATCACTCCGTCGGTATTGATGCCGTCTACAGATAAAATCAGTTTGTCGGCATGATATCGTTCAAGCTGACTGTTGGCGTCATCGCCATAGGTGAACTGATATTTTGAGTTTACAGAGCCGGAAAGCAAAATGACATTGAAGTTCGGATTTGCGGCGGCCTCCAGCGCTATGGCGATTGAATTTGTGACTATGCTCAGGTTCATGCGCATAGGTATCATGCGCAAAACAAGCAAGGTCGTTGTGCCGGCATTGAGCATTATTGTGTCGTTTTCGTCAATCATTCCGGCAACCTTTTCGGCAATAGAGCTTTTTTGCTCCTGATTGGCTTGCAGTCGCTGATTAAGGTTCATACTGTAATAAGGCTTGTAAGAGCTTATGGCTCCGCCGTGTATGCGTGAAAGCAGACCCTTTGATTCCAAATCAGCAAAATCATTGCGTACAGTGACTTCGGAAATGTTGAAGGCTTCGGAAATTTCGCTGACCTTAACCTTTCCGTTCTGATTGAGCATATCAAGTATTTTTTGTTTTCTTGTGTCAACATCCATGTTCATTACACTCCCCAGCAAATATTGACCTTAAGTATACCACAACACAAGTACAATATCTATTTATTTTTCGCCCATTACCATTATCTCTGCAACTCTCTTGCGTTCGCGCACCTGATCCCAGTCAATAAAGTAAATAAAGCCGAAATCACCCAGCGAGAGAACGCCGTTTTCTATAACAATTGTTTCCGAACGGCCGAAGAAACAGGAGCGCAGATGTGCGTCGGTGTTCAGACTGCCCTTTGGCTCCTCGTCGGGAAAGGAAAGAGCAAATTCAATGTGCTTGGGACCCGGATGATAATACTGACCCTCGGTACGGCAGGTTGGAATCATTTTTTCCATAATTTCAATTAAGTCCATCTGCATGTATTCCCGCCCGAAATAGTTGGTGTCATGGGAGGACTCCTGCGTCATAACCGAGCAGGTGGTGTGGTGTGAATAGACGGTGCAAATGCCGTTTTTGATGCCCGATTCGGCAACAACGCGTTTAACATCCTCGGTAATGTTGTGAAAATGCGGCATGTGATCCTGTGATTGAACTTCTTTTTTTCCTAAGTAAACTGACATTGATAAACCTCCTGAATTTATGTTTTGATATAGTGCTGATACAGCTTTTAATATTTTCCGAACTGCCCCCTATCATTTTGTAATCGTTGCTTTCCATTTTCCCTGTGTGAACCGGATGCTAAAACAAATGGCTCGCAGCATCCAGTCGCATAGCATGGCAATCCATATTCCCAACGCCCCCAATCCGCATATTACGCTTAGCATATACCCGCCGGCAATGCGGCAAATCAACATGGAAAACGCCGAAACAAACAGTGTATATCGAGATTCTCCTACGGCACGTAAAGTGGAAGGCAAAACAAAAGACACAGGCCAAATGAAAATTTCAGGCAAAGCGGATAAAATCAACATAAGAGAAAAAATATGGGCGGTATTTGCTGAAAGGCGGTATACACTGATAATCCACGGCAGGGAGGATAAAATGATGAGATTGGTTAAAGCGTGCAGCAGCATGGTAAAAACAATCAGTTTTTTGGTATATCGCTTCGTCTGCACAGGGTCTTTTTCACCTGCGCTGCGACCGGCTACTGTAATCATTGCAAGAACCATGGCGTTGCCCGGAATCAGTGCAAAACCTGTGGCCACCGTGTTTGCCAGGATGTTTGCGGTAATATGTACCACTCCGAAAAGGGCAATGTAGCTGACGGTGAACATCCGTCCAAGTTGAAAGAAGCTGCTTTCCAGTCCGGTAGGGATACCAATGCCTAAAATCTGACCCAAAACCTTTAGCTCAAGATGATGGCGCTCTTTCCATAAAAGACGAACAGGGCAGTCCTGTACGCTTTGTAAAAAAATGGTAAATCCTGCCAAAAGTACACGGGAAAAAATCAGTGAAATACCCAGACCGTGAATGCTGTAATTAAAACCAAGAACCAAGACTGCGCCGCCTGCCGTGAACAGGGCATTGGCAATGACGGTCAAAAGCATGGGAACTCCGGTGTTGCCGGCAGCACGGAAAGCGGCTGCTCCGGCATAATGAATTGCCATAAGAGGCGAACTAAGCATGTAATAAATAAGTAGGATTAATGCGTTTTTCGTAATTTCCGATGAAATCGATCCGAAGAAAAAACGTAAGAGGGGTTGGCGCAACAGCAAAACAGATGAAGTTAATATCAAAGACAATGCCGCCATTATCACATAGAGTAGTTTAGAAGTCTGCCGCGCCTCTTTCATCTGATCCCTTGCCAGGAATCGGGAAATAACAACGGTTCCGCCTACCGAAAAGGCTATTAAAAAGTTGCCGATTAACAGGTTGAATTCCCAGGCAAGCGCTACACCCGAAACCACAGATTCTCCCATCTGTGTTGCCAGCACTGTATTGACCAGACCTGCGATGGCAATCACTGCCTGCTCGATTACCAGCGGCACAATCAGTTTCTGAAGGGCTTTGTTTTCGGGGCTTAGGGAGAGTCTGCGTGACTTTGAGAGCTTAATTAAAAATATTCTAATATGTTTGCGAATGCCGTTTTTAAAAGTGCACATACAAATCAGAGGTTTGATGCCAGCGGAACTTTAGGAGGGACAACAACAGAAGTGATTTTATCCGCTGAGTGCAGTGTGTCCCACGCTTTGCGAAGATAATACAGCATTTCCTCAACCATAGCCTCCGGGTCGGACGCTTTCATTATTCCGCTGGTAGTTCCGGTAGCAAGAGCACCCTGCATAATGGTGCCGTATACATCCTTGCCGTTTGAAATGCCCGCGCCCTGAAGCACCATGATATCGGGATTGATAGCCTGTACAGCCTCAATTGTGGCTTTTACATAGCCCTCGCCGCTGGTGCGACCCGTTCCGATAAGCTCGGTGGGTTCGGCTACCAGAAGGTTGGGCGACATTTGAGCGATGGCGGTAAGCTCTTCTACCGTATCGGCGCAAACTATTGTGGCAAGACCTACCTCATCGGCGCGGATAATGGACTGCTCGACCTCGTGCAGAGAAAGCTTTTTTTCAGCATGGTTAAGCATTACGCCCGATGCGCCGGCGGCTTTGACAGCTTCGGGCAGCATGGAGCCAAGACCTCTGCCGACAGGAAGATAATCCATATGCTGGGCGAAAACAAAAATGCGCTCGGTGTTTTCCGCCAGCAGCCGAATATCGGTATACTGTGGGGTGACAATTACGTCCACATCATACTTTTGTGCTGTTTTATCTATTGTTTTGGCAAGCTTAAGCATTTTTTCGCCGTAAAGAAACGCTTTTGGTCCAATCTCAAAAAACGGCGGTCTTATAGAAAAATTCTTAACCATTGTCTTACTCCTTTATTGTTTTTCCTCTGAAAACATTTTGCCCACGGCACCTCCCGGATGAATTAACGCAAACTGTTCACGTTTATAATCGGTTTCCTCCATCACGGCAGCAAGAAGTGCGTCAAACAGCGCTATTGTTGCAATATAGCTTGAGGTCGCCATCATATTATATTTATCCGATTCCTTTTCAATTATAAGAGGAAGCACAATATCAGCATGTCTTGCCAGATAAGAGCTTGTATTTTCGGTCACGGCTATCAGCGTCGCCTCTTTTTTTATGCATACATCAATAATGGGGAGCAATTCGGCAGTTTCTCCTCCGCGCGACACCATAACAAGCGCGTTGCCCTGTTTGAGCGCACCCAGTCCGCCGTGTACCGCTTCACATGGAGGCATAAACATTGCGCTTTTCTCAATGCAGCACAAAGAGTGGGCGAATTTTTTTGCCGCGATTCCCGATGAGCCGCTCGCGCACGTTATGACTTTTGGAACCGTGCTTAAAATATCAACAGTCTGAGCAAACGAAGAAGTTTCGACACAGGGAGCAACATTTTTTATGGCTTTTTGTTCAATTTCCAATGAGTTTCTTGCGTATGAAAGACATTCCGGTTTCATTTTCTTCACCAAGTTTCGTTTGTGTTTCGTTTTGATTATAATATAGTTGTTATTATATGTCAATACTTTTTTTATTTTTTATGTTTTCCTTATTTTACTATTGACAACACATAAAAATTACCTTATAATGGGGATGTTCAGTTAGCGCATTCGCTAAGATATCTTCTGTAAAGAGGTGTGTATATGTGATGAATAACCAACTTTTAGCCGGATGGGACGAAATAAGTATAACGCCCGATAAGGCGGTAAGGCTGGCAGGTCAATTTTTTGAACGTATCTCCGAAACGGTTGAAACCGAGGTTACTGCAACCGCCATGGCATTAGAGTCGAACGGCGAGGGATTAATACTATGTTCCTGTGATCTGGTCGGGATAGATGACGGATTGCTTAAAGCAGTGCGGCAAACGGTTTGCAATCAAACAGACCTTTGTCCGGAACAGATTATTTTGTGCGCCACCCACACCCACACCTCACTGCTTTATGAAGGTCCGAAACAGCTGTCGGCTCCATTGGATATTTTCGAAAAATATCTTCCTTCACAAGAAGAAAATCAGACAAAAACAGACTGCATGAGCGGTCGGGAAGCGTTTGATTTTCTAATCGAAAGAATATCGAAAGTAATTCGCAATGCATGGAGGAACAGAAAACCGTCCGGTTTTGCCAATGGATTCGGACGTGCCGCAGTGGGAATGTGCCGCAGAGTGGTATACAGTGACGGAAGCGCTAAAATGTGGGGCGATACCGATTCGGAAAGCTTTGCCGAATTGGAGGGCGGAAACGATTCGGGTATCGAATTGCTTTATATATATGATCAAACAAAAAAATTGACGGGAATTGTCGCAAATATTGCCTGCCCGTCACAGGTTGTTGAACATCGAAGCTTTATCTCGTCCGATTATTGGGGCAAGGTAAAGCTATTGCTGCGTGAGCGGTTCGGAAAGGATTTGTTTGTGCTTGGTCTGTGTTCTCCTGCCGGTGACCAGTGTCCGCGTGATATGATTCGCTGGGTACAGCCCGAAACGCCGATTGATGACCCGAATATTAAACGGGAAAATCCTGCTGCGCGTATAGCTGACCCCTCAATGTTTGATATCAATGGCACATGGAAGGTCGGAAAACGTATCGCGAATGAGATTATATCGGTGTATGAGGAATTGGGTGAAATTAAAAACGAAGTTAACCTTAAGCATAAATCATTTACGCTTGATTTGCCTCTTCGGTGCGTTACAGAGGCGGAAACAATCACAGCAAGAAACGCTTTAGAGAATTACTTGCACGAAAATGGTCAAACGGCGGCGGACGAAAACGCATCCATGCATGTTCATGCCGGAACACTTGAGCGAGCCGGGCTTCAGAAAAAACAAAGCACATATCCGATAGAAGTTCATGTTTTTTGCTTAGGAAATATGGTCTTTGCAACCAATCCGTTTGAACTGTTTTTGGACTATGGAAATCTGATTCGGGCGAGAAGTAAAGCGGAGCAGACCTTTTTGATTCAGCTTTCATGCGGCTCTTCGGGATATCTTCCAACACAAAAAGCCGAAAAGGGCGGACACTATTCCGCATATGTTTCCAGCGGTTTTGTCGGACATGAGGGCGGGAAGCTTCTGGTTGAAAGAACGCTTGAGGAAATAAAATCTTTAATGACTGTTAGATAGTGTCTACGCAAGATAGAATCGCCCGTCTTTTGGCGAATTTCGCGCCATACTACGTTGGTTTTCCTCACAATACAGAAGTGTTATTTCGAAAAACCGCCTTGTCTGACACGAAATTCGCTCAAAATCCGAACAATTCATCTCGTGTAGACACTATCTAAGTGAAAGGAAAAAGATATGAAGGTTTTAATAAATCCAAATAAAGAAATCGGAAAGCTCAAGCCAATGCACGGTATAAGTAACGGTCCGCTGGACGGCTGCGAGGATTTATCACCCTGTTACAGAGAAATAGGAGTGCCGTTTATAAGGCTTCACGACACCGGGGGAGCCGCCAATGAAAACCGTACTCTTGTTGATATTTCACGGATATTTCCGAACTTTGATGCAGATGAAAACGACCCGTCCAATTACTTTTTTCATCATACAGACGAGCTTCTGGCGGCTATTCAAAAATTAGGAGCGCAAACAATTTACCGTTTGGGCGAGAGCATTGACCATACTGTCTACAATCGCTATGCCCGTCCGCCGAAGGATTTTGAAAAGTGGTCAAGAATCTGTGTGAACATTATTAAGCATTTTAATGACGGCTGGGCTGATGGACACCATTTTAATATTCTTTACTGGGAAATCTGGAACGAGACCGAGGGCATTCCTAAAATGTGGTTTGGAGGAACAAAGGAGCAGGCATTTGACTTGTACCGTGTAGCCTCAAAAGCCATCAAGGCATATGATGCAAGCTTAAAAGTGGGCGGAATGGCTTTCTGGTATTACTACGACGAGGAATATCCGCATCCATACCCTTGTGAATTTATTGAGTTCTGTGCTGAAAACAGTCTTTGTCTGGATTTTTTATCGTATCATATGTACACTTCACGTCCGGAAATGTTTTTGGAGAATGCGGAGCATTGCCGTGCAGATCTTTTGCATTTCGGCTTTGACAAAACCGAAATTATTGTGGATGAGTGGAGTTATCTGGGGCTGGAGCATACGTTTGACGGAAGTATCTGGGATATTATGGGACATGGTGTGGTCAAGGACGAGGAAGCCTTTAAGCTGTACCGTGAGGTTTACTATAATATCAAAAGTATGGTTGGAGCATCATTTTCGCTTGCTTCAATGATTTTGATGAATCGATCGGAACAGGATATTGCCACGTACTACGACGGACAGCCTAAAAATGCCAATTGGTGCGGTATTATGGATGTTCTTTATCAGATACAAAAGCCGTTTTATGCGCTCAAGGCTTACGGCGAGGTTTACCGTTCAGGCGGAGCTTGTGTCAAAACAGAAACAGACGGACAGGGACTGTATTCGATGGCGGCAAAAAGTGACAGCAAAATATCAGTATTAATTGCAAGCTATCGAGGCAATGACGGAAGCTGTTTGCTTGAATTATCTGATTTGCCCGAGGGAGACAAAACGGCGGAGATTTACCTTCTCAATGAAGAATACGATTTGACGATTTATAAAACGTTGCCGGTTCAGGGGAAGTCAGCAAAAATTGATATTCCGGTCGAAAAATATTCTGCGGCATATATTGTGTTTTCACTGTAGGCAGTAAAAATGTATGAGGGGAGGGAACCAAATGAAAAAGAAAAGCTTGCGGCACCGCAGAGAAATTGCCGGATGGTTTTTTATTCTTCCATGGCTTGCCGGGCTTATTATTTTCTTTTTACAGCCCTTGTTGTCGATACTTTGGTATTCCTTCACAAAGTTTGTGTTTGATGACAGCGGATATACGCTTACCGTACTCAGCGGCGGCATTTTTGAAAATTACAAGAATGCAATTACAGGTGACTCACAGTTTCCGAGATTGCTGATTGAATCGGTAGTCTCTCTTGTATATCAAGTGCCGACGGTTGTGTTTTTCTGTCTGTTTACTGCCTTGCAGCTGCAAAAAAAATTCCGCGGGCGTACAGCCATGCGAACAATTTACTTTTTGCCGATTATCATAACATCGGGTGTCATTGCCGAAATAATTCGCAGAGATGCCTCTGATATTGCTTTGGCGGCAGTGAACAGCAGTACAAGCAATCTCTTTGATGTCAGTACACTGACACAACAGCTTCTTGAGGGCGGAATGCCTCAGGGAATTACCGGATTTTTGACAGGTTCGGTCGCAAATGTAGCGGATTTGGTGTGGAAAAGCGGTATTCAGATACTGGTTTTTCTGGCGGCGCTTTTAGCGGTTCCGCCTACATATTACGAGGTAGCGCAGGTGGAAGGCGCAAGCGGATGGGAAACCTTTTGGAAGGTGACCTTTCCGGTTGTTTCGCCCTTTGTTCTTGTAAATCTGGTTTATACCATTGTTGACAGCTTTACCGATTATTCCAACGGTGTGATGCGTTATATAACCTCTTATTTTATTAAGGACATGAATTATTCCTATGCGTCCGCCATGGCGTGGATTTATTTTCTGGTAATGCTGGTAGTTTTGGGAATTGTCTTTTTAGTATCAAGAAAAATGGTGTTTTACAATAACAAATAATATAGCAGTTCAACAATCTGCTGTAAGGAGGTGAGCCTGTATGCGAAAGCAATCGCCGAATATCGAAAATACTGAAATTCATCCGGGATATTATACAATGCGCTGGATGGGAACGATTCTTCGATGGTTTTATCTGATTTGCACAGCGTTTTTGATTCTTTATCCTTTGCTGTACATGATAGCGTTGTCGGTGCGCTCCAAAGCGGATTTTCTGGATATTACCGTTATCTGGCTGCCTAAATTTCCAACGCTTGAGCATTTTAAAACTACGATTTTTGATGTCAAGCTGTTGGATGCCATGAAGAATACCGCATGGATTTCGATGGGAAGTACACTCCTTCAAATTTTTGTTACGGCACTTACGGGATACGGCTTCGCACGCTTTAAGTTTAAGGGCTCAAGATTCTTATTTGCTTTTGTTATTACAGGAATTATCGTTCCGGCACAGATGCTCGGTATGCCAAACTATCTGCTGTTTAAAAATCTGGACTTATTCGGACTGTTTCATTTTATTACAGGCAAAGAATCTCCGATAAGTCTTTTAGATAATCTTGGAGCCTTTTACCTTCCGGCGGCGCTGGGACAGGGGCTGCGCTCGGGTGTGTTTATTTTAGTATTCAGGCAGTTTTTCAGCGGTCTGCCAATCGAACTGGAGGAAGCCGCGCTTATTGATGGGTGCGGACACACAAAAACCTTTTTTCGTGTAATGCTTCCTAATGCCACCATGCCGATAGTTGTGTACTCAATGTTTTCATTGGTGTGGTATTGGAGCGATTACTTTTCGGTTTATATTTATCTGAGCGAAATGAAAATACTGTCTGTGCGTCTTACCGAGCTGCGCATGATGCTTGAATATATTCTTCCCCGTGAAAATTACAACACGTGGTATACAATCCCGATTGAGCAGGCGGCCTGTCTGTTAAGTATTTTGCCGCTGATTATCATCTTTATCATTGGTCAGCGATGGTTTGTTCAAGGAATAGACAGAACCGGAATTGTCGGATAGCTATACAAAATATTTGTAAAGGAGGCTTCTTATGTCGGGTGTTAAAAAATGTCTTGCGGCGGTGCTTGTGCTGAGTATTTTGTTTGGAAAAGGCTTATTGCTGAATGCATCCACGGAGGAAGCGCCTTTGAAAAGCGTATGGGAAAACCGTCAGGAATACAGGATTCAAGACGAAACCGAACAGGTATGGAATATACTTGTGCCGTCTGACGGCAGCTATGAGATAGTAATTGAATATCAAACCGTTTCTAAAAACACAGTAACTCCTCAAGGCGAAGCTGTTTTGACAAGCGAGCATATCGGCGAGATTCGAAAAACGGTAGATTTCCCCCGAGTGTGGGCTTTTGCCGACGGAGCTGTTAAAAACGGACGATTTGCAAGAGATGCTGCCGGCAATGAAATTATGCCGTCCTACAAAGAGCGAAGCGTGACCCAAGAAAAAATTCTTCCCTTCGCAGATGGCGGAATTGTTCTTAAAACGGGAGAATACAGTTTGACTTTATCCATGAGGCGGGCGGAAATAATCGTACAAGCTGTTATGCTTTGCCCATTCGGTAAAACAAAAGACTACAAGGAATATATATCCGAATGTAATGCTATAGGCGCAAAGAATGCGACAGGCATTCCGGTTAAGCAGGAAGCCGAATTGCTTGATGAAAAATCTCATCCGGAAATTGCGGTTACATATGACAGAAATTCGCCTTCGGTCAGCCCTAATGACCCGGTGCATATCAGATATAACCTTCTGGGCGGTCAGCAATTCGGAACAGAAGGACAATGGGTCAGCTGGACAGCGGATGCTCCCGAAAGCGGATATTACATGCTGGATTTTATTTATCGGGCGAGTCAAAGCAACGGTCTTGACGTTCGGAGGAGACTGTTTGTTGACGGAAAAATTCCTTTTGCAGAATGCGAATCCGTTCATTTTTCTGCGGCTGATTCCTTTCAGGTAAACACACTTGGCGGCAATAATCCATGGCTGTTTTATCTTACAAAGGGTTCTCATTCCTTTCGTATGGAGGTAGTTTTGTCCGAAGTACGGGAAAGTCTTTATGAACTTAATGAAATAGTTACAAGTCTTAACATGCTTTATACAAAAATTACAGTGCTGGTTGGCGAAACTCCCGATCTTTACCGTGATTACGATTTAGATAAAAATATCGAGGGGCTGAAAGAAACCTTAAGCGAGTGCGCTTTCCGTCTTGGAGCTTTGACAAAAAAGCTTGATTCTAACGGCGGAATCAGCGAGGCATCCTTGTCTGAAGCGGCGCGAACCTTAGAATCAATGAGAGATAACCCGCGTAAAATTCCACAGCGTATGGATAGATTCAGGGCGCAGATAAACACATTGGCGGACCTTATGGGATCAATTCGCAATCAGCCGATGGAGCTTGACTATTTTGTGATTCGTCCTCCGGAACAGGAAGCAAAAGAACCGAAATCGAATTTTTGGAGTCTTTTAAAATACAGATTCAAAGGCTTTTTCTCCTCCTTTCTTCAAGATTACAGTTCAGTAAGCAGGGAAAATTCCGGCGAATCAATTAACGTATGGGTCAGTGCCGCGGACGCGGCGGCCGGATACGGAATCGGACGGGATCAGGCGCAGATTGTGAGCCGTCTTGCGGCTGACAGCTTTACAACCGGTACAGGTGTTTTTGTTAATATATCGCTTCTTGATACCGCAACGCTTATGTCTGCGTT
>JGI994J12354_10004337_pt1 | contig 12803 bp, 13 predicted proteins | sample IntmicLarv3ML3BL_FD_12354 | JGI IMG/M metagenome (IMG submission 12354)
CCTGTCAATTTGCACTTTATTGACGTTTTTACATAAAAAAATACCCCGATTTTCCAATCATGAGCACTCTTTTATTTTTATAAATATTCCTTTAATTTTTCAACATTAACGCTTTCTAAATATTGAAGCTTATCACCTAAGGCTCTCGCCTCTTCATCGATATCAGTATTATCATTTAAAGCTTTAGTTATCTCAATTGTTCCTTTATTAATTGATTCTATTAACGTTTTTGCTATGTTACTTGTACTATGATCAGTAATGGTTTTAAAACTTGTTGATAAGTAACTATTTATTTTTGTTAATTTGCCTAGTTCTTCTTCTTTTTGACCAAATTTGGTAAATAATTTAATTGTATCTTTACTCAAATTTAGATAATCTTCTCTGATATCTCTTATTAAATTTTTGAAGTCTATGTCTTGAATTTTTTCAATTACATTATCAATGTTTATAATACCAAATTCAGCATTTTGGTAGATAAAATTTAAAAAATTAATATTTTTTTGCATATTCACTCACCTATTAGTTAGTATGGGTATTTTTTTGTTTTTTATACAAAAAGAAAAAGGAAATTTTTTCCTTAAACTTCTTGAACAACAGCAATAATCATCGGTTTGCATTCTGTTTCACGATATAAATATTTACCTAATTCTTCTCTTATTTCATTTTTAATTTTAGTATATTCTACGTATTCTTTTGTAATGTTTCTTTCAATGATAATTTCACATATTCTTTTTATTTCTTCAATCATTTCTTGAGAATCTTTAACGTAGATAAATCCCCTAGTAGTTACAACAGGTCCCACTAATAATACTTTTTCTCTTCTTGAGATTGTTGCACTAATTAGAACTATTCCATTTTCTGACAACATTTCTCGATCTTTTATAACCAAAGAACCTACATCATCATTAGATTTACCATCGATTAAAATGTCATTTACTGGCACTTTGTCGAAACATTCAACTTGATTACCATCAACAAACTCGATTATTTCTCCATTTTGTTTTAGTAATATGTTGTCTTTTGAAATGCCTATATTTTGTGCTAAATCAGCATTTCCTACCATGTAGCGATAATCTCCTTTTACAGGAATATAGTATTTTGGATTTAGTAGTTTTATCATTAACATCAAATCTTCTGCTGATGCATGGAGTGATAAAACTTTTTCTTTTGGTAATGATACAATATTGCATCCACACATTGCTAATTCATTTTCAATTTTAACCAATATTTTCTCATTACTATCATGTTTTTGAACTGCAAACACTACTGTGTCAGTTGCTTTTAGTTTGATGAATTTATCATAGTTGTTAAGTATTTTACTAATACTTGCATATGGGGTTTCACGATCTTCTGCAACTAATAATATTGAACCTTTTGTATCGATATCTGATAGGTCTCCTAAAATATTATTAGGTATGTTTAGATAACCCTCTTTAATTGACATATTAATTAAATTTTGTAATTTTTTTCCCATAACAATTACTTTGCGGTGGCGATTTGCAGCACCATTAAAAATATCTTGAATTGTATAGATGTTGTTATCTTGAACTAAAAATATTATTCTTTCATCATGATGGTTTAGCGTGTCTTTGAAAAATTCTGTTAGCCTATGGTTTGGAGATGTATGGCCACTTTTTTCAGAAAATACGCTTTCGCATAGTGTTGCTAAAACTTTTTGTTTCCCAACATATGCTATTTTTCCTAAGTCCATGCTATATGAACCATGCATCATTGGATCGATTATAAAATCACCAGTATAGCAAATTGCTCCGTCTTTAGTATTTAATACATACATTAATGAATCTGGTGTTGAGTGTGATACATTAATTGGAAATACTGATAATTCTTGAAATTTTATTGCTTTGTTGGCTTTAATTTCAATAATATTTTTTTCAGAAACTCCATCTTCTAACAACATATACTTTGTAAATTTTGAAGCATATATTTTTAGTTCAGGAATATCCCTTACTAAGTCTGCTACTGCTCCCATATTTTCATTATGTCCATGTGTTAAAAATAATCCTTTAATCCTTTTTTTATTTTTTACTAGGAATTCAAAGCTTGGAATTATGTAATCAATTCCATATAAGCTTTCGTGTGCATATTTAAGACCACAATCAAAAATAAATATATTATCATCTACATCAACTACATAACAGTTCTTTCCTACTTCGTTTAGTCCTCCCAGACTAAAAATTTTAATTTTACTCATAAAATCTCTCTTTCTAAAAAAATCATTTAACAAAAAATTTGAATAAAAGTTCTTCGGTTAGGAAGATTATAGCAAAAAAAAAGGAATTTTTCAATCATTATCAATTTTTGATTGAAAATTAATGGATTATTTTTCTATTGATAATTTTATCTACTACTAACTAAATCTTCGCTTAGTAGTTTACTTAGAAAAATTATATCCATTCCTTTGTAAGATATTTCTTTAATTAATATTTCTAAATCAATTAGTCTTGCATTATCTTTAATTAAAATTATAATTCCTTTTTTTAGATTTCTTTTTATTTCGGCTATATTTGTACTATTCAAGCTTAGAGAGGCTTCGGCTAAGTAATTTCCATATTTTTTGCATATTTCTAAATTTTTATCGTTGAGTAAGCAGATATGATTATTTCTTTTATTTTTATTTAATAGCGCTTCTAAATTACTAAATTCTTCTTTTGTATTAGATGCATTGATTAGTTCACAATTATTATTTACGTTGTAGTTTTTAGAATTTATCAATACATTTATTTTATGATTACTAGCGTAATTTGAAAGTTCTCCGATACTTTCAAAAACTAATGAAACAGCATTTTTATTAGTATTCTTAATTATTTTATCCTTGTTATTTGTTAGTGATATATCAGGTTTTACTTGGTTATATACTAAGTAGTATTCATTAAATATACCAAATTCTTGCATATTGCGAAAACTTTTTAATGAATCTATTTCTAAACCATTGCTTCCTGGAATTATATATTCTCCTTGGATTAATGCATTAACATGTAGAGTCTTTAAATCTTCCTTTTTAGTATTTATTTCTTCCATAAGTGGATTTTTGCTTTGTACAATTAATGCTACTTTTTCTGCATAAAAAAAACTAAAAATAAGGACTGCAAATACACCAAGATATTCAAAAATTTTTTTCATCAATTTATTCACCTTGATTAAGTATATGTCTATTAAAATTAGTTTACAACTTACTTAAAGCAAAAATAGAATTAACCAATTCTATTTTTAATTACTTCAGCACCTCTTTTAGGATTATCAAATAGTATTTCATATACCAAGTTATCTTTTCTTAATTCCTCAATAAATTCTATTTCTTCTTTGGTTAGAAACACTACTTTATCTTCATTGTTGGATGATATCGTTTTTATTCCATGATCTAGACCAAGTAAATAATCTGCTGATACATTAAATAAATACATCAAGTCGATTAGGTTTTCTAGCGATGGTGTTCTATTTCCTTTTTCATAGCAACAAATACTTGACTTAGATACGCCCAAAGCATTGCCTAGTGCTTCTTGAGTTAATCCCTTATCTTTACGTAATTTCTGTAGTCTCTTGCCGTTTATCATTTCCCCACCCTCTTTATAACTCAAATTATATGTTATTTAGTTTACCCATTTTCCGAATTTTACAACGAGTAAATTCCGGTAATTGTTTAATGTAAACTATATTTGTGTTATTTAAGTGGCGTTTTAATGAATTTATTCTTCCTCAACTTCTACAGTGATTGTTTCATCTTTCTTTGAACTTGTTAGAAATGTAACTTTTTCAGCTACTACTTCAGTTATAAATTTTCTACTCCCATCCTTGTCATCGTAACTTCTGCTACTAAGTCTTCCTTTAATTCCAACTATGTCACCTTTCTTGCAATATTCTGAGGTGTTGGTTGCAATGCCATTCCATAGAACACATCTTATGAAATCTGCTTCATATATACCCTCTGGATTTTTAAATGTTCTTTGAACTGCAACATTTATTGTTGTCATTTTTTTCTTTTTTTCAGTTGTTTGAACTTGAGGATTATCTGTAAGACGTCCTACTAGTACAACTTGATTCAACATGTTAATGCCTCCTTTCAAAAGCAATTTAACATATAATATTTAATTGTACAAAATATGGAAATGATTTTTTTGGAATAAATATCTTTCTATTTATTCAATTTAGTTTAGAAAAAAAAAGTTTTTTCTAAATATATAGCTTAATTTGAATAAATTTCATATTAAAAGCGATTTTTTTAATCGCTTCTTTATTTTTTTTCTATCAATAATTTTATAGCAGTTTTTTGTTCTCCATCAATTTCAACGTCATTAAATGATGGAATCGCTATTAGATTTTCTCCACTAGGAGCTACAAATCCGCGAGCTATGGCTATAGCTTTAATTGCTTGGTTTAGGGAACCTGCTCCAATTGTTTGAACTTCAACAGTCCCTGTTTCTCTAAATATATTTGCTATTGCTCCTGCTACCTTGCTAGGATTTGATTTGCTAGATACTTTAAGTATTTCCATAATTTTTCTCCTTTTTCTATATCTAATTATATTTAATTAGAATCAAAATTATGTTTACTTATTTTCCCATCTAGCATAAATTCCACAAGGAAGTACTATCTCACTGTTTTCCTCTTTTATTCCTAATTCATCAGATGAAATTGTCCCTTTAATTTTTTTATTAACAGTTAAATTTAAAATGTTTTCTAAAACACTCATAGATAGTCCTGTTGTATATGAATTGATTATAAATAGAAGTGGATTATCACTTAGAAGTTTGCTGCAATCTTCAACTAGTTCATATAAATCTTTTTCAATATCCCATACCTCACCATTTGAGCCGCGTCCAAATGATGGAGGATCCATTAAAATAACATCGTATTTGTTTCCTCTTCTTAGTTCTCTTTTGACAAATTTAACGCAATCATCTACTAGAAATCTGATTGATTTATCCTCTAGTTTAGAAGCTTTGACATTTTCTTTGGCCCAATCAATCATTCCTTTTGATGAATCAACGTGAACTACTCTAGCGTTAACACTTGCTGCTGCTATAGTTGCTCCTCCTGTGTAGGCGAATAAGTTCAAGACTTTAATTTCTCTATTAGCACTTTTAATTTTTTCTCTAATTAAATTCCAGTTATAAGCTTGTTCAGGAAATAGCCCAGTATGCTTAAATCCCATCAATTTTAAATTAAAAGTTAAATCTTTGTAATTTACTTGCCATGAAGATGGTACACTTCTTATTATGTCCCATGACCCTCCTCCACTTTTACTACGAATATATCTTGCATCGTATGTTTTTTTAGTGCTAATCCATGGCCAAACGATTTGAGGATCTGGACGAAGCAAAGTTACATTTTTCCATACTTCAAGTTTTTCACCATTACCCATACCAATTATTTTGTAATCTGTAAAATCTTCTACTACTTTCATTTTTTTACTCCCAGAAAATGGATTGCAACTGGTTCCATTAATTCTAGTAAACCATGAATAAAGAAGAAAAATCCTAAAATTATAGTTTGGATGTCTTCTGCATGATATAAATTAAAACTTGTTAGAATTCCAATTAAAACAAATATTACTAATGTAGCCATTGATATTTTCCATAATGAACTATTCTGATCATGATAATAATCTGCCTTTTTTAGTTTTATTAGTGACATTAGGGCAACCCAAGTAAGTAATGTGATAGCAACTTTTATTGGCGTTTGATAAAGTTTAAACATTAAGCCGACTAATCCAATAGTTAAACTGCAAATAGATATTGCTATTCCCTCATAATCTTTTGCTTTTCTAGTAAGTATGAATTGAATTAAATTAGATACTGAATAGAGAATCATTATTCCAAAAAGGCTCCATTTAAGATTTGTTATTTTCAATATTGGAAATAACAATAATATAATACTAATTACGATTAAGAATATTGCTGTTAGTAAATCAACATTTTTTTTATTTTTCATTTGACACTCTCCTTATATCTAATATTTTAACATAGAAGAAGAAAAGAAAACAGCAGTTTTCTTTTATAAATTATCTAAATATTTTGCCACACCATCATCTAAGCATGAACTAGTAATATGGTGTGATTTTTGTTTTAATTCTGCTACTGCATTATCTACTGCAACGAATGTTTCTACAACTTCAGCCATTGAAATGTCATTATAGCTATCACCAATAGCTATCGTATTTTTATTTTCTATGTTCAGATAGTCAAGAAGTCTTAGAATAGCATTTCCTTTCGAAATATTTTTTGATGAGATATCAATGTAATAATACTCAGCAGACTCTTTATTTTCAGTTAATGATTTTGACTCATTGGTTATGTTGATATTATTAAGGGTTTTAATTTTTTTTCTAACTAATTTCATAACTTCAAATTTTGGATGAACAATAACGATTTGAGATATTTTATTTTGTTTTATTATGCTTTCAATATTATTTTCAGTTATTTCAGCACAATCTTTATTATAAAATGTTGAAAATCTTTTTTTAGGTGTGTTGAAAAATAAATTAAGTTTGTATTCTTTAGCTAAATTATAGAAGTCTCTAATTATATCTTCATCTAAAACGTTTTGAAATATTATTTCATTGGTTTTAAAATTAATTATTTCAGCACCATTTGATGCAATTAATAAATTATCTGCTCCAACCATTTTTGCAACATCACGAACAAATTCATAAGGTCTGCCTGATGCCAAAATTATTCGATGTCCTCTTAGTTTAGCATTTTTTATGGCATTAATATTTTTTAAAGATATTTCTTGTTCTAAATCTTTTAAAGTTAAATCGATGTCGATAAATATTGTTTTTTTATACACTTCATCAACTCCTTTTGTTTTTTTTAGCATTTTTATAAAAAATACAATAATTAAAACATTAAGTGCAATAGCTATTATTTTCATAACATACATTTTTTTAGCACCAAACGCAAAGTATGTCAACATTGCTCCTAGAATGATATATAGGGTCATGATTATTGCCAATATAGTATATCTAATCCAAGGTTTTATTTTTTTATAACTAAGAAGTTCAATAATAATTTCAAAAATTAATTCAAATATAAATTCCATTTTTTTCACCAAATTTAGTTTACCATAGCTACTTAGTTACTGATATTATTTCAAAACTTTCTTTACGTAAAGAGACGATTGCATAAATATTAATGATGGCTAAAATTCCAATGAATATATCAACAAGACTCCAAAGAATAGTACTTGAGGTAATGCTTCCAATAATTAAAATAATAATTGTAAATATTTTAAAAGCTATTAGTTCTTTTTTTGTTAGTTGTTTTTTTAAAAATTTTAGATTTGATTCTCCATAATAGTAACCAGTAATTATGCTGGCAAATGCAAACATGATAATGATGAGGATTAGTGATGTTGTTCCAAATGAACCTAAGTGGTAAGAAAATGCATTTCTTGCGATTTCTATTCCATTAGGATCATTAATTCTCAAAGTTAGGTAATTTGAAGTTAGTACCACTATTGCAGATAATGTTCCGATTATAAGGGTGTCAAATATTACACCAAATGATTGGATAAATCCTTGCTCACTTAAATCTTTAGAATCACTAACTCCAGCAGCGATTGCTCCAGTTCCAATGCCTGCTTCATTGGAAAATATTCCTCTTTGAATGCCAACAATAAATGTTGTGAAAATACCAATTGCAGCAGGTTTTAGTTTGAAAGCATCTAAGAAGATATCTGAGATAATGGTAGGTATTATATCTATGTTTATTATGAAGATAATTAGACAAACTATTAAATATATAAGTCCCATTATTGGTACAAGGAAGTCTGTTACTTTAGCAATGCTTTTTACACCTTTTATAATTACTAAGGCTGTTATTAGTGCTATAAACATACCTATTTGGATTTTTGAATAGTTTGTTATTTCGCTGATGCCAATTGCCATGGTATTGCTTTGGATGCATAAAAAACCAACACTAAAAGCAAGAATTATACAAATTGCATAAAATTTTGCAAGTCTTTTTTTCTTAAGGCCTTTTTCGATGTAAAATGAGGGCCCACCCTTGTAAATATTTTCGTGATCAATTTCGTTGTATACTCTTCCAAGTATACTTTCAATGAACGTATTGGATGATGCAAATAAAGCCGTTATCCACATCCAAAAAATACTACCAGCTCCACCAATGTAAACAGCTAGAGCAATTCCTGAGATAGACCCCACACCTATTCTTGCAGCTAAATTCATCATTAAAGTCTGCCAAGGAGAAATACTTCCCTTTTTTACTGGACGTTTTAATATATGATAGAGTTTTTGAAAATTAAAATGAATGAATTTTATCTTAATTGAAAAATACAATCCACTAATTAAAATAAGACTTGTTACGATATACCACAAATAGTTGTTTAATATATTTAACATTGTTAATCCATCCTTATTTTTAATTTTATGTTTAAACTCTAAATTTTATCGAATTAATTATGTGATTTTTCAATTTTTATGTAAGATTGGATTTGAATTTTGCGATTATTTTTTGACAAAATTATTTTTTTAGTGTTTTGACTAAAACTTACTAACCTGTTATTAATTATTTGTATGGAAAATATTTCGAAAAATGTTGAGGGTAAGCTTCTTGATACAAATCAACAAAATAGTATTTTATCTAATGCTAAGAGAATTTTAGTTGTAGCTGGAGCTGGTAGTGGTAAAACAACAACAATTGTTGGAAAAGTAAAATATTTGTTGCAAGTAAAAAATATTGATGCTAAAAATATTTTAGTATTATCTTTTACAAATGCTAGTGCAAAAGAAATGAGGGAGAGGATTTTAAAGGAAGTTGATGTTGCAGTTGATGCTATAACGTTTCATAAGCTTGGTCTTAATATATTAGAAAAGAGTAATCTAAATGACTATAAAATTTTAACAGATAATGTTAATTTGATTCTACTTGATATATTAAATGATCTTGTTAAAGACAAATTATATTTAGACAATTTAATTAGTTATATTTATGAAAATAAAAATAAGAGTTTGTTAAAGCTTGCATACAAAGTATTTGAGAGTGAATCATATCTAAAATTAGATTTTATAAATCTCTGTTTTAAATTTCTTAATTTAGTTAAACAAAATGGGTTTGATAATCATAGACTATTAGTTTTAAGTAAAAATAAAGCTTATCAGTTGTTTTTACAAGTTTTTCTACCAATATTTGATAAGTATCAAACCCATTTATTAAATAATAAATTAATTGATTTTAATGATATGATTAATATTTCTAAAAAAAATATTGAATCTAAGAGCGTTCTACTACCATATAAAGAAATAATTGTAGATGAATTTCAAGATTTATCTCAAGGTAGGTATTCTTTATTACAAGCCATATTAAAGGTTAATGAGGCTAACTTATTTTGTGTTGGTGATGATTATCAATGTATTTTTAGTTTTGCTGGAAGTGAACTCAATTACTTTGTGAAATTTAGAAAATATTTTGGAAATTATGAAAAATATATTATTGATAAAACTTATCGCTTTAATCAAAATTTGGTTGATATATCAGAAAAATTTGTTACTAAAAATCCAATTCAATTAAAAAAGAAAGTCAAAAGTTTTAACAATGATTTGAGTAGATCTGTTGAAATTATTATTGGTGAAGATGATGAAGATATTTTAAGTAAGTTGATTGACACTTTAATTGGGCTACCAAATTACTCTAAAGTTTTTATTTTAGGTCGTTATAATGGTGATCTTAACTTGCTAAATAAATCTATTGAATTTGATATAATTCATCGAAGTAATGAAGTGATATTTGCTAAAAAAGTTGATTTGAAGATTTTTTTTCTAACGGTTCACAGAGCAAAGGGTTTGGAAGCTGATTTTACATTTATTATAAATAATAAAAATGGAAAATACGGATTTCCATCAAATAAAAAAAATGAAAAAATATTAGATTACTTAAAGTTGAAAAAAGAATTTTATCCTTTTGGTGAAGAACGAAGACTTTTTTATGTTGCAATAACTAGGTCACGAAAAAAAACTTATTTGTTATGTATTAAAGATGATTATTCAATTTTTATTAAAGATATTTTGAAACAAAATAAAAAGAGTTTTAAAACTCTTAAATCGTTTCTATCTTCATAAGATTTGTATTTTTAGTAATTCCCACTGGAAATCCACCTGTTATAATAATAATATCGCCTTTTTCAAGATTCATAAAGTTTTTTGCTACTTCTACTGAACCTAAAAGCATTTCATCAACAGAAGATTTAGTAGGCACAACAACTGGATAAACACCATAGTTTAGTGCTAATCCACGTCCTACTTCTTCGCTTGGACAAGGCGCAATAATAATTTGTTCAGGCTTTAAATTGCTTATTTTTCTAGCAGTAAACCCTCTTACTGTTGCAGCAACTATTACTTTAGCATTTAACATATTAGCACTATTTACTACTGCATTAGCTATTGTTTGAGTGATACCTACATATTGTTTGTATTGAAAATGCCCATTGTAATCAGCGTGTTCTTCTGTTGCCATACAAACACTTGCCATAATACTTACTGTTTCAACTGGATATTTTCCAACTGTTGACTCTCCAGATAACATCACTGCATCAGTTCCATCTAATACAGCATTAGCAACATCACTTATCTCAGCTCTAGTTGGTCGAATATTTTTCTTCATTGACTCAAGCATTTCAGTTGCAACGATGACAATTTTACCGAGTTCTCTAGCTTTTTTTATCATATTTTTTTGAATTAATGGAATACTTTCCATATTCAATTCAGTACCAAGATCACCACGAGCTACCATAATGCCCTCTGATTCGTCTAAAATCTCATCAAGGTTTTCAACACCTAGTCCATTTTCAATTTTACAAATAATTTTTAAATTTTCTCTTCCCTCAGATTTGAGTATTTCTTTAATTTCAAGAATCTCTTCACGACAAGTTACAAATGATAGTGCTAGGTAGTCAGCATCATTATGACATGCATAAATAGTGTCTTCTTTATCTTGATTACTAACATAGGGAATATCCAACTTGACATCTGGTGTGCTCATACTTTTTTTATTGCCAAGCAATCCACCATTAATTATTTTACAAGTTATTCCATCTTCTTCTTTGCTTATTACTTCTAATTTCATTAAACCATTTTCTAGCAATACACTATTTCCAATATTAAGGCTGTCCAAAGCTTTTGGATGGTTAACACTGAAACATTGATTGGTTCCTAAAACTGTGTCTTTAACTATTCTAATTATCTTGCCCTCTATAAGTTCAATTTGATTGTTTTCAACCAACCCACTTCTAAATTCAGGACCTTTTAAATCATACATAATGGCAATATTTTCATTAGTTCTTTTTCTTACCTCTTTAACTGTTTCTACTACTTTTATTTTTTCTTCTGTTGTTGCATGACTACAATTAATTCTTGCAACATTCATTCCAGCTATAACCATTTTCTCCATTACGTCTGGTTCATTACTAGCTGGGCCTATACTACATATTATTTTTGTTTTTTTCATTTCTACTTCTCCCTAAACATTCTATCATGATTAGTAATCACTGTCACTAATGAATACTAACTTAATTTATTTTTTACTAAAATTACCAGTTATCTCATCTAAAGTTGCATTATTTACTTTGATGCGTTCAATATCTGGTAATATAATTTTTTCAATTGTATCAAGAGCAAAAATAACATCAGTCTCACTACACTGGTAGAATGGATTTAATCCATATTGAAATACTCTAACATGTTTTTGTTGACCGTTTAGTGTAAATAGCATCTCAAATTCCATTTGTCCTGCTCTAAGACGAACTTGGCTTGTTTCATCACCTATTTCAATTGTTGTTGTATCATTTTTCAGGGGATAAGAAATTTTTAATCCACTATTAGTTGTAACAACATTTGGTCCATATGCATCAATTCCTATATTTTTAAAGGTAAGCTGTTGATCTTTAATACAGCGACTAATTTTATTTGTGACATCTAAAATTTTTATTTGTAATTCTAACATTTTAATCTCCTCTTTTCTCAATTTATATTATAATTTTTAAAACTTAACACTTCTTTTTTGGCGTATTAGGCTAATGTATTATGGTCTGTTATGGAAAGCATTGAAATCTTTTTTTCTTGTGCTTCTTTTAACATGTCTGCTACTGGAATATGTCCATCAGAATATACTGTATATGAATGCAGATTTACCATCTTATAATCTTCGCATAATGTAGTTATAATATGTTTAACTACGTTTTTCTATTTATTTAAATTTTTATTAAGAGTTATCTATGAACTCACTGATTTATATTTCCATCTATGTCAGATTTAAGAAAGATGGGCTTTTAACATACTTTTTTGTTATTTTCTTCTATTATTGCAATACCATTTTTACTTTCTACCAAAACAGAATCCCCAACTCTTGAAAAAATGTTTCTAACTGCCTCTTCTTTTAAGAGTTGATTTCTAAAGTAAATTATAGTTTCAGGCAGCATCTTCTCACCAAAATATAAATATACAAAACGATATCCATTCCTGCAAACAAAAACATCATAATTGTTAAATGCTTCAGAATTTTTTTCACTAGTGTGGTCTTTACCATAAGTTGTTAATCCATAATCTCTAAAATATTTAAATAAATCAAGCTTTTTATTAACTGTTGTTTGTCCATGATCGGCAGTAATATGTAACATTGTTTTATCAAGCAAATTTCTTTTTTCTAAGCTTTTTAGCAACAAACCTATTGGATAATCAATTTTATCTGCTTGTGCTCGTAGTGAACGTACTGCTGGCCCTTTTGCATTATTCAACATTTTTATTTGGAAATGAGATTTATCTGCTATTTTTC
>JGI994J12354_10004338_pt1 | contig 12802 bp, 9 predicted proteins | sample IntmicLarv3ML3BL_FD_12354 | JGI IMG/M metagenome (IMG submission 12354)
CGAGTTTGTGGCTCATATTGCGTGGCGTAGACGTTCAAACTCGGCTCGCGAATCGGCAGGGGAGCGGAGCGCGGAGACGCGGTATATGCCGTGTCTCGCGGCGGCGCGTAGCCGACGGCGCGCGGCGCGGAATCGCGGTTGCGCACCGCAAACTGCGGCGGCGCGGGACGCGTGTCGCCTGTAATCGGCAGGGGAGGCAGTCCGAGATTGAGTTGCTGCCGAGGTTCTTGGTGCTGAACAGTCGGCGTGCGCGGCGCATCGGCTTGACGGTGTTGCGTACCCGCGATGCCGTCGAGCGCGGAGAGCGTGCCGTAGTGAACAGCGTCAAAAACGTGCTTCTCAAAGAGGAATTTCACCTCGGTTTTCGACGGATGGACGTTGACATCAAGGTTGCTCGTGCCGAGCTCAATATAAATCACGCACGACGGGTACCGACCGGCGAACATGCGGTTGCGGTATGCCTGTTCGAGCGCGGCCTGCAGCGATTTTGACTTTATTGCGCGTCCGTTGACGAAGAAAAATTGGTTGTTTCGGTTGCCGCGCAACGCTTCGACCTTCGACGCGAAGCCGTGGGCGCGAACGCCCTCGTTCGTCAGCTCAAACGGCAGCATGCCCGCTGAAAAGTCGCGGCCGAGTGCGGAGTAAACGCAGCCCTCGTGACTGCCATCGCCCGTGGTGCGTAGCTCCTCGTTGCCGTCGCGCACGTATCGCACGGCGATGTCGGGGCGCGAGAGCGCAAGGCGCACAACGGCTTGCAGAATCGCGGATGCCTCGGCGCGGTCGGTTTTCATAAACTTTTGACGCGCGGGCGTGTTGTAGAATAAATCGCGCACCGTAATCGTGGTGCCGCGCGGCCGCGCAAACGGCTCGGAGACGACGACCTCGCCGCCCTCTAACACAACGCGAACGCCATCCGTCGCACTCTCCGTGCGCGTAATCAGCTCCACGCGTGATACGGAGGAGATTGCCGCGAGCGCCTCGCCGCGAAAGCCGAGCGTACCGATGGCTTCAAGGTCGCTCGCCGTTGCCAATTTGCTCGTGGCGTGGCGCAGGAACGCCAACTCAACGTCCTCGGCGGGAATACCGATGCCGTTGTCCGTCACGCGCATCATCGTCATACCGCCGTTGTTAATCTCAACCGAGATGCTCGTTGCGCCGGCGTCGACGGAGTTTTCAAAAAGCTCCTTGATGACGGATGCGGGACGCTCCACGACCTCGCCTGCGGCTATTAAATCCGCCAAATGCGGCGGCAGCTTTTGGATTCTGCTCATTCTTTGTACATAATCGGCAGGCCCTTGACGTTTACGGGGTCAACGTCGAGCATGGCAATGTCGCCTACAGTGCATTCGATTTTCGTCACGTCAAGCAGTGTGTGCAGTGCGCCGACATTGCCGAGCACGCGAGCCTTTTGCCCGTTTATGCGCACGTAGAGCGGGCGCGACGAGGCGCGCAGAAGCTCGGGAATGCGCATCGTAGAGACGTGGCGCGTCATGCCGAAGCCGTGGTAGTGACCGACGGACAGCACGGCGATTTTCGTCGGAGCCTTGGTGACAATCGGGCGCTCCGCTCCGTAGTGGTGTCCCTTGGGAACCCAGCGCACGTCCTCAATGCCGGCTTCGATGTAGCCGACCTTGCTAAGCCCTGTAATTGCCTTGCCCGGCACGCGACCCGTCAGCGCGGAATCGACACGCACTGCGTCCATATGCGCAAAATCAAAGCGGAACAGCGCGGCGGAGTCACAGCAATGCGCGATGCCCGGCTCTAAACCGAGCTCCGTGAGCTTGTCTAAAACGCCGTTGAACGTGTCGAGCTGGCGCATGGTTTGCTTTGAGCTTTTCCACGACGCGGAGAACGTCGTGAACGTGCCGACGACGTTTAGCGAGGTCATATACTTGTAAATTGCGGCGATTCTATCCGTCTCCGACGGCGAAAAGCCGTAGCGGCCGAGACCTGTGTCAACCTTAATCTGCACCATCGCGCGGACGTTCAGCGCCTCGGCGATGCCGTTGATGGCGACGGCGGCGTCGTACGAGCCGCACGTGCAAACGACATCGCGCGAGATGAGTTCGCGCAGGTCGTTCGGGTCGGCTGTCGATTGCAGCATCATAATGCGCTCCTCGTGGAAGCCGCTTTTGCGCAGCAGTGCGGCATCGTTAAGGTCGGAGATGGCAAAGCTCGTAACGCCCTCGTCGCGCAACAGTGACGCGACCTCAAGAATGCCCATGCCGCCGGCGTTGGCGGACAGGTCGGCGATAATCGTCGCGCCGTCGGCATGCTCCTTTGTAATGCGCAGGTTTTCGCGTATAACGCGTTTGTCGATAACTAAATATTTCATGTATTTTTCCGCTCCCAAAACTGTCTCTTTATATTGACGGAACCTTTCGGTCTAAACGCAAACTAAAATCATCTATAGTATACCACATTTGTGGTTGCTTTTTCCACACTAAAATGATAAAATACACGAATTATTTATAATTACGGAGACAATATGGCAACATTGATTGAAAAGTCGCGCATTGACGAGCAAAAATCCGTCATGTTGCGCGTAAAAAACAAAAACGACGCGCGAGGTCGCACGCTTCGTGCCCATGTTCAGACATTCGGCTGTCAACAAAACGAGGCGGACAGCGAGCGCATTCGCGGTATGCTCGCCGAGATGGGCTACGCGCCGACGGATACGGACGACGAAGCGGACGTCATCGTCATAAACACGTGCGCAATCCGCGAGCACGCCGAAGCGAAGGTTTTCGGCGTAATCGGTCAGCTCACGCACCTGAAACGCGCCAAGCCGGAGCTGATTCTCGCCGTGTGCGGCTGCATGGCTCAGCGTCCGCAGGTCGCCGAGCGCATTCGCGAGAGCTACAAACATGTGGATATCGTGTTCGGCACGCACGCGCTGTGGCGATTGCCGGAGCTATTGGAGACGGCGCTCGGTCACGGCGAGCGCATATTTGCGGTGGAAAACTCCGACGGTGAGATTGCCGAGGGCTTGCCGAGCCTGCGCGGGCGTGAGTTTACGGCATGGCTGCCCGTCATGTACGGCTGCAATAACTTCTGCACGTACTGCATCGTGCCGTACGTGCGCGGACGCGAGCGCAGCCGCGACGTCGAAACAGTTCTTGGCGATGCGCGTGCGCTCATTGCGAGCGGTGCAAAGGACATTACGCTGCTCGGGCAGAACGTGAACTCCTATGACCCAAAGGGCGGACATACGCAATCGCAAATTGGCACTGCGCAGACCGCCCTTCCGAAGTTTTTCGATGAAAAACTTCCCAACGCTGACGAAGTTGATTTTCCGCAGCTTTTGCGTCGGCTAAACGCTCTTGAAGGCGACTTTTTGTTGCGCTTTATGACCTCGCACCCGAAGGACGCGGGCGCGGAGCTGTTTGCGGCTATGGCAGAATCGCCGAAGGTCGCGCGGCACCTGCACCTGCCGTTCCAGTCCGGCAGCAGCCGCATACTCAAGCTGATGAATCGCGGTTACACGCGCGAGCATTATCTTGACCTAATCGCCGCCGCGCGCGACGCGATGCCCGGTCTCGTGCTTACGAGCGACGTTATAGTCGGGTTCCCCGGCGAGATGGAGGCGGATTTTGAGGAGACGTATTCGCTCATTGAACAGGTGCGCTTCGACGCGCTGTTTACGTTCATTCATTCGCCGCGCCCCGGCGCACCGAGCGCGGAATTTGCCGACCCCGTGCCGCGCGAGGAGAAGCAGCGGTGGTTCGACCGTATGCTTGACCTGCAAAACCGCATTTCCGGCGAAAAGCATGCCGAATACGTCGGTTCGACGCAGCGCGTTATGGTGGACGCGGAGACGGGCGACGCGGTGTATCCGTTTTCCGGCCGCACGAACGGCAATCGGCTCGTGCGCCTGCACGGAGCGCAGAGCGCGCCGAAGTTCGGCGAGTTTTACGACGTGCGCATAACGGATTGCAACACGTGGTCGCTGCTCGGCGAAATAATTTGAAGAAATTTGCAAAAAATCGCAAAAACGCTATTGACAATGCAGCGGATTTGTGCTATTCTATCGTTCGCAGTTGGTGTGTATTACGGTGAGGGTCCACCCGTTCCCATCCCGAACACGGAAGTTAAGCTCACTTGTGCCGACAATACTTGGCTGGAGACGGCCCGGGAAGATAGGTAAATGCCAACTCAAACGCGTAACCACGAGGTTTCGATTGCAGTGGTTACAATATTCCTCCTTAGCTCAGTCGGTAGAGCATGCGGCTGTTAACCGCAGGGTCGTTGGTTCGAGCCCAACAGGGGGAGCCAAAAAAAGAGGTAGCCACTTGGCTACCTCTTTTTTTGGCTCCCCCTGTTGGGCTCTCACAAGACGAGCATAGCGAACTTTTTTGCTGAAAAAGTTCGCGTGAGCTCTCGCTCATGTAGTGCAACATACTCGCGCAGCGACCCACCGATTTTTCCGAGCGAGAGGTCGGTCGTCTGGTGTTCCGACAGGATTTGTGTTTCGGGGATGGTGGCTGCGGTGCGGGCAGCAATGGGACGGAATACCGCGTGCGAACAAAGTTCGCCAACACGAGGTGTAGTGCAGTGAGTACGGTGCCACGATTCCACCACGGACGCGCAATGCGTGCCCCTACGAGGTGCGGTGCGGTAACGTGGTTACGGTGATGTGCGATGGCGCCCATATTTATCACGTTCTACGTGACAAAACTCTTGAAACGAGTGCTTGACCTTGAGCGGTTGGCGGTTTATGATATAGCAGAATCGATTCGTAAATCAATTTTTGAGGTGCTATTATGTCACAATATTTCAGCGAAAAATTCAAGCAGCTACGCAGAGCCGGCAACCTGACGCAGGAGCAAATCGCCGACATTTTTCACGTCTCGCCGCAAACCGTAAGTCGGTGGGAGACGGGCGTGAATTACCCCGAAGTTGAAACCCTGCCACATTTGGCGGTGTTTTTCAACGTCACGGTTGACGAGTTGCTCGGCACGGAGGAAATACGTGGAGAGGAAAAAGCCAACGAATACATAAGAGATATTCGGAACCTGCTCAACAGCGGCAAAATCCAAGATGCTATTGAGTTGGCGCGTGGAGCCGGAAAAGAATATCCGCTAAACTCCGATTTTCAATACCACCTTATACAGGCGTTGCACGCGGACGGCTCCGAGAAACACAAGGACGAGATTACGTCAATCGGCGAAAGAATAATCAACATGAATTCGCATAATTGGGGAATTAAGTATCAGCTTGTTCGGCAATATGCCGAGTGGGGGATGAAGGCAGAAGCGAAAGAAATCTTAGTAACCTTGCCGGCTGAAATTTGGGACTCACAGGAGCCGTGGTGGGGACTGGTTTTGGAGGGCGAGGAATGGCTGAAAAACCAACAGCACCGTATCATAAGAGCCAAGTATTACTTAGAATATTTAATAGGCGACTACATAAACAGTGCGGATTTAGGCATCTTACAGAGATTAGAGGACAAGAAAGCAAAGATGCAGATTGAAATGCTGATAGATACAATATCCGGCGAGAAGATTGAGCCTATTTCGCGCGTATTTGAGCATATCGGTGTTGCCGAATTATACTGCGAGGCAGGGGATGCTGAAAACGCTCTTGGTTGCGTGGAAAAAGCTACGCAGGATTCGATGAATCACATTGCGCAAATGAATAAGACCAACGACATAGACGGGGGCAATTACATGGCGTGGTCGACGCCGCGCAATTTGCCGTGGATTCTATGGGAGGACTTCCTAACGAAGCCGTCGTTCGACTTGCTCAGGGGAGAGAAACGCTTTGTGAAGTGCGTGGATTTGCTCAAAGCAAGCTCTGCACCGTTGGAGTGATAAGGAAAAGGCACCTCTCTCGCTTTGCGAGAGAGGTGCCTCTTTACATTTTCCTCTTAATCCGTGGCTTGCAGCTCCTCGTCGAACGTAATCGAGAGCTCAAGGTATTCGCCGTCGCGGAAAACCGTAATAGAGGCGGTGTCGTTCGCCTTATACTGGCGCTTGGCGACCTTCAGCTCGTCGGACGAGCGGATTTCCGTGTCGCCGAGCTTGGTGATGATATCGCCGGGCAGAATGCCTGCCTTTTCGGCGCAGGAGCCGGGGTCGACGCTCTTTACGAACACGCCCTCAACCATATTGTAATACTCCGCCGTGCGCGCATCGACCGTAGTGACCATGATTCCGAGCTTCGCCTTGCCGCTCACGTAGCCGTTTTGAATCAGCTCGGCGGCAATGTCCATAGCGTCGTCGATGGGAATCGCAAAGCCGAGACCTTCCGTGCCGGAGGACATGTATTTTGCCGAGACAACGCCGATAACCTCGCCGCGCGTGTTGTAGACGGGTCCGCCGGAGTTGCCGCTGTTGACGGCGGCGCTGATTTGGAACATGCTGATGCTGATGCGCTGATCCTCGTCAACGGTGACTTGTCGGTCGAGCGCGGAGATGATGCCGTCCGTCATTGTGTAGTCGAGCAGGCGCGGGTTGCCGACGGCGTAGATTTCCTCGCCGACCTGCATAGACGCGGAGGAGCCGACCTTGACGGGGCTGAGGCTCTTTGCGTTGATTTTAATAACGGCGATGTCGTTGTCCGGCTCCACGCCGACAACCGTCGCGCTGTAGACCGAGCCATCGCGCATGGTTACGGTAAGCGGGTGACCGTAGCGGTGTGCGTCGTCAATGACATGGTGGTTGGTAATGATGTAGCCGTCCTCAGAGATGATGAAACCGGAGCCGTAGACCGTTTCGGCAGGCATCCAGCCGTTCGCGGGGATTTCCGTGGACAGGCAAACGACTTGGTTTACGGCTGTTCGGTAGATATCCTCCGCCGCCAACTTTTCGCCGAAGTAGATTACGTCGCTTTTTTCAAGCCCGTCGCTGTTGGGCGCGGAATACGCTTGTGCGCCGAGGAAAACCTGCGGGGCGGCGATGGGCAACGTGCCCGATTTGATGCTGTACTGTATCGCGCCCCAGCTTGCCGCCGTGCTGCACAGTACGCATGCCAAAACGAGCGCGACGCTACGGAAGAAACCGCCTCCGCGACGCGGAGGTTCGTCGCCGTTGTGACCGCGGCCATAGCCGCGCGGCGCACGCTCTTGCGGAATGTTGGCGTATGCGTTTCGCTCGCGGGAGGGCGGTGCGTAGAACTGCGACGAGCCGACGTACGTCGGTGTGTACGCGCGTTTCTCCGTCGCTACCTCGCGGAAATCCGCCTCGCTGTAGTCCGAGGGTTCGTCGTAGAGCGTTGTTTGCGCAGAGACATCCTCGAAAACCTCATGCGGCAGCGCAGGCTCCGATGATGCCGACGGCATGTGTGCTGCGAAGTGCGCGTCGGGCGGCGGATAGTGACCGTATGGCGAGGCGGCGTCCTGCGCGTCCCCGTGCTCGTTAAAATTGTCGTTGTAGTCGAAGCTCATGAAAAACACAACCCCTATAATTCAATAAAGTTTATGACCCTATAATATTATATAATTAGACGGAATTAGTGAATAAATTTGAAACAAATCTCAAATAATCCTTGAACATGCGAAAAAAATGTGGTACTATAGCGAAATCGACCCGCGAGAGCGGTATTTTTTAGAGCCTCGCGAGCAAATATTGTAAGGAGATGAGCAAAATGGCTGACAGTCTGTACACCTTTGAAAACGAAGAATTCAAGAATACTTATCGCCACACTACCTCGCACATTTTAGCGCAAGCGGCTAAGAGGCTGTTTCCGACTACAAAGCTCGCGATTGGCCCCGCAATCGCAGATGGTTTTTACTACGATTTTGACACCGAGACGCCGTTCACGCCCGAGGATATTGAAAAGTTAGAGGCGGAAATGCGCAAAATCATAAAGGAAAAGCTGCCGCTTGAGCGTTTTGAGCTGCCTCGCGCCGAGGCGATTACGCTGATGGAGCAGAGCGGCGAGCCGTATAAAGTTGAACTGATTCAAGATTTGCCGGAGGACGCGATTATCTCGTTCTACAAGCAGGGAGACTTCACCGATTTGTGCGCCGGTCCGCACCTTGACAATACCTCGCGCGTTAAGGGTAACGCGCTGAAATTGACCTCCGCGACGGGCGCGTACTGGCGCGGCGACTCGGGGCGCAAGATGCTCCAGCGCGTCTACGGCACGTGTTTTCAATCAAAGGACGAACTTGACGCGTACCTGCAACGCATTGAGGAAGCGAAGAAGCGCGACCACCGCAAAATCGGTCGTGAGCTTGACCTGTTCGCGCTGTTCGACGAGGGTCCGGGGTTCCCGTTTTTCTTCCCGAACGGCATGATTCTGCGCAACGAGCTTGAGACGTTCTGGCGCGAAAAGCATAGAAAAGCGGGCTACGACGAGATTCGTACGCCGCTGATTCTCAACGAGGAGCTTTGGCACCGCAGCGGTCACTGGGACCATTATAAGGACAACATGTACTTCACGAAAATCGACGAGGGCGGTTACGCCATAAAGCCGATGAACTGCCCCGGCGGTATGCTGACCTTCAAGCGCCGCATGTGGAGCTACAAGGAGCTGCCGGCGCGCATGGCGGAGATGGGCATCGTCCACCGTCACGAGCTTTCCGGCGCACTGCACGGCTTAATGCGCGTGCGCAACTTCACGCAGGACGATGCGCACCTTTACATGACGCCGGAGCAGGTTCCGGCTGAAATTGCGGGCGTTATCGACCTCGTGGACGACATCTACAAAATCTTCGGTTTCGCGTACCGCGTTGAGCTCTCCACGCGTCCTGAGAACTTTATGGGCGAAGTTGCAACGTGGGACATGGCGGAAAAAACTCTAGAAGACATACTCGTTGCGAAGAATGTTGAATATAAGCTCAACCCCGGCGACGGCGCGTTCTACGGCCCGAAAATCGACTTCCATCTTGTCGATTGTCTCGGACGCTCGTGGCAGTGTGCGACGCTTCAGCTTGATTTCCAGATGCCGGAGCGTTTTGAGCTTGACTACGTTGGCGCCGACGGCGAAAAGCACCGCCCCGTTATGATTCATCGCACAATTTTCGGCTCGTTAGAGCGGTTCATAGGCATCCTGACGGAGCATTTCGCAGGTGCGTTTCCGCTGTGGCTCGCGCCGGAGCAGATTCGCGTGCTGCCGATTACGGACCGAGTTTCTGAGCACGCGCAGAAGATTGCGGACAGGCTGCACGACCTCGGTTTCCGCGTCGATACGGANTTGCGCAACGAGAAAATCGGTTACAAAATCCGCGAGGCGCAGCTAAAAAAGGTGCCGTATATGCTCGTGCTCGGCGACAAGGAAGCCGAGAGCGGAGAGATTACCGTTCGCCACCGCGCGGAGGGCGACATCGGCACGATGAAGTTCGAGGATTTCATCGCGAAAATCATTGAGGAACGCGCAACGAAGGAAGTAAAATAATACAAAAATGTAATGCGTGCGAGTTTGTGAGAACAAATTCGCACGTATTTGAAACGTTTGAGGAGTGAACATGAATTTCGACATCATTCACATCACCGGTGCGTCGGGCGCGGGCGTGACGACGCTCGGACGCGCGATTTGCGATGCATTCGGACACACGCACCTCGACACCGACGACTTCTTTTGGTTATCGACAGACCCAAAATTCACCGTCAAGCGCGACAAGGACGAGCGCCGTCGACTACTCGGTGAGGCAATCGACGCGAGCGGCGGGCGGTGCGTCATAAGCGGCTCGCTGACGGACTGGGGCGACGTGTTTATGCCCGAATTCCATCTCGTAATTTATGTTAAAACGCCGATGGAACTGCGGCTTGAGCGGTTGCGCGCACGTGAATTCGCGGAGTTCGGAGACCGCATTTTACCCGGCGGCGATATGGAGCAAAATCACGCAGAGTTCATTGAATGGGCGGCGCAATACGATGACGGCGGATTGGAAATGCGCTCTGCCGCAATGCACGCCGAGTGGTTGCAACGCATAACGTGCCCCGTCGTCGGTGTGGACGGCTCGTTGCCCGTGACGGAAAATCTGACGATTTTAAGCATGCTGTAGGCAAAGCTGACGCGGGGACGGCAACGAAACCCGAGAAAAATCAAAACGAAACCAGAAGTTAAACGGAGGGAAAGATCATGAATTTGAAAATTGCGGTGACGTATGAGAACGGTGAGGTTTTTCAGCATTTTGGGCGCACGGAACAATTTAAGGTCTACGAAATTGAGGACGATGCCGTAAAAACCGCCACAATCGTTGACACGAACGGCAGCGGACACGGTGCGCTTGCAGGGCTTTTGAAGAACTGCGAAGTTGATGCGCTGCTTTGCGGAGGCATCGGTGGGGGAGCGCGGCAAGCCATTGCCGACGCGCAGATTTCGCTCTACGGCGGCATCAGCGGTAATGCTGATGCGGCGATTGCGGCGTTGCTTGACGGTGAGCTCGTCTATTCCGACGCGGAGTGTTCGGAGCACGGCGACCACGGTCACAGCCACGGTCATGACTGCGGCGACCACGGTTGCGCCGAGGATTGTGCCGAGGACTGCGCGCACACGCACTAACGTTGGAAAACGACGACACATCGGAACGATATATCGTTCCGATGTGTTTTTTTGTGCAAAACACAATCATTTATGCAAGTGCAAGTGATTGCGCTACGTGCAAAATCTGTGCTTGCCGATGGTTAACTTGTGCGGGCGCGACCAAATCCACGCACTCGTGGCGGTGACGGGATTGAAGTAGTAAATCGCGCCGCCGGTCGGGTCGGTGCCGTTAAGCGCCTCGCGCGCGGCTTGGCGCGAGGAATCGGCGACGGGCTCGTCAAACTGGCCGTCGTCGATGCACGTAAACGCGCCCTTTTGGTAGATTACGCCCGACATCGTGCTCGGAAACGACGGGTGACGCATTCGGTTGAGCACGACTGCGCCGACAGCGACCTGCCCGCGATACGGCTCGCCGCGTGACTCGGCGGAGATGAGCCGCGCGAGCAACGCAACGTCGTTTGACTGCGTTGACGGAGCCGCGGAATCGGAGATTCCGAGCGCTTTGAGCGTCGCCGTGCCGACCACGCCGTCGGCGGTTAGCTTGTTCGTGCGCTGGAAGTATTTGACGGCTTCCTCGGTTTTTGGGCCGAAAACGCCGTCGGCGGTGCCGCTCAGATAGCCCCAGTTTTTGAGTTTCGTTTGAATCTGCGTAACCATCGCGCCGGATGAGCCGCGACGGTACGGCGACGCAATTGCCTCTTGCGCCGCAACGATTACGAGTATATTCAGCGTGAAAATCACGGCGAGCGCGATAATCGTTTTTCTTCTGTTCATGTAAAACTCCCTCGTAAAATAATGGACATTCTGCCTATATTCTACGAGGGAGCGCGGCGCGATATGCTTGGGAAATGTTGGTAACGCAAAAACCGCCCTGCGAGTTTCGTGCGGCGAAGCTCCAAACAAGAAGCCTATCCAAAGCGAGGCGTTTTTTGCGTATGTTGCGCGTTACCGCAGATACGCGTCGGTGCGAACGCCGGCCTGTGCGCTGAACACACGTGGTTTGTTCACCAAATCGCCGACGAGCACGAGAATCGCAACGAACAGCGGATGTTGCTTGAACTCGTAGTATTTCGTCACCTTGTCGTCGATTTCGGAGGCTGTTTCATGCATGAAATTCCACGCAATCAGCTGCGCCACAAGCTCCTCAGTGCGCTCCTCCGTGATGCTTAGCAGGCTCGCGAGGTGCGCGAGTGAAAACTGCGCGGTGGCGTACGTCGTTGCGGAGTAGTTCTCGCGGCGGTGCATCAGCAGTAGGGCGTTGAAAACGTCCTCGTCGCCTAGGAGCTTGAAAAAGTCGGTGTAGACCTTCGGCTCAAGCAGTGCCTTGTTCCACCCCTGCGGCGGCTCCGGCATCAGCAAAAAGTATTGCAAATTCTGCATCAACGACATCTGCGTGAAGCCGCCATTTAGGTGCAGCGCGGAGTGAAGTCGTTTCGTATCCTTCGGAAGCCCGCCGAGCACCGTCGGATTGTCAAGGATTTCTTGTAGGGTAGGACTGCGCCGCAGGTGCTCCTTGTGGAAATCCGCGTTGTCCATCGCGTGAGGATTGCTCATCATAGCCTTTTCAAGCGCCCAGCAGACCTCCATAGCCGCAGTGAAAACCGCGTTCGGACTGGTGTCGCCTTCAAAGTCCGCGATGTAGTTGAATAGTGCCGCGTGGAGATTGCCGTCGGAGAGCGTCTCGCGCCCGAACAGCGCGTCAATCGACACGTTAAAGTAGTCCGCGATTACGGGCAGCAGCTCCGCGTCGGGCATGCCGCCGTTTTCCCATTTCGATACTGCTTGCGCGCTCACGCCGACGGCGCGCGCGAGGTCGTCCTGCGTTGCGCCCTTTTCGCGGCGCAGATTGGCGATGCTCTCGCCGATGTTGCTCATAGACATAATAATCGTCCTTTCTCATGTGCGGCTGATGCGGCGCAGGGCTCGCGAGACCTTGACCCGCATTCTGCGTGCGAAAACTGTTTTCAATGACACTATAACACAACTCTCGGTTGTGCGCAATGGACGCGGATTCAATATGTTCTACCGCAGGTTGTGCAAACGCGCACGGCGCAACTCGCGGTTGCGTCGTGCGCGCTCAGGTGCAAATTTTCTGTTGAAAAAACGGCGAAAATGTGTTACGATGTTTGCTGGGTTTTCGCAAATCTGACCTGCTCCGCGCCGATGTAGGGGAGTAGTCGCTCGATTATTGCGGCGTAGCGCGGGTGATTGCGGATTTTGCGCAGCTGTTCGCGCTCGCGCTTGCGCGTCTCGTCAAGGTTTTCGGCGTTTTCGGGGTAAAACGTAAGCCGACCCCACAATTCAAGCGTCGCCGAGCCGTATTCACGGCGCGCGGGCATCGTAAAATCGGGCGTGCGCAGCAAAACCG
>JGI994J12354_10004339_pt1 | contig 12797 bp, 11 predicted proteins | sample IntmicLarv3ML3BL_FD_12354 | JGI IMG/M metagenome (IMG submission 12354)
GTGTCCGCTATTGTTTCGGGATTTGCGGCATGGCTTGCCGCCTATGTCGGGCAGTCAAGCGGACTTAAAATAGCGGTAGGGAGGGACAGCCGCATATCCGGCCCGCGCATTCGAGATGCCGTTGTCCGTGCCCTTGTGAACGCAGGTGTACAGGTGATAGACTGCGGTTTGGCATCCACTCCCGCCATGTTTATGACAACAGTAGACATCGGATGCCATGGCGCTGTTGAAATCACTGCAAGCCACCATCCATTCAACCGAAACGGCCTTAAATTTTTCACTGCCGGGGGCGGTTTGGACAGCAATACATTGGACGAAGTTTTTCGGATGGCTGCCACCTCTGTTTCAAATACCGGCATCTCAGGCAAATGTATTGAGCTTGATTATATGAGCCAATATGCCGCGCGGCTGCGGAAGATGATTTGTGACGGAATCAAAGCCGATGTATACGAGCGGCCGCTGGAGGGTATGCATATTATTGTTGACGCCGGCAACGGTGCAGGCGGGTTTTATGCCGGAACGGTGCTGGAGCCGCTTGGCGCGCGCGTGGATGGCAGCCAGTTTTTGGAACCGGACGGATGGTTTCCAAACCACGTTCCCAACCCGGAAAACAAAGAAGCGATGGAATCAATTTGCAAAGCGGTTCGGGTTTCGGGCGCTGATTTGGGCATTATTTTTGACACCGATGTTGACCGCGCCGCATGTGTCAGTGCCGGCGGGCGGGAAATGGGGCGCAACCGCCTTATTGCGCTGGCGTCGGCTATTGCTTTGGAAAACGGTGGAACGGTTGTTACCGATTCGGTAACATCGGATGGACTTAAAGCTTTTATTGAACAAACTCTCGGCGGTGTACACCACAGGTTCAAGCGCGGGTACAAAAATGTAATTAATGAAGGGCTGCGGCTCAACGCCGAGGGTGTGGACTGCCCGCTCGCTATTGAAACCTCCGGGCATGCCGCAATGCGGGAAAACTATTTTTTGGACGATGGTGCGTATCTTGCCACGAAGATTGTTATAAAAGCCGCACGTCTCCGGAAAGAGGGGCGTACCCTTGACGATTTGCTAAAGCCGCTTATCGAACCGGCCGAAAGCGACGAGATTCGACTTGATATTATGGCGGCGGATTTTCGCGCGGTTGGCAATAATATACTGGCATTGCTGGAATCGCAGGCGCGCAAAAACGGATGGACGATTGCGGACGACAGTTATGAAGGCGTCCGTGTTTCCTTTGCAGGCAATGAGGGAGACGGATGGATTCTGCTGCGTTTGAGTGTACACGACCCCGTAATGGCTCTCAACCTCGAAAGCAACCGTGTCGGCGGCAACAAAATTTTGGCCGCGGCACTGCTTGACATTTTGGAAGAACAGAACGGACTTGTGCTTGACTCTTTGAAAAATTATTTGAAGGATTGATTGTTATCAGCACGCAAATTCAATGGACAGAGCTTCGGATGTCGGTTGCCGCGGATGAAACCGACCGAGCCGCCGCCATTGCTAACATGGTGGTGCCTTACGGCATTTATATCGAGGATTACAGCGATGTGGAGCAGGGCGCTATGGAAATTGCGCGTATCAGCGCCGCTTCGGGGTTGATTGACGAGGAGCTGTTGGCGCGTGACCGCATGCATGCGATTATTCATCTTTATTTTCCGCCGGAGGAAAATCCCGCCGAAGCCGCCGCGTTTTTGCGGGAACGGCTGGATGTCTGCGGTATCAAACATGAAATCAACCTGAACAGTGTGCTCGAATCCGATTGGGCAAACGGATGGAAAAAATATTTCACACCATTAGCTGCCGGCGAGCGGATTATGATTTGTCCGACATGGACGCCGGTTCCTCCCGATTGCGGCGGGCGGAAGGTGCTTCACATCGACCCGGGAATGGCATTTGGTACCGGCGGGCATGATACTACCCGTTTGGTGCTCAGCATGATGGAGCAATATGTTTCGGTCGGCGATAATATATTGGATATCGGGTGTGGCAGCGGAATTTTGTCTATTGCCGCGTTGTTGCTGGGCGGTGAACAGGTGCTGGGCATTGACATTGACCCCGTGGCGGTACGTACCGCGCAGGAAAACGGTCTGCTCAACGACATGTCCCCACCGTGGTATAACATGCGTCTTGGCGATTTGGCGGCGGATGTGGCGGGACAATACGCGGTGGTCACGGCCAACATTGTTGCCGATGCTATTATTGCGCTGTCACCGGAGGTTTCGCGGTTTCTTGCGCCGGACGGCGTGTACATTGTGTCCGGCATTATTGATACCCGTGAGCAGGATGTTTTGGATGCTGTCGCCGCTGTTGGATTTCGCGTGCGGGAACGTATGGAGCAGGGCGGTTGGGTATGTTTAGCACTGGAATTATAGTCAATTGAATGGAGGGATTCGACGGTGGCTATGGATATTTCTGTGGGCGATGTTCTCGAAATGAAAAAGATTCATCCCTGCGGCAGCCGTCAGATGGAGGTTCTGCGCGTTGGAATGGATTTTCGGCTGAGATGTGTTGGCTGTGGGCATGAATTTATGACTCCGCGTCTGAAGATTGAGCGGCATATTAAAAAGGTTGTCGGTAAGTCCGATGCCGGTAAAGAGGTATAGAATATATGAGTATGTTTGACAAGCTCGCCGATGTTGAACGGCGGTATGAGGAAATTGCGGAAAAGCTTTGCGACCCCGAAGTTGTTTCGGATGTTGCCGCGTATACCGCGCTGATGAAGGAAACTAAATTGCTCAGTGGTGTTGTGGAAAAATACAGAGAGTATAAAGTGGGAGAAAATCAACAAAACGAAGCCCGCTCAATGCTGGATGCCGGAGGGATGGATGCTGATTTTCGCGAGCTGGTAGAAATTGAGTTGAACGAGGGTCGTGAAATCTGCGAACGGTGCGCGGAAGAGCTGAAGGTTCTCCTTTTGCCGCGCGACCCGAATGATGACCGCAATGTTATTGTGGAAATTCGCGGCGGCGCGGGCGGCGAGGAATCGGCGTTGTTTGCCGCCTCGTTGTACCGTATGTATTCCATGTATGCCGAGTCAAAGGGATACAAGCAGGAGGTTATGAACATCAACGAAACCGAGCTTGGCGGATATAAGGAAATCAGCTTTATGGTTGAGGGCAATGGCGCATACAGCCGGTATAAATATGAGAGTGGTGTACACAGAGTACAACGCGTTCCCGAAACCGAAGCAGGCGGACGGATTCATACCTCCACCTCCACGGTAGCGGTTTTGCCCGAAGCCGATGATGTGGAAATTGATATCAACACCGCAGATTTACAGATTGACACATACCGTGCGGGCGGTGCGGGCGGACAGCATGTCAACAAAACCGAGTCGGCAATTCGTATTACGCATCTTCCGACAGGACTGGTTGTGGAATGTCAGGACGAGCGCAGCCAGCACAAAAACAAAGATAAAGCGATGAAGGTTCTTCGTGCGCGGCTTTATGACCAGGTACAGGAGCAACAGCGTTCCGCAATAGCCGCAGACCGCCGCAGCCAGGTCGGAACCGGCGACCGCAGTGAACGTATTCGCACATATAACTTTCCGCAGGGACGGGTTACTGACCATCGCATAGGGCTGACGTTATACCGCATTGACGCTATTATGAACGGCGATTTGGATGAGGTTGTTGACGCTCTCGGTGCAGCCGACCGCGCGGAAAAATTACAGGCGGCGGGAGAGAATTTGTGATTTTATGGAAACAATAATACTGAATGGTGATGCTGCGGGAATAAAGCACGCCGCGGCGCTTATCCGTCGGGGAGAGCCGGTAGCCATTCCGACCGAAACGGTATACGGTCTCGCGGCGAACGCGCTGGATAGCGCGGCGGTCGCGCGCATTTTTGCCGCCAAGGGACGGCCACAGGATAATCCGCTGATTGTACACATCGCGGAAATGGAACAGCTTTCGTCGATTGCACGGGAGGTTACGCCGCTGGCAAAAAAACTTGCGGAACGGTTTTGGCCGGGTCCGTTGACTATAATTTTGCCGAAAAGTGAAAATGCAGCGGATAATGTTACCGCCGGACTGGATACCATCGCGATACGTATGCCCGCGCATGAAATCGCGCTGGACATAATCCGTGCCGCCGAAAAACCTCTCGCCGCGCCGTCGGCAAACCGGTCGGGACGGCCAAGTCCCACCACTGTGGCGCACGTGATTGATGATATGACGGGGTATATCGCCGCCATTGTTGATGGCGGGGGGTGTACTGTCGGGGTTGAGTCTACCGTCGTGGATGTTACCGGTACAGTGCCGCGCATTCTGCGGCCGGGCGGCATTACACCGGATATGATAAGAGAGGTTGCCGGTGATGTTGAGATTGACGCGGCGGTGGAGCATGAGCTTGATTCCGACATTCCGTCCGCTTCACCGGGAATGAAATATAAGCATTACGCACCGTTGGTGCGGGTGGTGCTTGTCAAAGCCAATGAGGGGCAGTTCGCCGCATGGGTGCGGGCACGCGTGTCGGCGGGTGAAAATGCCGCTGTTATGTGCTTTGATGATGAGGAAATCGAGGGAATAAACTGTGTGAACTATGGACGGCGGGATGATTATGCTGCTCAGGCGCGTATGGTATTCGACGCGTTGAGGAAGGTTGATGGGCTGGGCGCTGATGTGGTTTATTGCTCGCTTGCCGAACCGGACGGTGTGGGGCTGGCGGTGTACAACCGTCTGCTTAGAGCGGCGGAGTTTGAGGTTGTTACGATTTGATAAGGAGTGAACCTTTTTGTGATTGATGGTATTTTTGTTGTGGGCATTACCGGACCCACCGGCGCGGGAAAATCCGATGCCGCGCAAGTTTTTGTGCAAAACGGGTTCTTTCTTGTGGACACCGATGTTCTCGCCCGGCAAATTGTCATGCCCGGCAGCGATTGCTTGCGGGATTTGGTGTTGGAATTTTCTGATGATGTACTTAATCCCGATGGTTCTCTCAATCGGCGTGAGCTGGCACGAGTTGCTTTTGCAAATGATATTTCCGCCCGCAGACTTAATGAGATTACCCATCCGTATATTCTGACCATATCGGAACAAATACTAAAGGAAGCAGCTTCAAACGGATACAATGCAGCGGTAATTGACGCCGCATTATTGTTTGAGAGCGGTGGCGACCGGCTCTGTGATTGCACAGTAGGGATTGCCGCACCGCGAGAGGTGCGGCTCGAGCGAATTATGGAGCGGGACGGCATTGACGCCGATGCCGTGCACGCACGGATGGCGGCACAGCAGCCGGATGAATATTACCATGAACGTGCGGATTATATGCTGGATGGCAGTGGTTCGGCGGATGAATTGCGGCGGCTCGCGAGCAGGTTGGCGGCGAAATTATTGGAGGAACGCGAATGACGGCAAGACGGATATGGATTCGGATTGTATCGCTGACCGCCGTGTTGGCAGTGTGTGCGGTGATGCTGCATTTATCGTACAACCGATTTTTGAAATCGGCGTATCCCATGAAATATGCCGAACAGGTCACCGCCTGCGCCGAACAATACGGCTTTGAACCATCGCTGATATTCGCGTTGATTCGCACCGAAAGCGGGTTTGACCCCGATATTAAATCGCGGGCAAACGCCATCGGGCTTATGCAAATTACCGAGGACACATTTATGTGGGCACAGCAACGCATGCAGGAAAAACGAGACATGACCACGGAGGATTTATACGACCCGGATATCAACATTGAATATGGCGTCATTATTCTTTCGCTTCTCCGTAAACGGTATGACAACACCCTGACGGCGCTTGCCGCATACAATGCCGGCATGACGAACGTCGGCGGTTGGCTGGAAAATCCGTTGCATTCCGATGATGGAGTGACACTTGCGAGCATCCCGTTCCCCGAAACGGAGAAGTATGTTGAAAAAATTCCGGCGGCGCAGGAAATTTACAAAAGCATATATAAGATTGACTGATAGAAAGGGATGTTCACAGACATGAACCAATTTAATAAGGAAACAGAAACCACAGACGAAAAATCCGCGGTTGATACCCTCAAAGAAAAGATTTTTCACGAAATCCCCGAAGGCTCACGGGTAATGTCAGCGGAGGAAATCGCGCTGGCTGACGCTTATTGCGAGGATTACCGCCGCTGGCTTGATATCGCCAAAACCGAGCGGGAAGCCGTCAGCTCTGCTATCAAAATGGCAGAAAAGCACGGTTTTGTCCCCTTTGACCGCGGCGCGAAAGTTACCGCCGGAGACAAGGTTTATTTGAACAATCGCGGAAAAGCGTTGATTTTGGCGGTTGTCGGGTCGCGCCCAATCGAACAGGGAGTGTCCATTGCCGCCGCGCACATTGACTCCCCGCGCCTTGACCTGAAACCCAACCCGCTTTATGAAGATACCGGATTGGCTTATTTTGATACACATTATTATGGCGGAATCAAAAAATATCAATGGTCTGCACTGCCGCTGGCTTTGCATGGTGTTGTCATGCTGCGCGACGGGACAAAAATTGAAATTTGTATCGGTGAACAGCCGGGCGACCCCGTGTTTTGTGTTACCGATTTGCTCCCGCACCTTGCAAGCGAGCAAATGAAACGCCCTGCAACCGAAATTATTCGCGGCGAGGATTTGAACATTTTGGTCGGTTGCCGCGCCTTCCGTGAGGATGGAATCGACAAGGCAAAAGGCTCGGATTTGGTCAAGCTTAGTGTAATGAACTACCTCCACAACCAATACGGTATGGTTGAAGGCGACTTTTTGTCGGCAGAGCTGGAGGCTGTGCCGGTATTTAACGCCCGCGATGTGGGATTTGACCGCGGAATGGTCGGCGCTTATGGCCAGGACGACCGCGTATGCGCCTATCCTGCGTTGACCGCGTTGTTCAGCGCGGGAACACCGGAATTCACCGCCATAACAGTTCTTGCCGACAAGGAAGAAATCGGGTCAGAGGGCAACACCGGCATGAAATCGGCGTTTTTGCCCTATTTTGTCGCGGATTTAGCAGAAGCACTCGGACAAAAAGGGCGGCACGTGCTGTCACAATCGGTTTGCCTGTCCGCCGATGTTAATGTGGCATTCGATCCGATATATCCCGATGTGCTGGAGCGCCGCAACTGTGCATATTTAGGACACGGCGTGGTTCTCACAAAATACACCGGTGCACGCGGCAAATCCGACACCTCCGATGCATCGGCAGAGCTTATGCATCGGATGAGAACGATTATGGACGACAACGGTATTCTGTGGCAAATCGGAGAGCTGGGGCGTGTTGACGCCGGCGGCGGCGGCACTGTGGCGAAATATATTGCCGGCCTTGACGTTGAAACGGTAGACTTAGGCGTACCGGTGCTGTCCATGCATTCGCCCTTTGAAATCACGTCAAAGCTGGATGTGCACATGGCGCACCGCGCATTTTCCGCCCTTTTCGCAAGAAAATAATTTCGCAAGGAAAATAATATTGGAAAAGCAACCAAAATTATTTTGGAAAATTTATGAAAATGCACCAAAAAGCGTTGACAACAACCTGCTGCTATGCTATAGTTGAGTGGTAAGTTTAAACTGTAACAGTTTTGTCCGTGACACTGCATGCATATTGTACACGGACCATGTTGTTTTGTCGCGGTTTGCAGATGTATGCCGCATTTCTATTTCCTACAAATCTGTAATTATGTATTCGGGGGCGTGTTTTTTTCTTGAAATACTTGCTTGGTATGTTCTCTTTTGGCATGAGTGCACGCAAATTGCTTTTATTGGTTATCGACGCGATAATGGTTATTTTGGCCGCGCTTGTAACGGCTATTATTATGCCCGGCGCCGCCATTTGGTATGAGCTGGCGACCGTGGAAGTTGTTGCGCTTATTGCCGGAGTTTTGATTCTTTCGCGCTTGATGCTAAAGACATATAACAGCATTTGGAGATTTGCCGATTCGCGGGAATATTTGCTTTTAATTATTTCCGATTCCATTGCATGTGTCGCCTGTATGTTTATTGTTACGGTAAGCAACATTGAGATTGTGTATGTGTACGTCATTTGCACATGCATGTTGTCATTGCTTGCCGCTCTGTTTTCGCGGTTCGCGTACCGCCAAATTCGTTACTACAGCCGCAACGGAACACGCACGATGACCGACAGCACAAAAAAGAAACGTGTAGCTATTATCGGCGCGGGTTATGCCGGAACCACCCTTGTGGAGGAACTGCAAAACGGCGCACATTCGATATACAAACCCGTCTGCTTTTTTGACAGCAGCCGCTCAAAAATCGGCAGCTTCATTCATGGTGTTCGTGTATGTGATTATGAAAATATGGACCGCATTTTGAACGAATCTGATATTGATGAAATTATTATCGCGATTCCAAGCCTTACCGCGGCTCGAAGAATGGAAATGGTTAATACCTGTATGGAGGCCGGCTGCAAGGTCAAGATGTATGAATATCCATTTGTTCGTGCTGACCGTGTCAAGGTTGGAAAACAGTCAAACAAACTCGCTTTGCGTGATATAGACATCGAGGACCTTCTCCCGCGTGATTCAATTTCGTTTGACATGTCGAATGTCAACAGCCTTGTCAACAACAGCATTGTGCTTGTTACCGGCGGCGGCGGGTCAATTGGCTCAGAGCTGTGCCGCCAGGTCGCTTCCATGGCGCCGAAAAAGCTGATTATCCTTGATATATATGAAAATAGCGCGTTTGAAATCCAGCAGGAACTTATCGCAAAATACGGCGGGTCGCTTAATCTCGCTGTTGAGATTGCTTCGGTTCGCGATCTTGCCAAGCTGGAAAAGGTTTTTGCGCATCATCATCCCGAGATTGTTTTCCATGCTGCTGCTCACAAGCATGTTCCGCTCATGGAGGACAGCTGTGATGAGGCTGTGAAAAACAACGTGTTCGGCACATATAACCTCGTGGAAACTTCCGAAAAATTCTTCGTCAAAAAGTTTATTATGATTTCCACTGATAAAGCGGTCAATCCCACCAATGTTATGGGCGCTACCAAGCGGATGTGCGAAATGATTATCCAGAGCAAACGTAACAGCAACACATATTTTGTCGCTGTCAGATTCGGAAATGTTTTGGGTTCAAACGGCAGCGTTATCCCTATGTTTACGAAACAAATTCTTGCGGGTGGACCGATTACAATTACCGACCGCCGCATCACACGGTATTTCATGACCATTCCGGAAGCTGTCCAGCTTGTTATGCAGGCCGGTGCAATGGCTGCAAAATCGGAAATTTTTGTACTGGATATGGGGCAACCTGTCAAAATTGTTGACCTCGCTGAAAACATGATACGGCTGGCGGGACTCACTCCATATAAGGAGATTGATATTGTCGAGATTGGATTGCGCCCAGGTGAAAAGCTGTACGAGGAGTTGCTTATGCAAAGCGACAGCTTGACCGGCACCGGGATTGAGAAAATTTTTATCGACCGTGAAAAGGCTATCGGCGATGATGAGCTTCATGTCAAGCTCACCATTTTGCGCGGAGCAATGGAGTCCGATGACATGGATGATATACGAAACGCCCTCAAACGCGTTGTGCCTACATATCGCGACCCCACCCTGATAAATTCTCGTGTGAGTATTTCGAGCGGAACGCTGGCAGATATCTCTTATTTGGATGAACGCAGAACCGCTAATTAATATTTTTAAAATCACTCCCGCCGAAAGAAATGAAATCCTTTCGGCGGGTTATTTTTATTTGCCTTTTTTCTGTATTTTTAACCGCATTCGCATATCATTTCCGCAAAATTCTTCATCTTAATCTAAAAAACTTTTAAAAAGGGGTTGCAATTATTTCCAAAATATGGTAAATTATGACTGGAAATAATTACCAGCAACCAAAAACAGAAAATTATGGGGAACTGATAACGATTTCCACTCGACACAACACAAAAAGAAGGGTAGGAATAGCAAAATGCAGAAAACGGTGAAGGTATTATTAGCGGATGACAGTGAGAATTTCGGGAGACCGTGTGCATCTGTAATGCAGCGGCATGGTTTGGAAGTGCGTACGATTGTAAAGGATGGTCAACAGGTGCTGGCCACAGTGGAGAATTCAGTGCCGGACATTGTGATAATGGATTTGTTCATGCCGCAGATGGATGCAATAGGGGTAATCCACGGAATCCATCGGATGAGCCTGCAAAAGCAACCGAAGATTATGGTAATGTCGGGGTTTGACAGCCCACAGCTTGAACGGGAAGTGCTGATGGCGGGAGCGGATTATTATTTTTTGAAACCCTTTGATGTTGACGCGATGGCGGAGCGGATACAGTCAATGAGCGAAAAAGCTATTCCAACAGACATGCTGCACACACCAACCTCGGCGCAAAACAGCGGGGTCGGACAATCAAACAGTCTTGAGATTCGTGTCACGGAAATAATACACCAAATTGGAGTGCCGGCGCATATAAAAGGCTATCAGTATCTGCGGGATGCGATAATAATGGCAATAAACGACGATGAAATAATCAATGCTGTAACCAAGCGGCTTTATCCGGCGGTCGCCAAAAAACACAGTACATCATCCTCACGAGTGGAGCGAGCAATCCGCCACGCTATTGAAGTAGCGTGGGATCGCGGTGATGTTGATGTTTTGAACTCATATTTCGGATACACAATCCACAACAGCCGCGGCAAACCCACAAACAGCGAATTCATAGCGATGATTTCAGACCGTTTCCGTCTGCAATTGAAAATATCATAAAAAAACGAGTGCCTGCTCAATAATAAAGCAGGCACTCGCTCAATTTTCACAGCCTATTCCGAAAAATACCGGCGCAGTTCCCAAACATATTGTACACCGGAAATGATAGTCAACGCAACCGACACCCAAACCAGCCCATGACCTATAACAAGAGGAAGGCTGAACACCAATTCCGGCAGGGCAAACCCGGCAAGCAAAGAATATTGCCACGTGGAAAATTCCAACGCAACAAGCATGTAAATAATAGCGACAAACTGCGCCACAGTTTTGAGCTTGCCGGAAAAACCGGCGGCAACCACCACGCCATCCTTGGCGGCGAGCAGCCGAACTGACGTTACCATGAATTCACGAGTCAGCACGAGCATTACCGCCCACACATCCAGCCGCCCTATAGCAAGGAATCCCAAAAGTGCGGCGGTAGTGAGCATTTTATCCGCGAGAGGGTCGAGAAATTTCCCGAGATTGGTAATAAGACCCTGCGACCGCGCGATTTTTCCGTCAAATAAATCGGTCAACGCTGCAGCGATAAAAACGATAAGCGCGGCGGTGTAGTGAAACGGGAAATCTATCATCATCAAAGCCAAAAATATCGGCGACATAATAATTCGCGCGACTGTAAGTTTGTTTGGAGTATTCATGATCAATACCTCTCCTTTTTTAAGCAAGCTCAGCAATCAAATCAAAATCCATGACATCGGTAATTTTTACATGAACGAACTGCCCGGGCGAAACCCCGTCAGCGGTGAAAAACACCTTGCAGTCGATATCCGGAGCGTCAGCCGCGGTACGGCCGAACCAGCATTCGGCATATCTGTCATAGCTTTCGACAAGCACCTCAACCGTTTGTCCGATTCGCGAGTTGTTGAAAGCCTCAAGTACGCGGAACTGCTCCTCCATCACAAGCTCCTGCCGGTGTTGTTTAACATCGTCAGTGAGCTGGCCGGACATTTCAGCGGCGGGTGTACCCTCCTCCGGCGAAAAAGCGAAGCATCCCAGTCTCTCAAACTTTGCCTCGCGCACAAACTCGCACAGCTCGGTAAACTCCTCCTCACCCTCACCGGGGAATCCGGTCATAACCGTTGTACGGAGCACAATCCCCGGCACAGCTGCCCGCACACGCCGCACAAACTCCATCGAAACGGCGCCGGCATTGCGGTTCATGTCACGAAGAACCTTTGCGCTGGCATGTTGAATCGGAATATCCATATATTTAACAATTTTATCCTGTGCTGCCATAACTTCAAGCAGGCGGCCGGTCACATGCTCCGGATAGCAGTAAAGCAACCGAATCCACCGCAAACCGTCGATATCGCATAACTGTTCCAACAGCTCCGGCAACCGCGGCTCGCCGTAAATATCCACGCCGTACAGCGTGGTGTCCTGCGCCACAAGCACCAGCTCGCGCACACCGTTTTCCGCCAGCGCACGCGCTTCATCGACAAGCATATCCATATTACGACTGCGAAGCGGCCCGCGAATCATCGGAATCGCACAGTACGCACAGCGATTATCGCACCCGTCGCCCACCCGAAGATACGCAAAAAAATGCGGAGTAGTTTGAACACGCGAACCGTCCAGCGTCCAACAGCTTTTATCGGGGAATCGCATAACAGTTTCCCCGTCAATGACCTCACGAATAATGCCGGCGATATCGCGATTAGCCCCCAAACCGATAATCGCATCACATTCGGGCAGCTCGGTCATAAGCTCGTCACGATATCGTTCGGCGAAGCATCCGGTAACAACTATTCGTTTAATTTGCCCCTCTTTTTTGAGCTGAGCAAACTCCAGAATAGTTTCAATAGCCTCCCGTTTGGCGGATTCAATAAACCCGCAGGTGTTGATAACAACCACATCCGCCAACGCCGCGTCGGATACCAGCGTATATTCCGCCGTTTCAATGCTTGCCAGCATCAGTTCAGCGTCCATCTGATTTTTCGGGCATCCAAGAGACACCATCCCGACCTTAACCATCATACACATCCGTTCCTTCATCATCTTCATCGGCATCATAAGCACAGAAAGCTTTCCTGATATCCCGTCCGTCAAACCCGGCGCGATAAAGGGCCGCCACCACCTTGCGGCGGTCGTCCTCGTCCTCCATACGCCCGGAATATTTCCGGTGCAGCCGCCGCACCGCCTG
>JGI994J12354_10004340_pt1 | contig 12797 bp, 11 predicted proteins | sample IntmicLarv3ML3BL_FD_12354 | JGI IMG/M metagenome (IMG submission 12354)
GGCTCGCGGAAATCATGATTCCGCAGGAAAATTCGTCAATCTTCGTGATGTAAGACACGCTCGGCGTTGTTGTTACATGAAGCAAATACGCGTCCGCGCCGGAGGATGTAAGTCCGGCAGAGAGCGCAGATTCAAACATGTAGCTGCTGCGGCGTGTGTCCTTTCCGATTAAAATGTTGCATTTGTGCTCTCTTCCATAATACCAGCCAAGAAACTGACCGATTTTGAAAGCCTGAATTGCGGTTAATGTGACATTCGCCTCGCCGCGAAAACCGTCTGTACCAAAATATTTAGGCATATGCGAAACCTCCAAAGGTTCAATATGTTTGTTTGCGTTAAGCTATCTACACTATACCTCAAAAATATATTTTGGTCAACGATGCTTTCGTTTTTTTAAGCCCACTTGTTGTAATATTTTCTCTTCTTTGGGCAAAGCTAAGCCTTATGGAGGTGTGTGGCATGATAGTAATTTTTGCAAGAACCTTAATTGTCTTTGTTTCGCTTATGGCGCTGCTTCGCATCACGGGAAAGCGGCAACTGGGTGAGCTTCAGCTCTCTGAGCTTATTGTGTCTGTTTTGGTTGCCGACCTTGCGGCAATGCCGATGCAGGACATTGGAATTCCGCTCTTAAACGCTTTGATACCCATAGTTTTGCTGTTTTCCTTTGAAATAATCATTTCTGACACTTCAATGCTGAGCATAAATTTTCGCGCGTTTTTATATGGCAAGCCCTGCATTTTGATAAAGGACGGAAAAATAAACCAAAAAGGCATGAGCTCCTGCCGCTTCACCATAGACGAGCTGATGGAAGAACTTCGCCGCCAAGGCGTTTTGGATGTTGGCAAGGTGAAATATTCCATTCTGGAAACAGATGGCACCCTTAACACCTTTTTGCAGGCGCCAGAGCAGCCGGCAACAGCCTCGCAGCTTGGGCTTGATGTTCCCGAACTAAGCTATCCCCATGTTTTGATAGACAACGGAAAGCTTTTGTCAGAAAATTTAAGGCACTATGGCAGGGACGAACCTTGGCTTCAAAAGCAACTTAAAAGCCGTGGCGTCATCCGTCGCGAGGTTTTTGCAATGATAGCCTATGGCGATGACCAAATCTACCTTGAGAAAAAGGAGCGAGCCAAATGAAGCGACTTTTAGTAGGCATTTCCGTAGTCATCGCAATTTTTGTGGGAATTCTTTTAGCCACCTATCATTTGGACAAAATTGTTGAGGATGTTCTCGAGCGAGTTGACAAGTCGCTTCTTGTGGCACAAAACCAAGATTTTGAAAGCGCTGAAGGCGCGCTTCGAGAGGCTATGGCGCTTTGGTACAAAAACCAAGCTTATGCCGGAATCTGCCTCCGCCATTCGGAGCTTAGCAGCATTTCAGACGCTTTTTTTGACATGCTCGAAAGGCTCAAAAGCGAAGAGCTTGACGCCGCGCTCATATCCGGCGAGGCGCTAAGGTACAAGCTGCGGACAATTCAGATGATGGAGCATCCATCGCTCGCTTCCATTTTCTAGCTTTTTAAAAGCAAAAAGGTTTCGGAAATTCCCGAAACCTTTTTATATGTTTTTTTAAGTTTTGTCGCCCAGAAGCTTTGTAAGCTCGTCCATAAACGTGTTGATATCCTTAAAGCTGCGATATACCGAGGCAAAGCGAACATAAGCAACCTCATCAAGCTCCTTGAGCCGCGACATAATCATCTCGCCGATTTTGTCAGAGCTGATTTCGCTCTCAAGCGCTCCGCGAAGGTCCTGCTCGATGTCGTCTGCAACTGTTTCAAGCTGTGCCATGGAAATTGGGCGCTTTTCGCAGGCGCGAACAAGACCGTTTATAATTTTCATCTTGTCAAAGGACTGGCGCGAACCATCGCGCTTTATGATGACAAGCGGTGTGCGCTCGATGATTTCGTAGGTGGTGAACCTTCTCTGGCATTCTAGGCATTCGCGGCGGCGGCGAATTGTCATCCCCTCGTTGGCTGGGCGCGAATCTATGACCTTGCTGTCAAGAAATCCGCAAAAAGGACACTTCATGTTGTTTCCTCCATAATGAATTTGTATCTATATTTCAAAATTTTTTCGCCATTTTTCAGCTTTCTGCGCCAGTGCCGCGCTGCGGCTGCTCAAAAAGTAAATTACTATATTTAGTATAGCATAATTATGTTTACATAGCTATTATTTTTTAATCAAAACGCCTGTTTTTTCAAAAAATTTTCCCAGAATTTTATCCTTGTGCCGACCTGTGCGCTGGTGCTAAAATTTATACATATACGCAGCCTCGCTTTTGATGGAAGGAACCTCTTACATATGAAACTCAAAAAGCTTTTTCATGCGGTGCAAAATTTGCCGCGACCTGCCTTTGTGCTGCTTCGCGGCGCTCTTTTGCTTTGCTGCGGCATGATGGCAGCATCTGCCGTAGCTTTCACCCTCGTCTTTTCTCAAAAGAGCTTTGACTATGGGCTTTATATGACTGCCATCGCGCTTTTTGAATATCCGCCGGTGATTCTTCTCGCTTCGCATCTTGGCGTGATTATCATTGTTGATTCTTCAAAATAAGCTCAAAAAGCTCTTTTTTAGTCGTTATGATGTTCAAAACCTCCAAAAGCGCGTTTGACGACATTTTTTGCGGCAAATCTAGCTTTTTTTGCAAAATGAGCCGCGCCGCTGCGCTGCCTGCACCGCCGGAAAGACCGATCGCATACAAATCCGCCTTTGTAATTGGCTCGCTATACCGTGGACTTTCAGCGTCCTCAAAGGTTGCACCGGCGTTTTTAAGCGCGTTTATGATAATTTCCGGGCGCATGCCCTCCACGCCGAGCTTCCCCTCCTTTGAGGGGGAGCTTTTTCGTCGTTCCTTGCCCTCTATCTCGGGGATATAGGCGTTTTTGATGTATTTGGGTTCTACAATCGCTTTCAGAAAATTTCTTATCACAAGCCCGGCGCCGTCGCTGTCTGTGAGGATTATTATGCCGCGCTCGCGCGCCAGGGTGCGCAAAAGCTTTTGCTTTTCCTTGTCTTTAAAAATTCCAAAGCCGGAGGTTTCGACAATGGTTGCATCAATTGTGGAAGAGAGCGCACATTTGTCATAACGCCCCTCCACCACGATAAGCTCACGAACCCTCATCATCGTGCGCTCACCGCAAGGCGCGCGAAAAGCTCGGTTAAAAGAAGCGCGCTGTCGCCGCCTGTGCTTTTCATTTTATAGTCATACTCCGCGCAAAGCGTGACGCACTGCGACAGCTGCGCTCTCTCATAGCGCCGCGCGCTCGCTTGCAGCTTTCGCAGGGCAAAGTCAAACTTAACCCCGGAAAGCTCCATTGCCTGCGCGCTGGAGAGCGAATTTTCCTGCGCCATGCGCACGGCATAAAGCCGCCGCATTTGGGCGCCTATAAGCGCCAAAAGCTTTATCGGCTCTTCCTTTGAATCTATAAGTCCGCTCAAAATCGTTGCCGCATCGTCAAACCTGCCGATGCTCATGAGGTCGCACATCTCAAAAACATCCGTTTCCGGAATTTTTTGCGCAACCGCCTCAATGTCCTCCGGCGAAATTTCCGTCCCCTGCGCATAGGCAACAATTTTATCAATTTCTGGAATCAACGTGTTCATAAGCGTGCCGCTTGTAAAAAGAAGCTTTTGCGCATTTCCCCTTGAGATGCCCTTGCCCTCTGCGGCAAAACGCTTTATCACCCAGTCCGTCAGCATCGCCTCGCCCTGGGCGGCAAATTCCATCGCGCGCCCAAGCTTTTTAACCGCCTTCACAAGCGAAAGGCGACCGTCCGGCACATACGCCGTGTCAAGCACTATCGCGGCAGTGCAATAATCGGGGATGTCTGAAAAAATCTCGCAAAGGCGCTCTGCCTCGGCTTCGCGGCATTTGTTGATGTCAAATCCCCGAAGCTCCACAAAGCTGCGCTCGGACATAAACGGCATCGCATCTATCGCGCCGGCTAACTCATTAAGGTCGGGCGCTGCGCCGTCTATCCGGCGATAGTTAAACTCGTCCTCCGCCTCGCCAAGGCAAGCACACTTTAGCTTTTGCAAAAAATGCTCGCGTAGATAGTCCTCCTCGCCATAGAGAAGGTAAAGCAGCCCCACACCCTCGGTGTCCAGCCTGCGAAGCTCTTCGCTGTAATTTAGTTTTGGCGCTTTTTCACGTTTAGCCATTTTTTCATTTACCCATCGTTATAGAAATATTTCCTGATTTGTCCGTTCTGTAAATTGCGGCATTATATTCGGAAGCTCTTAAAATCACTTCCTGTGTCGGATGTCCATAGCTGTTGTAGCCCACGGATATGAAAACATATTCCGGATTTGTTTCGTCAAGCAGGTCGTAGCCCGTTGAATATCTTGAGCCGTGGTGTCCTGCCAGCAAAAGCTCAACCTGCGGCAAATCATAAGCCGACACCAAAACGCTCTCGGTTTTGCTGTCCACATCGCCGGTTACAAGAAAATCAAATTCGCCATAGCTGCCTAAAATTATTATACCACGCTCGTTCGTCCCTGCCGAGCCCATTGGCGCAAAAAGTGTCAGCGACAAATCATCCACCATTACAAGGCTGTCGGAATTTAGCAAAATGATTTCCGTGCCGCGAAGTGCGGCAGCGTGGGAAATCGCTTCAAAATGCTCGCTGTCTGTTTGCTCCTCCGGCAGGATTATGCGGCGCACATTCATGCGGTATATAAGACTCTCGACACCGTCCACATGGTCGGTGTGCATATGCGTTAAAATCAAAAGGTCTATCGTTGCCCTTCCCTGTCCCAGAAGATACGCGGCAGTTATTGCCCCGGCGTCCTCCGCGGAATGGGTGTTTCCGCAGTCTATCAAAACCGTGCTGCCGCTTTGCAAAACGGCAACAGCTTGCCCCTGTCCGACATCTATTGCCGTAAGCCTCGGCGTTTTGGTAACCGCCGCCATGTTTGAGAGCACCACCGCGCAAAGCGCGATTAATAAAATGCAAATGGGGAAAACCGGTCTTACTCGCACACCTTCACGTCTTGAAAAATAATAAAATGCCGTAAAGAGAACATATGCAAAGATGAGCCACCATGTGATAAGATTGCTGCTTGTATAAAGCGCGGCATATGGAAGCTGCGCCAAAAGCTCCGAGGCAAAAATCACAAATCTCGGCAAAACGCCGATTATTGCCCCTGCCACACTTGCAAGTCCGGGAAGCACAATTCCGACAAGGCACACCGCATAGCCAACTGTAAAAGCCACGGAAATTGCCCACATGCACAGAACATTTGTAAAAATGCTGTAGAGCGAAACAAAGCCAAAGTGAAGGCTTGTCAGCGGAATCGTCAGAATAATCGCGCCAACCGAGCAGCTTGTTACAGACGCAATGCCTTTGATAGGTTTATAAAGAGCGGCGTATATCCGCTCGCTTTTTTCCGGCGGCGGCACAAGGCGCATAAGAGAGCTTCGCACCGGCAGCGCAAAAATATGAAGTCCCACCATTGCCGCAAAGCTAAGTTGAAGGCTAACGCTTCCAATCGCCTGCGGATTTAGAAGCAGCATCGCCAAAAGCGGAACGCACAGCGTCGTCGCGCTGTCTGCCTCGCGCCGGAGAAGTGGGGCTGCCATAAAGACAATTTGCATAACGCCGGCTCTCGTAACCGATGGCGTGAAGCCCATCATTGCCATAAAAAACAGCATTGCCGGAATTCCAATCATCGCAGTTCTCCGGCGGCGACCGCTTGCCGCGCGAAGGGCAGCAATAAGAAAAGCAACATGCATTCCCGAAACCGCAACAACATGGGTAATGCCTGCAATTTGAAGATATGTATAAGTCGCCTTTTGCTCATACAGGTCTGTTTTGTCGCCTGTTAAAAGTGCCTTCATAAAAGGCGCGACATCAGCCGGAAAAACAGCCATCGCAGAGCTTTTCACAGCCTGCGCAATTTCTCTCGGGAAATATAAAAAGCTATATTTCCATGTGCCGATAAATTCGTATCCGCCGTCAAGATAAGCGCGGAGATATATGCCGTTTGAGATATAGCTGTCTGTTTCCGCGCCGGCGCGAATCAGAGCCGAGGTAAAGCGAAGGTCTATCAAAATCTCGTCCCCGGGCAAAAGCTCGGAAAACGCACCGTTGTAATAGTCATAAACATACATATTAACCTCGGGGTAGCCGTCTTCAACAAGCTTCACGCTTATTCTGGAATAGGAATCGCTGACAATCGGATAATCTGTAACGCGGACGCAAACCGTATCGCGCGCTCCGGCATAAATCTGTGCCGGAGCGATGAAAAGCGAAAAATGCGCGGCATTCCAAGCAAAGCCCACAGAAATGCCAAGACAAATCAAAATTGTCCGAAGTCTGACATTTCCACGAAGAAAAATCGCCACCACCGCAGCCTCCGGAAAAATGCACGCTAAAATTATCTGAGCTTTAAACGGCAGAAAATAATGCGCCATAACGAGAGCCAGCGAAAAACCAAGCACAAAGTTCAAAACCTTGCGCACAGACTCGTCCTTTTCCTTTTTTCTCGCAAAAATAGCACGCATTTTTTTATCTCTCCAGACAGAAAAAGGCGGTCTTTCGTTCGACCGCCTTTTATTGGGCATTTTAATGCTTCACCTTTTTTCAGGCGTTTTTTCTGTTTAGTATTCCGCCGATTATCATGAACACGGCAAAAATAATCAAATACCAAAAGTTTGCCATGCCATGACCGGCGATGCTTGCATAAACCATGAACAGCGAGCAGCAAATTGCCAGAACCGGCATGATAAAGCGCTTTAGCAGCCCCTCGTCCTTTTGCTTTTTCATCCACATGATGAAGATGGGTATGTAAATTGCGTAAATTGTGATGATTGGAATTTCAGAGCTGTCGAACGCAAACGGACCGGACCATGTACCGGCAAGGTTTGCCAGATAGAAATAGCAACCCCAGAAGCCACAAAAGAGAAGACCCAAAATAGAGGAATTTGCAGCCATGTTTGTAGCCGGGTCAATCTGCGCATAAATCTTTGGCGAGGGACCCTTTCCGCGTGCGCCCAGCGCATAAGCGCCGCGGCAGCAGCCGAGCATGAGCCCGTTCATCGTGCCCATGCAGGAAATTGCGACAAGAAGGTTAAGGAAATTTCCCATAACATTTCCGAAAATGTTGTTATAGGCGGTTGTCGCGCCGTTTGTCATAAGCTCCTGTGTTGTCGCGCCGCCGGAAACGCCGATAAAATATGCAATGTAGATAACCACAACTACGCTGCCGCCGATTATAAGCGCGCGAGGAAGGGTTCTCTTTGCATCTTTAAGCTCTGCGTTTATGGAGGTTGTGATAATCCAGCCCTCATAAGCGAAGGCGGTTGCGCAAACCGCGGCAAGCAGCGGATTTGATGCAACATCTGCAATAACGCTGGTTTCTGCCACAAAGTTACTTTTTGTGATACCTGTTGCAAGACCGTATATAATTCCGACAATTGCCATTCCGCCGATGGGGATGAGCTTGATTATCGTTGTGGAGGTTTGGAATTTTCCGGCAAGTCTTGGAGAAAGAGCGTTCATCGCATAAGCGCAGCACATGTAGAAAAGCATAAGTGCGATGCACTCGGGTCCTATAAGGCAACCGCCCTCGCTCGCCGGGATTAAAAGCGGAAAGTCGGGGTTTACCGAGGTTATAAACACCAGGGTGTATCTTGCCGAGAGCCATGCGAGAACGGAGGTGAGTGTCGGGCAGTAAATCGTTGACATGAACCAGCCGACATAATAGGCATATTTTTCGCCCACCATCGCCTCGGCATAGTCAACAATTCCGTTTACTTTTTCGTATTTTTGCGCCATGAACGAAAATGTCATGATGCAAATCATCATTATAACGCCGCCAATTGCCCACGCCAGAATTCCCATGGTCATACTTCCGCCTGTTTTTTGAAGGACAACCTGTGCCTTGAAAAAAACACCAGAACCCATAACAGTTCCAACAACCATGCATATTGCCGTAAACAAGCCGTATTTTTTTATCAGCTTATTTTCCATAATTAATACCAATTCTCCTATTTTTTCATTTTGTGTTAAAAAGGCGCTGTAGTTTGCGAGGGTTCCCCCTCGCTTGCTTACACAGCGCCTTGAGTAGTATATCATTTTCTATCGGTCTAAGTCAATATTAATTAAACGCATATTTTTTTGCCCAAGGAGACCTTATATATAAAGCCCTCTAAACCAGTCGCTCGCCCAGATTTGTTCCGGCAAGAATGTGGAAATGCAGGTGAAAAACCGTTTGCCCTGCGTCCTTGCCGCTGTTTGAAATTACGCGAAAGCCGGAGGCAAGCCCCTCCTGCTTCGCAATTTTTGCGATTGCCTCAAGGCAGGCACTGGCAGCTTCGGAATTTTCCGCTGTCACCTCTGCCATTGATGCGATGTGGGCTTTTGGGATTACGAGAATGTGCGTTGGCGCCTGCGGATTTATGTCGCGAAAGGCAAAAACAGCCTCATCCTCATAAACCTTGGTGCTGGGGATTTCCCCGGCGATTATTTTGCAAAAGATACAGTCCATCTTATAATTTTCCTCTCTCAAATTTGTTACAAGCCCTTGCAGCTTCTAAATTTTCTGCGAAACAATTGCCTCAACCGCAGAGAGCGCCTCGGCAAGCTTGCTCGTGTCGCTTCCGCCGCCCATTGCGCTGTCGGGCTTTCCGCCGCCTCGACCGCCGCAGATTGCCGTAACCTCCTTGATAATGTCTCCGGCTTTTATGCCGCCTTTGACGGCATTTTTACCGCAGACGGCAAGGAAGGTTATCTTGCCCTCGCTCACCGCGGTGAGAACTGCGACGATGGCGTCGCTTCGCTCGCGCAGGACATCGCCCATTTTTCGAAGGCTGTCGGCGTCTGCTCCGGGAATTTCTGCGGTTAAAACCCTGAAATCTCCAACACTCTTCGCGTCCAGCAAAAACCGCTCCGCCTCGCCTGCGCTCTCCTTTGAAGCAAATCTTTCAAGGGATTGGCGCAGGGTGCGAAGCTCCTCTGCCTGCGACGCAATCCTTTGGCAAAGCTCGCCCGGCTTCGCCTTGAGAGCCTCAGCCGCTTCAAAAACAAGGCTGCGTGTTTTGGACATTTCTGCAAGACTTTCAAAGCCGGTTATCGCCTCAATCCGGCGAACGCCGGAGGCTACGGAAAATTCGCTTGAAATGCGGAAGGAGCCAACCTTTGCGGTGTTGTCAAGATGCGTTCCGCCGCACAGCTCCACGGAAAAAGCGTCCATATCAACAACACGAACCACATCTCCATATTTTTCGCCAAAGAGAGCCGTTGCGCCCTTTTCTCTGGCGGCGTCAATGCTCATCTCTCGCGTGTCGATTGCATAGCCCTCCAGAACCGCTTCGTTTACAATGCGCTCGACTGCGGAAAGCTCGCCGCCCTCCATCGCGGAAAAATGCGTGAAGTCAAATCTCAGCCTGTCCGGCTCGACAAGCGAGCCTGCTTGCTGAACATGCTCTCCCAAAACCATGCACAGCGCCTTGTGCAAAAGGTGGGTTGCCGAGTGCGCGCGCATAATCGCGCGGCGGCGTGTGGCAGAAATTTTGGCAGAAATCTTATCATCCACACGAAACGCGCCCGAGCGGACACTGCCGCTGTGGAGATATTTTCCGCCCTTAGTTTTTTGAACGTCGTCTACCTCAAAAACGCTCTCGCCAAGGACAAGCTCGCCGTGGTCGGCGCTCTGTCCGCCCATTTCGGCGTAAAACGGGGTTTTGTCGAGAACAATCGTCGCGCCCTGCCCGGCAAGGCACTCGCCCGACGCCTCGCCCTCTACCACTATCGCGAGAATTTGAGAATCATCCTCCCATTTTTCGTAGCCCCCAAACTCCGTCGGCGTGTTATCAAGACCAAGGTCAAGTCCCTTCCATGCCTCGCTCATGTCGCCGCGTGCGGCGCGCGCTCTCTCGCGCTGAGCCTGCATAAGAGCACCAAACGCCTCCATGTCCACCATCATCTCGTGCTCCTCGAGCATCTCGATGGTGATGTCAATCGGAAAACCGTATGTGTCATAAAGCTTAAAGGCATCCGCGCCGGAAAAAACCTTGTCATCTGGCGCATGGGCACTTAAAATTTCAGAGAAAATTTTCATGCCGGAGTCTATGGTCTTTGCGAAATTGTCCTCCTCCGTTTTCACAACCTTCACGATATAGCCATATTTTTCGCGAAGCTCCGGGTAGTGGCGCTCGTTTTTCTGCACCACAGTTTCCACAACCTCGAACAAAAACGCATCATTAACGCCCAAAAGCTTTCCATGCCGCGCAGCGCGGCGCAGAAGCCGGCGCAGCACATAACCGCGCCCCTCGTTTGACGGCAGCACGCCGTCGCAAATCATAAAAACGCCCGAGCGGATGTGGTCTGTGATAACGCGAAGGGAAATGTCCCCTTTAACGCTCTCGCCATAATGCGCGCCGGTTCGCTCGCTCACCTTGTTTGTGATGTTCATCACGGTGTCAACCTCGAAAAGGCTTCCAACATTTTGGCAGACACAGGCAAGGCGCTCAAGTCCCATGCCGGTGTCTATATTTTTTTGCGACAGCTCGGTATAGTTGTTGCTTCCATCGTTATTGAACTGGGTGAAAACGTTGTTCCAAACCTCCATAAACCTGTCGCAGTCGCAGCCGGGGGCGCAGGCTTCGCTTCCGCAGCCGTTTTCCGCGCCGCGGTCATAATAAACCTCGCTGCATGGACCGCAGGGACCTGCGCCATGCTCCCAAAAGTTATCAGCCTTGCCAAGACGGGTAATTCTCTCCGCCGGAACGCCAATTCGACCATTCCAAAGGTCAAAAGCCTCGTCGTCCTCAAGATAAACCGAGGGGTATAGAAGCTCCGGCTCAAGCCCGACCCAGTCTGGTGAGGTTAAAAACTCCCAGCACCAGTCAATCGCTTCGGTTTTGAAATAGTCGCCGAAGGAAAAGTTTCCAAGCATTTCAAAATAAGTTCCGTGGCGTGCGGTTTTGCCGATGTTTTCAATGTCGCCCGTGCGGATGCATTTTTGGCAGGTGCAAACACGAGGGCACGGCGGCACCGCCTCCCCCGTGAACCATGGCTTCATCGGTGCCATGCCGGAATTTATAAGCAGCAGCGAGGGGTCGTTTTGCGGAATGAGCGAGGCGCTCGGCAGCCTTAAATGCTCCTTCGTCTCAAAAAATGCGAGAAACATCTCGCGCAGGTCGTTAAGCCCAAAATATTTGTGTGCCATCTTCCATTTCTCCTTATCTCTCATGTTTTAATTATACCCAAAACTATTGCCCTCACCATAAAAGCGCCGCAAAAAACAAAAATTCGCCCCTGTGCTTCAGGGGCGAAATAAAAGTTTTATTCGCGGTACCACCCTAATTTACCAAAAAACTGGTATCTTAGCGGTTTTTAACGCAAACCATTCGGCTTTGCTCATCGCAAGCGGCATCTGAAGGTGGCTGCATAGGGGCAACTGACCAGGAGCTTTCACCGCCCTCCCTCGCTTTTGGTTGTTTGCCCGAAGCTCGTCTTCGTCATAGCTTTTTACTCTTCGACATGATAACAGTGTTTTTACCGCTTGTCAAGATGTCATTTTTTAAGAGCCCTACTGCTCCTCGGCTTCCTCTTCCTGCGCGGCTCTTTCCGTGGCTTTCAGCCTTTCCACGGCTTCCTTGGCAGCTCTTTCGGCTGCCTCTGCCTTTCTTGCCGCTTTTTCGGCTGCCCTCTCTGCTTTTATTTCGGCTTTGCTTTTGCCCCTTGGCTCGGTGGGTTTTTCGCTGCTTTTTTTCTTCTCCTTTACGAAAAGGCTGCAAAGACCCATGACAAAGCCCACCATCATAACAATAAACCCGATTAAGATAAACGAAATTAGAGTGTCGCCAAGCATAACACTGGCGTCGGTTTCAACACCTGTCGAAAAAATCATCGTGCCGGCAATAATTATAGAACTGCCAAAAATAGTAAGTTTCATAAGCTTCTCTCTTTCTCTTAATGTAATTTCTTTATTTTTTCACTTTTCTAACAATAGAAAACCGCTCCGCTTGCCGCGGCAGCCGCATTTTGAGAGGCATCATGGCGTGGGGCGCTGCCTCTATAGCCTCGCCGTCCTCGCGGCGCAGGTCGTTTGCCACGAATGAAACGAACCGCTTGCCGCGGCACACCAGCTCAAGCTCGTCCCCGGCATAAAATTTGTTGCGCTGGGTTAAAACCGCGTTTCCAAGCTCGTCGCACTGCTCCACAACGGCACAAACATCCGCCTCGGCAAAATACATCGCGTCGGGATAATATTGCTGCGGCTCGCCCAGATAAAAGCCTGTGCCATATTTTCGGTGGCTTATCTTCATGCACTCGTCAAGCCAGGTTTTATCAAAATCTCGCCCAGCCACAAAATCGTCCAGAGCGCCGCGATAGGCATATGTTGCCATTGCGGCATAATAAGCGCTTTTCATGCGACCTTCTATCTTAAAGCTTGAAACACCTGCCCTGGAGAGCGCACCGAGATGCTCTATCATGCACATGTCGAAGCTGTTCATGATGTGCGTGCCGCCATCCTCGATTATTTCAAGGTATTCGCCCGGTCTGCGCTCTTCAGCAAGGTGATATTTCCAGCGGCAGGGCTGGGAGCATGCGCCGCCATTTGCATCGCGCCGCGCACCGGAAAGATAGTTTGAAAGAAGGCAGCGCCCAGAAAACGAAACGCACATCGCGCCGTGGACAAAGGCTTCAATTTCAAGCCCCTTCGGCGTCCTCTCGCGCAGCGCGGCAATTTCGTCAATGCTCATCTCCCTTGCCAAGACAACACGGGCAGCGCCCATTTCATAAAGCATGGTCGCCGTTGCAGAGTTTAGAACGCCGAGCTGGGTGCTTATAT
>JGI994J12354_10004341_pt1 | contig 12795 bp, 13 predicted proteins | sample IntmicLarv3ML3BL_FD_12354 | JGI IMG/M metagenome (IMG submission 12354)
CCCCAGCCGATGCAATGTCAGCCCGATGCGGTGATCGGTGACGCGNCCNTGCGGGAAGTTGTATGTGCGGATGCGCTCGCTGCGGTCGCCTGTGCCGACTTGGCTGCGGCGCGCGGCAGACTGCTGGGAATGCTGCTTCTCCAGCTCCAGCTCATAGAGCTTGGCGCGGAGGATTTTGAGCGCTTTGTCCTTGTTCTTCAACTGCGATTTTTCATCCTGACAGGAGATGACGATGCCTGTCGGCTTATGCGTCAGGCGCACGGCGGAATCCGTCGTGTTGACACTTTGCCCGCCGTTGCCGGAGGAACGGAACACATCGAAGTGGACATCATTCATGTCCAGCGCAACGTCAACTTCCTCTGCCTCGGGCAGAACGGCCACGGTGACGGTCGAGGTGTGTATGCGTCCGCCGGATTCCGTGGTCGGGATGCGCTGGACACGATGCACGCCGCTCTCATATTTAAGGCGCGAGAAGGCACCCTTGCCGCTGATTTGGAAGGTGACTTCCTTGAAGCCGCCGATGTCGTTCTCGTTCATGCTCATGATTTCAGGCTTCCAGCGCTGGCGCTCCGCGTAGCGGAAATACATGCGGTAGAGGTCGCCGGCGAAGAGCGCCGCCTCGTCGCCGCCCGCGCCGCCGCGGATTTCGACAATAACGTTCTTGTCGTCGTTGGGGTCTTTTGGCAGAAGCAGGATTTTCAGTTCATCCTTAATCTGCTCGATAATTTCTTTGTTTTCGTTGTACTCCTCTTTGACGAGTTGTTTCATGTCATCGTCAAGAGTCTCTTCCATCATGGCGCGCGCCTCTTCCACGGCGGTGTTGGCGCGTTTGTACTTGCGGAATGCCTCAATGATGGGGGTCAGTGCGCTGTGCTCTTTCATCAGCTCGCGCCATTCGTTTTGATTCGAAATGACCGCGGGGTCATTGATTTTCTCGGAAATATCAAGATATTTATTTTCCAGCTCGCCAAGCCTGTCAAACATTGTGGTTCCTCCCTATATAAGAAAAATTATGCGTGGTTGGCGGAGATGACGCGGTCATGCCCCGCCAAATCCTGCCGGCAGACAATGTCTGCCCAGCCGTGTGCATGTAAAAGCTTTGTTACGGATTGCCCTTGGTCATGCCCGATTTCCAGAAACAGCATTCCCTGCGGCTTCAGCCATTGTGCGCCCTCTGCCGCCAGTCGCTCGTAGAAATCTAAGCCGCTCATGCCGCCGTCCAGCGCAAGCAAGGGCTCGTGGTCGCGGACATCGGCAGAGAGCGCCGCGATATCCGCGCGGGGGATGTAGGGCGGGTTGGAAACAACGAAGTCGAAACGATGGGCGTTCAACGCATCCAACGAAGCGAACAAATCGCCCTCAATGAATGTCACTGTGTCCGTCGCGCCGTTTGCCTCGGCATTGCGGCGGGCGATGGCCAATGCCGCCGCGCTGATGTCCACGCCGAGCATACGCATCTGCCCGTGCCGCGCCAGCGACACGGAGATACAGCCCGAGCCAACGCCGATTTCAAGGCCGATGGGGCAGGGCGCATCGGTATATNGCGCCAGAATCGTCTCAACCAGAAGCTCCGTATCAGGGCGCGGAATCAGGACATCCGGGCTCACCTCAAACGGCAGCGACATGAACTCGCGCCGGCGAAGGAGATATGCCACGGGCATACCCTGCCGCCGTTGCTCTAGCAATGCATCGAAGCAGGCAAGCTGCTCTGCCGTGCAGGTTGTGCCTAAATTGGCCAAAAGCTGTGCCAGCGTCAAGCCGCAAGCGTGCGCCAGCAAGGTATTCGCATCAACCATAGCGCTGTCAGAAGTCTCTGCGAGGAGAGCGGCACCCTCGCGCCTAAGCGCGTTCAGCGTCTGTGCCCTCATTTGCAAGCACTCCCTTCAACGCGGTCAGCGCGACCTCGAGCTGACTATCGTCCGGCTCGGAGGTCGTCAGCTTTTGCAGCATCAGCCCCGGCCAGCTTATGACGGAGATAAAGAGATTGTCATGCTTTCCCGCGATGCGCAGAACCTCATACGACAGCCCCGCGATAACAGGCACCAGCAGCACGCGCGACAAAATCCGCATCCAGAACACGTCCGTTTTCACGAAGAAGAACACAATCATGCTGATAAGCATCACGATAAGCAGAAAGCTCGTGCCGCAGCGCTTATGCAGGCGCGAGTGCTTTCGTGCGTTTTCGACGGTCAACTCTTCGCCGTGCTCAAGACAGGCGATAGATTTATGCTCCGCGCCATGGTAGCCGAACAGGCGGCGCACCTCTTTCATGCGTGAAATCAGGAAGATGTAAATGAGGAAAATCAAAATGCGTGTGATGCCCTCGAGCACGCTCAACAAAATATGGCTGTTGCCAAGTGCCTTCGCCAGCAGCGAGGACAGGAACGTCGGCAGCATCATAAACAGCACAACGCCAAGGCCGAGGGCGATGACGACGCTAAACATCATAACGTAATCCATAAGCTTGTCGCCGAAGACTTTCTCCAGCCATTTGTCAAATTTAGACGGGTTTTCCTCTGTCAAATCGTCCAGACCCGCCATCTCCGCAGAGTCTGTGATAATCTTATACCCTGTTATCATGGATTGCAAAAACGACACAACGCCGCGTATAATCGGCCATTTCAGGAACGGAAATTTGTCCAGCTTAGTGGAATTGGCGCGGTTGACGGTGACGATACCTTTCTCGGGATGCCGCACCGCAATGGTGTATCCCTTTTTGCCGCGCATCATAACGCCCTCCATAACGGCCTGGCCGCCGATGAACGTCGGGCGAACTTTATTTTGGTCAGAAGTCTCTGTTTTGCTCATGGTATGTGTCCTTTCTGTATACTAATCACGGACAATGTACAGTGTGGTATATAACCTTATAAGTATATATCATCTGCGGGGTTTATGCAATACATATAGTTGTCTTGTGCCCAAAACATGCGGAGAAAGACAAAGAACCACGAAGCGGAGGGCTGCGGGGTTCTTATTCTTCATGTCCGGCGTTCTTTTGCCTGTTTGATGATGTCATGTTGCAATGTATTTGTTCCATCCAATAGGTTGAGATGATTTCGTTGTAATATCGTCCTCTTTTATTTTCGCCGACATTCATATGCCCGCCTAAAACAACATAGCGGTTCGGTTTTTCTGTGATCAGATGCGCCGGAAAAATGTATCGCCCGTTTTCATTTCTATATTGATTTAGATACGACAGCGCCATGGAAAACCATGCAGACTCTCTTACGGCTTTGAAATGCGAAAGAATAAACACAGTGAATACAAGCGGAACAAGATCGCCCTTATCAAACGCCATGTCTCGAAAATCCAACAGGTGCAGTTTGAAGATAACAGCTTTCGTGTTATAGGTGCCGCCGGGAACGTAAAAGTATCCATAACGCGGTATGATATGCTTATACTCTTCGGCAAATAGCCATTCTGTTATTCTTTCCACCTTTTCTCGTTCTTCAGCAGTAAGAAAAGGAAGCATACCTGCAAACAATATAAAATCATGCATATCCGGCAAGGCTATATGCCCGTTACGATACAAGGCGGAGTCAATTATATAGTGTTTCCATTCTTTCTTTACACCTTTCATAGAGGTGCTGTCGGCGTATATGTCATACCGCTTATTTTGCGTGAAGGAATAGAGAATGTCTATCCGCTCCCGTGCAATATGCAAAACCGCAGGGTCATTATGGTAACCAAGAAACGGAAGGAAGCAGCCCAACACCTTTTCGCAATCGCGATAATGATATATCTTGCCAAAACTTAAATCATCAGGCGGCGCTTTTTGAATATGGCGGTTCAGGTAATCTATAATAAATTGCATTTTTTCGGCAAAGACAGGAATGTCTTTTGACAGGCCTAAAAGCCAACATTTACCCAGTATATTTTCCATGCGGTAGTCGTGGCTTCCATGAATATCGCCGATGCGGTCAGCCGAGGAACGCTCCGCAATGCGCGAAAGCCATGCGGAAACCTCGCTGTTTTGAAGCAGTTGCTTGTTATTCGCGGCAGAACTGTCAAGAATATTGCGTATCGGCACATCGGCATTATCCAATAGCCATGCTTTATTCATACATTGTTCAGTCCTTTCGCCGGATATTGGCATCGGTCGGGTTATCGATTTGATACAAATATCCGGCTTTACCATATCTGCTGCTTGAAACAGGTATGATGCAAACAAGTCGTCCGCCCCCGCTGTTACTGCAAGCCGTACTGCGCCTTGCTGATGACCTCGCCGTCCTGAAAGGTGACATTCGCGTTTGCGCCAAGCACACCTTGTCCGCTCCAGAAATAGATGATGGAGTAGAACGGGTCTTCCTCCATGCCGATTTCGGATAGGAGTTCACCATCGCTGCCGACGATAGAGCGAACCTCATCGTAGGACATGCCTGTCTGTATGCTGTCGTATGCGGCTTTTGAGATAGTGCCCTTGCCGTTAGCAGCAGGGCTCGCTGTCGGTGCATTCTCACCAGCCGTGTTCAAATCAGTGACCATCGTACATCCTGTCATGCCAAGGCACAACGCGGCGGTCAATGCAATTGCTGTCTTACACATACCAAACCTCCAATATTTTGCCAATCAAATTGTCACTTCATTACCGCTCAACAGCGTGGCGGCGCTTGCCCGATTCCACAATGTCAAAGCAGGTGCGCAGCGCTTTGCAGCCCTCGCGCGCGTCCAGCGGGAACTTTTTACCCGCCTCGAGATGCTGGTAGAAATCGGTGATGATGGCCTTGTGCCCGCTGCCCCAATAGGACTTGCCGAGCGCGTCTGCCGCGCGGGTGAGGGCGGGCTTGGTCTGCCCGTCCTTGTTGGTGACGATGATGTCGTCGCCGTCGATGGCGAGTGTGCCGTCCTCGCAGAGGATTTCCACCGTGATAGCCGCGTCGGAACGATAGGCGACCGTCGCATGGAAGATGGCGGTGACATTGCCGTCAAAAGTAAGGCAAGCTTCTGCCGTGTCCTCTGTGTTAATGACGCCCTTGAGCGTGCGGTTTGCCGTTGAGCCCTCCACAACGCGCGGCTCCTGCCCGATGAGATACTGTACGAGGTCGAGCGTGTGGATGGACTGGTTGATGAGCACGCTTGTGCCCTCTGTGTTCAGGCTGCCGCGCCAGTCGCTGTCAGTATAATACCCGCCGCGCCGCGACCACGACACAAACGCCCGTGCGCCAATGATGCTGCCGAGCTGCTTGTCCGCCAGAAACTGCTTGGCGTACTGCGACGAGGCGTTGTAGCGGTTCTGGAAGCAGACGGCTGTCTGCGCCGCACTCCTGTCCGCCGCGTCGAGAAGCACGTCAATGTCGCTCGCGAACGATGCGGCGGGCTTCTCCAGCACCACGTGAATATTACGCTTTAGCGCGTATACCGCGAGCGGCACATGCGTGTAATGCGGCGTGCAGATGTGTATGACATCGGGCGTTTCCGCGTCCAGCATATCGCGCAAGCAGGCATAGGGCGTGCAGCCGTATGCCTGGGCAAATGCCTCTGCCTGCGCGGGCTTCTCGTCACAGCAGGACAGAAATGTGTGCCCGGATTCTGCGATGACCTGTGCGTGAACCTTGCCGATACCGCCGCAGCCTATCAAGGAAATCTTCATTGTCTATGCACGCTCCATTCCAATTATATCAATGCTTTTCCGTTGTATTTCTCCGGCGCGTTGCAGCTTAACCGCTTGACGGCCTTGATGATTTCATCCCGCCGTGCCTCTGCCTCCGCTTCCGGCAAATCCACAGCCAAGTCATCAAAATCCGGCGGCCCGTATCGGAACTTGCCATACGCCGCGCCGTGGAATTCGCCATCTACCAGCACATAATACAGTGTTTCAAATCCCGCGCGCTTCCACGGCTCTTTCAGTAAATGCTCATGTGCGCGATACAGAAAGTCGTTCTTATGGATGACGAACACAGAAGGGCGCATGGCCTCGGCTGTTACCCCGATGTCTGTTTTCAGCATATACCCGCCGTCCGCTTCGGCCAAAGTGCCGTCCGCCAAGAGCAACGCAATCGCTGCCTTGATGTCCTTTTCGGGTAGTTTGTAATATGACTTTGCCATCTTCGTGTCAAATTGCACGCAGCGATACGCAAAGCGCGGCAAAATGGTTGTCAATGCCTCAATCCGTGTGAACCGTTCCGTGTTCGCATCCGGGAACATGTCGCCGAAGCGATACCAGCCTCTGTCCCACTCGCCGTCATACTGATCTTCGTAAATCGAAAACGCTTCCTGCAAGCGGTGGAGAATCGGCGTGATTTCCTTTACCAAAAATCCTGTTTCTTCCTTAATCTGCTGAATTGTCATCGGCCCCTGGCGCTCAATCAGCGTTAGAATTGTCGTCTGCGCAGGGGTTGGGTTTGCCAGCGGCTTGCGGTATAGCCCCGCAAACAGCTCCAAGTCCGCCGGCACAATCCAGCCCAGATTGCCGCCGCCGAGCCGCAGCTTCAAGAGTGCATGGTCTGCCTGACGGCGGCGGTTGTATTCCAAATCGTCAAAATTCGCGCGGTGCATGAGGCTCGGTGGGTCGCCAAAGCCATTCCAGTACACATTGTAGCCGGGTTGCATGTCGCGAAAAAGCGCGTCGTATACAGCCGAAGATGCTTGGCGCATCAGACATTGCCGCTCCATCCGCAAGGCCGGAATTGCTTGGTTTTCCATTTGATTCATACCCCTTTCACGACGGGCAGCGCTTTGACAAGCAGTGCGCTTTCGTCCGCGCCGTAGTCCCCATCGCCGAGAGCGGCTATGTATTCCGCCCGCAAATAGGCATTGGGAGATGCATCGGATGGCACGAACCCGATCTTTTGGTATGCACGGTTCGCCCGCCTGTTTTTGATGGACGGGCGCATAATCAGCGTCTGAATCCCCTGCGCTGTATATAGCCATTCGCCAAGCGCGAGGAGGGCGTCCGTGCCGTAGCCTTTGCCGCAATATGCCTCGCGGCGCATCCAAATGTCCAGCTCCGCAAAGCCTTCCCGCAGATGAAAACAGGAGTAGCTCACGAACCCGACGGCCTCGCCTTGATGCACAATAAGAAAGCCCATGCCCAGTGCGGGTTTCTCACCGGTGAAGTAGTAGTCTTGATAACCGTATTCGCCGAAAAACTCTTCCTGTGTTGCAATTGGTGCGTTGGGATAATCCGGTAATCCGGCGTGTGATTTTGTGGTGTCCGAATGGAAGCACCATTCATACACGCTTTGCCTGTCGTCCGGCGTGGCGGGAATCAGCTCGACAATCTGCCCCTGTATCATGAATTGTATGTCTTGCTCATGTCTGCCGCGACGGTTGCCTTCACGTTTGTCTTGACCTTCGAGTCTTGCACGCGCTTTTGCAGCTCGGCATAGAACAGGTCTTCGTCAAGCGGCAGTGTAACCGTCTTGCCGAGCCAGCTGGAGAGGTGCATCGCGTTGGAAAGCGTCAGGCCGTTGATGCCCTCGTAACCGTTCGCGACCAGCTCGCCCTTGCCCAGGATTTTGTTCACAAATGCGCGCAGAACGCCATCATGCTGTTCGTTCTGCCCGTCTGTTTCGACCTCAATTGTCTCGAACTGCGGCGCACCGAAGGGGGCTGTATTCGTTTTAGAGAACTCCGCCTCCGCCATTTCGGACTTGTAGTATGTCAGGACATCGTTCTCGCAAACGAGCTTGCCCATGCTGCCCAGAACCTCGAAGCGGTTTGTGCCCGGCGTGTCTGCCGTGGAGGTGATGAACACGCCTGTCGCGCCGTTCGGGTACTCCACGTAAGCCGTCACGTCGTCCTCAACCTCGATATTGTGCCACTTGCCCTCGTGGCAGAATGCGGTTACCTTCGACGGCATACTGGCAATCCACTGCCACAAATCCAAATTGTGCGGGCATTGGTTCAGAAGAACGCCGCCGCCTTCGCCTGCCCATGTCGCGCGCCAGTCGCCTGAATCGTAGTAAAACTGCGAACGGTACCAGTTTGTAATCAGCCAGTTTGTGCGGCGAACCTCGCCAATCGCGCCGTTGTGCACCATCTCGTGCATCTTGCGGTAGACGCAGTTTGTGCGCTGGTTGAACATCATGCCGAAGACGAGGTTCACCTTTTCTGCGGCTTCGTTCATCTCTCTCGCCTGCTTGGTGTACACGCCCGCGGGCTTTTCGCACATGACGTGCAGGCCGTGCGAGAATGCCTCGATGGCCAGACGCGGATGGTCGTAATGCGGCACGGCGATGATGATAGCGTCAATTGCGCCGCTTTTGAACATATCCGTCGTGTTGGAGAACTGTGCCACGCCGGGCAGTTCTTTGGATGCCCATTCCAGACGGGCGGGGTTGTGGTCGCAAACAGCCGCCAGCACGCCGTTCTCGATATTGCCCTCGAAGAGGTGCTTGCCGTGGTTGCTGCCCATGTTGCCAATGCCGATGATGCCGAACCTTACCTTGTCCATATCCCGAATCCCCTCTCTAAATCTTTGGATTGTTTGAACCCGTTTGCGCAGAGCAATGACTTCAGAGCCGTTGCCGCCGCTGTGAACGCCGCCTCGCCGGATGGATAGCTGAATGCTTCCTTCATCTCTGCACCGTCCTCTAAGCCTGCGAAGCCGTCGAAGACCTTCAAATGCGGCTCCAGCGTCAGAAAGCGGTTGCCCGGTGCGGAAGCAAACGCGTTGAGAATGCTTTCCACATTGCCGTCACCTTCACCCGCGGGCACGACGAAGCCGTCCGCCATGCGCGCGTCCTTGATGTGCATATAGTCAACATACGGGCCGAGAAGCTCGTATGCCTTGGCCGTGTCCACGCCGCACTGCACGAAGTTCGCAGGGTCAAACACGAGCTTGATTTTTCCGCCGAACTCATTGTAAATCTGCTTGCAGCGCTCCGCCGTGTCGCCGAAGATGTCTTTTTCGTTCTCATGCGCGGGCAGAATGCCGTCTGCGTGCGCCACGAACTGCGACAGGCGCGACATAACCTCGTCCTTGTAATCGTCCGCGTTGTCATCCTTGTCGATGAAGAAGCTGAACAAGCGCATGTACGGCGCGTCCAGAATATGTGCAATCTCGATGCCGCGCTTGTAGTGTTCCAGATGCGGCGCAAAGTCGTCTGTTATCTTGATTTTGCCGAAGGGTGAGCCGACGGCGGAGAGCTTGAAGCCCGCGTTGTCGAGCTTTTTCTTGAGTTCCTTCGCCTCTTCGGGCGTGCGGTCAACCAGCGGGCGGCCGTCTACACCGCGCATTTCGACGAAGCGGATGCTGTTCTCGGCAGAGATGCGCAACTGGTCGTCCAGCATGGTTGCGGCCTCGTCTGCGAAGCTTGAAAGAATGTATGGCATGGTGTGCCTCCTTTATGAAGTAGGGGATGTAAGACTGCTTAGAAGCCCTGTACTTGCAGGTTGCGCAGGCTGGTTTCCAGACAGTCGAACGGGCTGACGCCGTTGCAGTCGTCCTGCTCGATGAAGGCGTATTGCACGCCTGCCTTCTTGCATGCCGCGAAGATGGACGGCCAGTTCAGATTGCCTTCCAAAACGGGCATCATCACACGGCCTTTCTCGGGCATCATGCCGAAGTCCTTGAAGTGAATCGTGTTCACGCGCCCTGCCAGCTTTTCCAGCCACAGTGCGGGTTCAGAGCCGCCTGCCTGCACCCAGAAGGTGTCCAGAACGAAGCCCATCTCATCCGCGGAGAATCCTTCGATGAGGTGATCCATCATCAACTTGCCGTCAATTTTGGCGAACTCGAAGTCATGATTGTGGTACATGAATTTCAGACCCGCCTTGGCAATCTTCTGTGCAACAGGCTTGAAATCGCGCACAAAAGCGGCCATATCCTCGCGGTACTGGCCGGGCATAGAGCCGATGCCGATGTACGTCGCGCCCATGATTTTGTGTTCCTCGATGAGCGCGTCCGTGTCGTTCAGCACGCGGTCAGGATTGGAATGCGTCAGGATGATTTTCAGATTATACTTGTCCGCAATGCTGCGCAGATTCTGCGCGCCGATGTCAGCCACGCCGGAAACCTGAATATACTCATAACCCATAGCCGCGACCTTTTGGAACGACGCGTCGATGTTCGCTTCATTGTCGCAGAAGTCGCGCAATGTGTACAGCTGTGCTCCGATTTTCATATAAAATCCTCCGTTTGTAGTTATGATTTATTTCTGATAACAATTCACAATCTCACCGACGTACATGATATGATAGTCGCCGTTATAATATTTCTCGCATACAATCGGCGGCAGAACCGCCTCGCGCATCTGGTCTTCGCAGACCACGCGGCATTCATAATACATATTACAGCCCTCGACAATCGCGCCGTCTATGCCCTGCGCCTTGGCGAAGCTGACGACGCTTGCCTTGTCGATGTCGCGCCCTGATTTTGAGCCGCAGATGCGCAGTTCATCCTGCATCGTGCCGTAAGGGATGCTGATGGTGAACGTTCCCGCTTTCTCCAAGAATTCCTTTGTGTACCGCTGCGGGCGCACGACGGTGACGAAATGCGGCTTCTCCCAGATGAAACCAATGAAGCCCCACGATACGGTCATCGTGTTCACGCGGTCGCCGTCTGCCACGGTCAGGAATGCGCCTTTGGTCGAAAAGTGCTGCATAGCAGTGCCGAGTCCTTCACAAAAATCCATATGCTTGCCTCCTTGTCCTTGTTGAACGGACAGCCCGCCCCTTAAAAAGGAAGCGGGCTGTGTCTGAAACACATTATATAGGGTAGACTTGATTTTCTTTGTCAGCCAGCTTCGGGTCGAGGCCGTATTTCTGCGCCTGTCGGAACTGGAAGAATTCCTCGGCCACCTGCGGGAAGAGGGCGTAGCTCAGCACGTCTTCTTCCTGCTCTTTGTACGGTTTGACCTTAATTGCCGCGTCCTTCAGCCCCGGTTTCAGGAGCTTCGACGGCGCGATGTCGCTGATTTGCTCATCACCGATGATTTTTTTGCGAATCTCGTCGGAGATAGGGCCGGGCGTTTGCCCGTACATGCCGCGCACGAAGTCCTTCGTCTCGTTCGGCACGACCTTGTAGCGTTCGCCGAGAAGCACGTTCATGACGGCCTGCGTGCCGACAATCTGGCTCGACGGCGTGACCAGCGGCGGGTAGCCCAAATCGGCGCGCACGCGCGGAATCTCTTGCAGAACCTCTTCATACTTGTCTTCGGCGTTCTGCGCCTTCATCTGCGAAACGAGGTTGGAGAGCATACCGCCCGGCACCTGATACACCAGTGTAGACAGGTCGGCAGACAGCACCTTCGGGCTCAACAGCCCCGATTCAATCGCCGCGTCACGCATTGGCTTGAGGTATGCACCCGCGCGGAGCAACGCATCCTTGTCAAGGCTTGTTTCGTAGCCGAGGCTCTCCAGCGCCGCGTTCAGAACCTCTGTTGCGGGCTGGGATGTGCCCATTGCGAAGGGCGACATTGACGTGTCGATAATATCCACGCCTGCCTCAGCGGCCTTCATATAGGTCATCGACGCGAGGCCGCTTGTGTAATGGCTGTGCAGCTGAATAGGCAGCTTGCAGATGGCCTTGATGTCCTTCACCAACGAGTACGCCGCGCCGGGGAGAAGAAGACCAGCCATGTCTTTGATGCAAATGGAATCTGCGCCCATGTCCACGAGCCGCTTGATGAGGTCGCGATAGTAGTCTTCTGTATGGATGTCGCTCAGCGTGTACGAGATGCAGAGCTGTGCGTGCTTTTTGGCTTTCTTTACCGCGCGGACGGACGACTCGAGGTTGCGCAGGTCGTTCAGCGCGTCAAACATGCGGAAAATATCGATGCCGTTATCCGATGCCTTCTGGATAAACGCCTCGACAATATCGTCGGGATAGCATTTGTAGCCCAGCATGTTCTGGCCGCGGAAGAGCATTTGCAGTTTTGTCTTCGTGAAGGCCGCGCGCAGTGTGCGCAGGCGCTCCCACGGGTCTTCCTTCAAGTAACGCATTGTCGCGTCAAATGTTGCGCCGCCCCAGACCTCCACCGCGTGGAAGCCGGCGTTGTCCATGTCCGTCAGGATCGGGCGCATTTCCTCCATTGTCATGCGCGTGGCAATCAGGCTCTGCTGACCGTCGCGCAGGGTGGTGTCCACAAAACGGATTTTCTTCTGTTGTTCGTCCAACGTATTCATTCCTTCCGTTTGAAATGATGCCAACCGGTTTATGATTGGCAACCGCCTATGCTTCCTGAATCGTCATCAGCAGAGCGCCGGGGTTCACTGTTTCGCCGCGCGCAATGTCAATGGATGCCACAACGCCGCCGCAGGGGGAGACGAGCTCGTTCTCCATCTTCATAGCCTCGATCAGCGCGAGAACCTGACCCTTCTGCACGGTGTCACCCTCTTTGACCTTGTAGTCCAGAACAGTGCCGGGCAAGGGCGATTCTACGCGGACATTGCCCTGTGCGCCGCCGGATGCCGGGGCGGGAGCTGCTGCCGGTGCCGCCGCCGGAGCGGGGGCAGATGCCGCGGTTGCGGCAACAGGAGCCTGTGCCTGTACCGGTGCCGCAACGGGCATAGCGGCAGGGATTGCACCGCCTGCGGTTTCTTCTACTGTTACATTGTATGCAACGCCGTTCACTGTAATTTTGTAGGTTTTCATGAAGCTTCCTCCTATATTATAAGGTAGATACGCAAAATAAAGTTACACCAAACGCTTCTGCTGTTCATTTCGTGCCGCATTGTTCCATGCGGGCACGCGGCGAATCGAGCGGATGATGTAGCCGCCCGTATGCCCTTCCGCGTCCAGCATCGCCTGCAAAGCGGCCGCGATGGCAGCAACGACTTCGGCGGGGATGCCGTCGGCCTGTGGTGCGGCCTGCGCCGATGCTGTCTGCGCGGCGGCTTTGTCAGCCTGCC
>JGI994J12354_10004342_pt1 | contig 12788 bp, 11 predicted proteins | sample IntmicLarv3ML3BL_FD_12354 | JGI IMG/M metagenome (IMG submission 12354)
AGGGGAAACTTTTTAGGAAAGTTTCCCCTGAAACCCCTTCAAACCTTTTTATTCTCTATGTAAATTTTTACACAGGATGTTTCTTTTTGGTTCTTTTTCTTTCAAAGAAAAAGAACGCTCCCGTCGTATCCTATCTTTTTATAACCCCGTGCGCCTTTTCAATATACGCTTCGGGGATTTCTTTCCCTGTCCAAATCATAAACGCGAACGCCCCCTGATATACAAGCATCCAAAATCCGTCTATCGCTTTAAGTCCCGCATTTTCCGCGGCGTTTAAAAGTTTTGTCTTTAACGGATTATATACCGAATCCGCGATAGCCGCGTCATTTTTTAATAAATCCAAAAATTTATATTCAGGGTCAAAAGCGGGGCTTTCTTCAAAACCTTTCATACCGAGCTGTGATGTGTTTATCAGTATGTCAATATCAAAATCCTTTATATATTTTTCTATGTTGTATAAATTCAATAAATCAAAAGTAATACGCGGTGCACTTGGTAAACCGCCGAAAACTGAAAATAATTTTTTTATGCCGTTCAGATTTTTTTCGGAGCGGTTTAAAACAATTATATTTTCCGCGCCACTTTCAACAAGCGATAAAACAACGGATTTTGTCGTTCCCCCCGCGCCGAATACGAGAATATTTTTCCCCGCTGTTTTAACCCCGTTGTATTCTATCCCCGAAACCATTCCGCTGCCGTCGGTAGTGTACGCACTGAGCGTTTTATCCCTGTTTATTTTTACCGTGTTGCATACTTTCAAAAGTTTGCAATTCCCCGATTTTTCGTTTACATAGTTCATTATTTCTTCTTTTAACGGCATTGTGCAGTTAAACCCCGAAAATCCCGATGATTTTAAATATTCAACGGTTTCTTTGAGCGTTGTTTTATCCGTGTCTATTTTTACATATTCGAAATTTTTTTCAATTCCGCATCCTTCAGCGAAAATTTTGTGGATTTCTGGCGATAAACTGTGTTCTATCGGAGTTCCCAAAAGAGCGAATTTATATTTTTTTCGCATTTTTTTTATCAAGTCTCCTGTAATATCTTTTTAAAAACGGTTTTTCCATAACTCTCTTGAATTTAAAAAACAACGTTTCAACGGGTTCTATCGGTTTTACGAGCACGGCTGTTATATTAACACGTTTGGCAGCGGCAACATCGGTGAAAAGCTGGTCGCCCACAAGCATAACGTTTTCTTTGGGTAAATTCATAACTTCCAACGCTTTTTTTATATATTTTATCCCCGGTTTACCCGCTTTCGGGAATGAAAAAAATTTAAATTCTTCGTTGAATATATCAACCCTGCTTTTTTTGTTGTTTGAAACAAAACATATAACAAAACCATTGTTTTTTAATTTTTCCATAAGAATTTTTACTTTTTCGGTGGGTTTTTCCTGTTTGTATGAAACAAGCGTGTTGTCTATATCAAATATAATACCCCTTATTTTTTTTTCTTTATATGCGTTGAAATCAATATCGTAAACCGTTTCGAATACTTCATCGGGCATAAAATACTTGAACATTATAAAATCTCTCCGTTTAATTTGCAATTATATTATTATATCACAAATTTTACCGTCTTTCAATTATCTATAAATTAACAAACAAAAAACAAAAAAAGAATTGTGCCGTTTTAACAGCACAATTCAAAGAATTATAATTCAAATTTACTTTTTTACTTTTTTTCGTCAACCAGTGATTTTTTAACTTCTTTCCAAACCCATTGAATATTGTCGCCGGCTTTTACAGAAGTGCTTATTGTAGCTTCAACTCCGTTTATCGTGCATATCCAGTCGTAATAAAAATCTTTTATCACGTTTTCGGGATTTGTTTCTGTTTCATCTGCTTCCGCAGGGTCTTCGACAACTTCGTCTGTCACCACTTCTTCGTCTCCGGCTTCATCTTCAACGTCAGCATCGGCATTTTCTTCCGTTACTACTTCATCGTTTTCGAAAAGTTCGCTTACATCTGCGCCTATTCTTTTAACCGCGTCGAGGTCTTTATCGTATTCAAAATCTATTTCCAGAACGTCAACGCACATTTTTTGCGTAGCCATTAAAACATTAAATTCAGTCGGAAGTCCCGAAAGCTGTAAATCGCCGTCGTAGAGATTTTCACCTGCCGAACTTGTTATTTTCATGTGTATCATTATGTCCACAGGCGTTTCAGACTTGTTGCACGACATAAATGCCGAGAGTGATAAAATCAATGCCGCTATTAACAGCAAAGATACCGCGCTTCTTTTTTTGATTTTCATACTAAATAATGCCTCCGTAAAATTTTTATTTTAGTTTTTAAACAAACAATAAATACATTAATATTATAATTAATTTTTCACGTATTGTCAACAACAATAATAATTATTTCTCAAATAAAAAATAATAATTTTATCAATATTCTTTACATATTTTTTACACATTTTTTATCAAATTCAAGTAAACGAAATCATAAAATCCCATAATTAATCATTTTACATGTTAAATACAATTTATTTTAATAAATATGACACAGTTCCGACTATATTTTATTTACATTTTATGATTTTATATATTACGGCAGATAATAAACCGAAGCGTCTTTCAGATTTCCGTTGCCGTCAAAATTATACATAACCGCTCCCGCGATTTCTCCGCCTCTGTTCAAATCCCTTAAAACGAGATAAATATACCCGACAAAATCGCTCTGCGATTTTATGCTTGATTTTGAAACGCTTACAGCCGATTCTTTGGGGAAATATTCGTCCGTATTTGTCGCGCAGTTTATCCTGCCCGCTTCAAATGCTACGCCGTTTTCATATTTGTAAACGTATATTTCGTTCAAATAACCCGCAGGGATTATATTTTTTTGATTTACCGTGATTCTTATCTCGTTTTTGTCTGTTACGTTTACTGCGTTTATATTCTTGAACTGCTCTCTTAATATCTGTACGGCTTTTTCTTTTTTTAAAAAACGTGAACCGTCAACCGATGAAACCGAATAATCGCTTGATTTTATAACGCAGACTTCGGGTATATCGCGTATATCATTTTCCCTCAGGTCAAAATATAAAACCGTCGCTATTATCTTCGCGAGTTCACTTCTTTTAAGATTGTTATACGGTAAAACTTCACCTTTTTCGTTTCCCCTGACAATACCGTTATAATAACATTTTAAAAACAATTCTTTGTATTCATCGGGGATATTTTCATAATCGCTTATCAGATTTTTTATTTTGTTTAAAGTATCAAGGTCATAACCGCCGCCTGTTATGAATTCGTTTCCGTTTCCGCTTATTTCGTTGTTTAATATATTCGCGGACTTCGCGATATTACTTTTTATCTCAAACGACCTGATTATAAGTCTGACCATGTCCATTCTTTTTATGGGTGAATCGATGAGAGACTGAGAGTTTTTTGATATAACCGCGCTTCCGTTTTTTTGTATTTCAACACCGCACCGTGCGATTTCTTTTTTGTCGAATATCCCCGTATCGCACATCAATTGAATATATCCCGAATACCAGAGATTCGCACCCGTGACATTGTTTCTGACTAAAAAATCCTTGCATTTTACGGCTAAATGTTCAAGCCCCAAATATCTCGTTATAAGCGCGGCAACTTCGCTTGTTTTTACATCGGTGTTCGGAGAATATGAATCTTCCGTCACCCCGTTTATTATATTGTCTTCGTATAATTGTTTTACATAAATATAAAACCAATCGTTTATTGAAATATCGCGGAAATTATTTACGTCTCTTGTTTCTGCTGATACAGATAATCCCGACGGGATTAAACAAATCTGCATCGCCATAACAGCCGCCAAAAATAACATGACTATCCTTTTTTTCATAATTTTTTATTTTAAACCTCCCGTTATTCTATAATTTCCGCCATTGTTTCTTCGTTTATTTCGGGCGGTTCAACCGGTGTTTCCGGTTGAACTTGCTCTGTCGTCGGTTCTTCCGTTATTTCTTCGACAGTGTCCGCCATTGTTATCTCAATTGTTTCGTCGATTTCTTCGGTTGTCGGTTCTGTTATCGGCTCTGTTTCGAGAAGATGTTCTGTTGTTTCTTCTTCTGTTGTTATTTCCTCGGTCGTAACTTCCGTTGTTTCTTCCTCGGTGGTTTCTTCTTCTGTAACAGGTTCTGATGTGGGCTCCGGTCTCATATCCACGGGAAGCGTCAAATCATGATTATGCTCAACACAGAAACTGTTTATCGGTCGGTCTCCTCCCGATGTACCTGCATATCTGCCCGACGGTAATAAATTTTGATAAAACGGCAAACCCGTATTTGTCGGATAAACGTAATCTTCATCTACTTCTCTGTATGTGTATTGCGCGTCTGTTATCCATGGATTACCTATAAATTCCCTGTCCTCGTTTACGACAAGAGATATATATTTTATATTTTCTTCGGGGCAACCCGGTCCGGCGACCGCTCCAGTTACTTCGTCCCACGCTACTTTAACATGACCCGTACATTTTTCCGTTGGTTCCGTACCCTTAGCGAAATAGCCCATCATTACACGGTTTCCCCTTGGGTCAAACTCACAGTCAGGTCCCGGAGCCATACCCGAATCCCTGCAATAAGCCGCTTCAATTACAGTCGGGGGAACTTCAAATTGTTTGGGATTATCGTAAATTTCCTGATGAATCGTGTCCATTACAAAATGGAATAACCTCATAGGCGGATTTCCCGCTCCCGTGTCAACTCCCAGATATTTGTTTCTGTCATAACCAAACCAGCAGCCGCACAAATAATATGGAGTATATCCCACAAACCAACGGTCATAATCCTCGTTTGTCGTACCTGTTTTTCCGGCGACTTGAATTTTATCTTTCATGAGAAGTCCTCTCGCGGTTCCCGTTTCAACTACACCCATGAGAAGTTTTGTCATTATAGCCGCTGTTTCTTCGGTGATAACTATTGTTCTTTCGGGTTTGTTATCCAAAATTATATTGTCGTCTTTATCCGTTACTCTTGAATAAGAGCGGGGTTTTGAATATATTCCCTTGTTTACAAGCATAGAATATGCCGCTGTAAGTTCATAAACGCTTACGCCTTTTGTCATTCCGCCCAACGCCAGCGGAGCGATGTCTATATCCGTTTTTGTCTGACCGCTCGGCAAAACGTAAGTTTCAACAAGCGAGTGCATATTTAATTTTTCATACATATATCTGAAAGAATATGCGGGTGTAAGTTTTTGAAGTGTTCTGACCGCCGTAGTGTTTTTTGAAACAGCTACCGCGTGGCTAAGAGATATATATCCCTCATATCCCGCAGGTAAATTCGGAGGCCAAACCTTGTTGTTTATAATCATATTGTTCGCGGGAGCGTCGTCCATCGGTGTTCCCCAGTTTATAACTCCCCTGTCTATCGCGGGAGCGTAAACCGAAATAGGTTTTATCGAAGAACCCGGCTGTCTTGTTGACCCGGAAGCCCTGTTTAAACCTCTCTGAACTTTTTCTTCCCTGCCGCCGACAATTCCCAATAAATCGCCGTTATACGGGTCTATAACAACCATCGCGGATTCATATTTTATCGCTGTTTCCGACTGCGCAGGAAAATATTCATCGTGCGAATATACATACTCCATACAATCCTGTATATCTTTATCCATACAAGTATATATTTTTAAACCGCCCGAAAAAATTTGTCTTTGCGCCATCTCTTTTGTCCAGTTATATTTTGTCATAAGGTCTTCGGTTACGTCGTCTATAATAAGGTCAACATAATACGATTTCACTTCTTCGACATATGTTGTATTTGATTGACTTAATACAAGCTCTTTGTCATACGCCGCGTCAAATTCTTCCTGCGTTATATAACCGTATTCAAGCATATTTTTAAGACATTCGTCCCTGCGTCTTTTGTTGTTTTCGGGACGTCTTATGGGATTCATCGCGGTAGGCGACTGAACAATCGACGCAATCGCGGCACATTCTATTAGATTTAATTCCGACGCGTCTTTATTGAAATATTTATTCGCCGCCGCCTGTACTCCGTAACTTCCGCCCGATAAATTTACGGTATTTATATAAGTTTCGATAATATCTTCTTTACTCGTTCTGCTTTCAAGATACATCGCCCTTAATATTTCCTGAATTTTTCTCTGTATTCTCGTGTCGTCGTCGCCTGTCATGGTTTTAACAAGCTGCTGTGTTATGGTTGAACCTCCGAGAATCCTGCCGCTCGTCGGCAAGAAAAACGTTCCCGCGGCGTTAATTGTCCTGAACCAGTCAACTCCGTTGTGCGAAAAAAATCTTTTATCTTCAAGCGCGACAAACGCTTTTATTATATACGTGTCTTTAACATCGTTGTATTTTACCCACATTCGGTTTTGAGAACCGTGGAGGGTGTCCATTTCTTCTAATGTGTAGTTTGATGTCTTGTCGAATCTGTCCTCATATTTGTAATAATACAAAAAAGTGGTTCTCTCTGATTCACTCGACATAGTGACCAAATCATCGATAGTCGGGTCGATATAATTTTTTATATACAATGCGAAAGCACCCGCGACTATTCCCCCTGTTATTATACCGATAAGAAGAACCGTGAGAACTATATTTATAAGATAAGACAGTATTTTAAAGTTTACATAAAATATTTTGCCCACAACGCCTGCGGCTTTTGAGGGTTTCTTTTTTTGTTTTTTTGATATATTGTCTTTATTATTTACGTTATTTTTTATATTTTTACCGGATTTATTTGAATTTTGACCGTTCATTTATATATATGCCTCCTCTGCGACATTTAACGCTGAATTCAAAACAAAAAATATGTTTTATATTTTTATACAATCATATACCAAAAATTTGAATATAGCATGAATTTTTGGCAATAATATAATTAACCATATAAAACATATTATAAAATATCCGAAAACAACATATTAAACAAATATTACTGATTATTATCGAAAGGACAAAAAACAACATGAACAACGGCGATTTTAAACATTTTCTGCCGATAGAAAAGCCCTCCGAAAACGCGCTGATACGTAAACCGAATAAATTTAACCGACTTAATATAGCAAACATAGGGCAGATTCTTTTGATTTGCTTTTTATTCGTCGTAATTTTTACGCAGACTGCAGGTTTAATATCCGTGCCCGAAAGTTTTTCGGACGATTCAGCCGACGGTTTTTCTCCTGCTGAGCATATCGAAACACCCACGACAAATCCCGCTCCCGAATCGGATAACACAATTATCCCCGACAAAAACAATCTTAAAGAAATCTACGAAATCCTCTTTATTCTCGGTGAAAACAACGGGAAAATCGCTGTTTTAAGCCCCGACAGAGAAACGGTTTATGAAACTTTCGACGTTTATATAGACACTCTCCCCGATTGTGATAAAAATTTACTGCTTGACGGAATAGAGATAACAAAAACAGAAGAATTATATTCACTCCTCGAAGATTATTGCAGTTAAAATCCATTATTTTTGCTTTCATCTTTTTTTCATATTTATCTCCGTAAAATAAAAGCGTTTTGTTCGGGTTAGCCGCACGCTTTTATTTTATTTCCCAAAGTTATTTTCCGAGCGCGGATTTTACATATTCATCATAAACGGTGAACATATCTCCGCCCGCGCCGAGATGAGTTTCCGTGATTATTCCGTCGGGATTTACGATAACCGTATACGGTATGCCGTTTGTCGGATATAAAATCTGTACGGCTTCTTTGTCAAGTCCGATTTTGAAAGTATAGCCGTTGTCGTTTATAAAAGTTTCAACTTCCGATTTTTTTTCGCCGCAATTTATCGCGAGTACAACCAAATCGTCGGGATATTCTTCCGATAATTTCTGTATATCGGGCATTTCACTTACGCATGGTACGCACCATGTCGCCCAGAAGTTAATCATAACGACTTTACCCCTGTAATCCGAAAGTTTAACGGTTTCACCGCTCAAAAGCTCAACGCTGAAATCGGGAGCTGTGTAACCTATTTCCGCTTTTTCCGTATTTTCTCCGTTTTCAACTGTTTCTGTTTTGTCATCGGACGGCAGTTTATCGCCTTTGCCGCACCCTGTAATCAAAACAACAGAAAACAGAAAAATAAAAATAAATAAAATTATATTTTTAAATTTCATCTTTTTCATATTTTTTATTATCACTTTCTTTTTTTATTCTTGGTGCAAAAATTATCGCGTTTTTATCGCATACGGTTTTGCATTCACCGCATCGAATACATTCCCTGTCGTTTATTTTATTTGTGTCCATTTTACAAAATCTTACGCATTTATTGCAGTTTACGCATTTTGATTTGTCAACGCTTACGCCAAATACCGCGCAGCGATTGAAAAGTGAATATATCGCGCCGAGCGGACATATAAAACGACAGAAAAATCTGTATATAAAAACCGACGCGATAACGATAACCGCCAGTACGAATATTTTCCAATTGAATAAATCCCCCGCGATTTTCTGTAAATCATTGTTAGCTGCAACAAGAGGAATCCCTCCCTCCAAAGTTCCGGCAGGGCAAATATATTTGCAAAACGCGGGAACGGAAACGCCATTATTTATCAGGGAATATAAAGGTATCGCAAACACAAATATCAACAGAAATACATATTTCAATAAAGATAAACGCCGCGTCCATTTATTTTTCTTCAACTTCGGCGACGGTATTTTATTGAGAAGTTCCTGTATTAATCCGAACGGACAGAGAAATGAGCATATCATACGCCCGAACAATATTCCGAAAATTATCAGCGTTCCGATAATATACAGCGGGAGTTTGAATTTCAAGCCGTTTAAAGAAGATTGCAAACTGCCAAGGGGACAAGCCGCTATCGCGCCGGGACAGGAATAACAATTCAATCCCGGAACGCAAACGCCTTTTATATCCCCTTTATAAATCTTTCCCTCTGTAAATCCTTTGAAATTTAAATTATATATAACAGCCGATATGATTTGTATAATAACGCGGCGGTTAATTTTAAATTTTTCAGCCAATGCCGATACACTCCAAACAAATTATTTTCGCTTTTGTTAAAATACCGTAATAATCGCCCTGAATTATACCCGCGACAACAAAAACAATCCCCAGCGGGAGTAATATTATCCACGCTTTTTTTAATTTCATAACAATTCTATTCCGGCTTCTTTACAGCCTGTTATCGTGTAATTATCCCATATCGAAACCTGAACTTCGCCTATGTGCGCTTTTTTAAGTAAAAGCATACAAACCCTTGACTGACCTATACCGCCGGCTATTGTGAGAGGCAGCTCCCCGTTTAACAGCATTTTATGATACGGCAGCTCCCTGCGATAGTCGCAGTCTGATTTTGTGAGCTGCTCGTCAAGTGATTTTTCGTCTACGCGTATACCCATCGACGAAATTTCTATGCCGCGGTTGAGTAAATCGCTCCATATTATAATATCACCGTTCAAATTCCAGTCGTCGTAATCGGGAGCTCTTGTCCCGTGTTTTTTACCCGAGTTCAAAACGTCGCCTATCTGCATTACAAACACCGTCTTTTTTTCTTTCGCGTATATATTTTCGCGTTCGTCGGGTGAAAGTTCAGGATACATATCTTCCAGTTCCTGCGATGTGATAAAAGTAACTTCTCTTGAAATATTCGGGTTTAACTGAGGATAGTTGGCTTTTATGGTTTCCTGCGTATCGCAGAGCGCTCCGACTATTTTTCTAACGGTTTCTTTAAGAAAATCGACTGTACGTTCAGATTTCGTTATGATTTTTTCCCAATCCCACTGGTCATGATATATCGAGTGTAAGTTGTCAATATCGGGTTCGTCCCTGCGTATCGCGTTCATGTCGGTATAAAGACCCTCACCGACGGGAAACCCGTATTTATACAACGCCATACGTTTCCATTTNGCGAGTGACTGGACTATCTGGGCGTTTGATTTTGTTTCGGGAATATCAAATTCAACNGGACGCTGAACACCGTCCAAATCATCGTTTAAACCCGTTTTTGTCTCGACGATAAGCGGAGCGGATACTCTCATAAGATTAAGCGCGGCGGCTAAATTATCTTCAAATGTTCTTTTTATCATTCTTATAGCTTTTTGTGTTTCATATACCGATAACGCGGATTTATATTCCGCCGGTCTTATTAATTTACTCATATTATTTTTTTAGCCTTTCTGTATATATTTTTATGTTTAAAAGAAATCTGTTATAAGCATATTTTTTTTGTAAAATACTTTTTTTAATGTCTGTATATTATTGTTTATCTGAACATCGTCTCTGTTTGCAATCTGTTCTATGTCATACAATCCCAGAACCATCTGCATCAGTGCACGTTCAGATACTTCTATATCCGCCGAATTTGCCGCGTTTTCTGAAACGGAACATTCACCGTTTCCATATTCAACAGCATATGTTTTGTTGTTCCAGTCGGCGAAGCAGTCGTTTATTTTTATAATAAATTTGCCTTCATTTTCGGGTTTTTTCATGAGTTCAAGCGCGCGTTTCGCGTTTACGACGCGGTTCATGCCTACCCATTGATTTTCAGTTTCTATTTCGTATAAATCATTCCAGTAAATTTCCGCGATAAATTCTGGGCTTGCTCTGAATGCCATTTTATACGCCGCGCCCTCAAACATTCCCATAAACTGCAATATACCGAGCATACTTTCATGGTCTGCCCACGCAATGTCATGTATCTGCATCGTGTTGCCTTCTTTTTTAAATTTAACCCACGATTTTATATTCGAATCAGCGTCTTTCCAGTAATACAAACGGTCCGCTCCGCAAAGCGATATATCAAAAACTTCGTTCCATCGTGATTCAGGACGCGAAATCATTATATTATGCCTTGACGCGTATGTTTCGTAAACCTCGATTAATTTATCCTTTACATCGTCGCCTTTGATAAACTCATACGCTCTGCCGTTATTTTTAAGTGTTCTGGCGGGTTTAATCAAGAGAGTGTATTTTTTTACCGCTCCGCATGTTTCATAGCCGAATTTTCTGTAATAATCAAATGAAAACGGGTACAAATGCGAGAAAACCACACCCTTTTCATATATATCATCGTAGATTTTCTCGAAAATCTTTCTTATATTTCCTTGTCTCCTGCTCTCTGGCATAGACACAACGCCGCCTATTCCGCACATCGGGACTTTCTGTCCGTCAAACCACATTGTAAACGGTATAGCTTCTATCCCCGCGACCACGCGACCGTTTTCGTCAATCGCGCCGTATGTCCCGTCGCAGTTATATTCGCCTTTTGCGATTTGTTCCCGTATCTCTTTTTCGTTTACGTCAAAAGAAAAACAAATACCCTGTAATCGGCTTATATGTAATTTTTCTTCGGGAGTTACTATTCTGTAATCTATTTTTTCAGTATTTGCCATAATTTATTTATCCCCTATTCTTTAATATTTTGTATATCAACAAGATGCCTGTATATACCGTTTTTCGCGATTAATTCTTCGTGGCTTCCCTGCTCTTTTACTTCGCCTTCTTCAAGAACGAGAATAGAATCCGCGCGTTTTACCGTCGATAATCTGTGCGCTATAACAATAAGAGTACATGAACCCGCGATTTTTTGTATAGCGTCCTGTATTTCACGCTCCGTTTCGGTATCTACCGCTGAAGTCGCTTCGTCGAGTATCAACACAGGTGATTCGCATAACAGAGAGCGTGCTATCGATATTCTCTGTTTTTGTCCGCCTGAGAGACGAACGCCTCTCTCGCCTACTACTGTGTCGTATTTTTCGGGTAAACCGTCGATAAAATCATGTATACATGCCATTTTCGCGGCTTTTTCAACCGCTTCATCTGTTGCTTCGGGTTTACCGTACATTATATTTTCTTTTATTGTGCCATTGAATAAAAATACGTCCTGTAAAACCATGCTTATATTATCGCGTAAACTTTTTAAAGTAACGTCTTTTATATCCCGACCGTCTATTTTTATACTACCCGATACAGGGTCGTAAAATCTCGGTATAAGCGCAGCCATCGTTGTTTTTCCCACTCCTGTCGGTCCTACGAGGGCGAACATTTTTTTTGACGGTATATTAAAACTAATATTGTTTAAAATTACGCTGTCCTGATTATACTGGAAAGTGACGTTTTCAAAAGCTATGTCGCCTTTTACTTTTTTAAGTGTTCCCGCATTCGGCTTTTCTTTGATTTCAGGTTCGGCGTCCAAGACTTCGAAAACTCTTTCTCCTCCCGCTATACCCGACTGCATATCCTCGATAATTCGTGCGAAACTCGCGACAGGTCCGTAAAACAGTGAAAGATACATCAAAAATCCTACAACGTCTTTTATATCCATACCTTTGTTGAATAAAACCAGATAACCGCCCACTCCTATAACTATAACATTGCCGAGCGACGTTAAAAATCCAATGATTGGGTGCATTATCGCACTATAAAACAGAGCTTTTATCAACGCGCCCGCGTGTTTTAAATTTTTATTGCTTACGCTCGCGTATTCATCTTCTTCACGGTTAAATATCTGAATCTCTTTTATACCCGAAAAATTATCCTGTAATTTCGCGTTTACGTCCGCTACAAGTATTTGAGCTTCTTTGTGCATCGCTCTTATTTTTTTTATAAGCGGAGCGGTGAGAAGTATAAGCGGAATCGGTATACATGTGAGTGCGGCGAGAACCGGATTTGTGTTGAACAAAATTATTGTTACTCCGATAAATAATATAATGCTCGAAACTAAATCGGGGATTGCGTGAGCTATAAGAATTTCAAAAGCACCTGTGTCGTTTACAACCCTCGACATTAACTGCCCCGTCTGTTTGTCGTGATAATAAGAGATTGATAACCTCTGTAAATGGTCGTATATTCTTGTTCTTATCTCCGC
>JGI994J12354_10004343_pt1 | contig 12786 bp, 11 predicted proteins | sample IntmicLarv3ML3BL_FD_12354 | JGI IMG/M metagenome (IMG submission 12354)
CACATATACATTAAAACAACTACAACTCAGCTATTTTTCTAGTGGGTATACTGCTCCATTTCGCTTCCTTGTACCCACTAGAAAATCCAACAAACCTACTAAAACCACATATTTTTCACATATACATTAAACAAACTACAACTCAGCTATTTTTCTAGTGGGTATATTGCTCCATTTCGCTCCCTTGTACCCACTAGAAAATCCAACAAGCCCACTAAAACTACATATTTTTCACATATACATTAAACAAACTACAACTCAGCTATTTTTCTAGTGGGTATACTGCTCCATTTTGGTTCCTTGTACCCACTAGAAAATCCAACAAGCCCACTAAAACTACATATTTTCACATATACATTAAACAAACTGCAACTCAGCTATTTTTCTAGTGGGTATACTGCTCCATTTCGGTTCCTTGTACCCACTAGAAAATCCAACAAACCTACTAAAACTACATATTTTTCATATATACATTAAACAAACTACAACTCAACCATTTTTCTAGTGGGTATACTGCTCCATTTTGATTCCTTGTACCCACTAGAAAATCCACAAACCCTCGAATTCGCCCCACCTCTGGCTACTTTTACTTTTCCACCTATAATTAACTTACATAATGTTCAGCCTGACTGCTGAACATTTCATAATACAAACCCTCTTCCTTTTGCATAAGTTCATTATGCACACCTTCCTGAACTATTTTTCCTTCATGGAAAATCAAAATTCTGTCAGAAAATTTACAACTTGAAAGACGGTGAGAAATGTATATTGCGGTTTTACCCTCAACCATATGGTTGAAATTTTTCATAATCTCATACTCCATTACCGGATCAAGAGCTGAGGTGGGTTCATCAAGAAAGACAACATCTGCGTTTTTGAAATTTGCCCGAGCAATGGCAATTTTTTGCATTTCACCACCGGAAAACTCTACACCATCCTTATCAAATATTTTATAAAGAGCAGTATCAATTCCATTTTTCAAATTCAAAATTTTATCTTCCATGGAAAGATTTTTTAATATTGAAATAATTGAGTCGGAGGAAGTTTTGCCGCTCTCTGCTAATGCGATGTTTTCCTTGATTGTAAATGCATAGTTTTTGTAATCTTGAAATACTGCACTGAAGAATTTAATATACTCAGTATGTTTATACTCATTTATATTTATACCATTTAAAAGAATCTGACCCGAAACTGGGCGATAAAGCCTTGTCAGCAATTTAATAAATGTAGTTTTACCTGCACCATTAGCACCCACTATGGACACCTTTTCTCTTGGCTTTATTTTTACGCAAATATCCTTTAACACCATTTTATCTGTACCAGGATAGCAGAAAGAAACATTATCAAATTCAAGTTCAAAATTCTCTATATCTGTTAAATCTCTGAAACCATCCTCAGAGTTAGGCTTAATTTCGAGAAATTCGAAAAAAGGGCTTAAATACTGACACATATTGGAAAACTCGAAGAATTGGAAAATCAATCCCGATATAGCATTTCCAAAATTATTAACAGCACTTATATACATTGAAAAGTCCCCTATACCTATAGCCCCTACCAACACCTTATAACACATATATGCATATATACATATATTTTCAACATTCAGATTTATCGAACCCAATGCCTGATATTTTGCCTCGTTTTTCGATAATTTGCTCAGTCCTGATAAATTCTTCTCTATGAAATCATCTATTTTCCCTAAAACAAGCGGCTGCATATTATAGATACGAATATCCTTTCCCGCTGAAAAATCCGTTGTAACACCACTGTAATATGTAAAAATACGGTTTATGGGTATAAGCTCCTGATTTACTCTAAATGAGGTTTGGTTTTGCTTTTTGAAAATAAATGAACTTAAAAGCAAAACCAGTGCAATGAATATAATGACAAGAACATCAAATGTCAAAATAATTGCCAGCAGTCCTATAATTGTAATTATATTTTGAACAACATTTTTGATACTGCCAATCATTCTATCAAGGGCATTCTGATTGCGTATTACAAACATTGCTCGTTCCTTCAATTCCAGATTTTCCTTTTGCTCCACTTGCTCATAATCAAGTTCAAGACTCTTTTCACCCAAAATAACATCAAGCCTTGCCGCAACCTTTATGTTCTGCTTATCAAAATAATACCCTATAATGTGAATAATCATATTGGAAGCAAAATTCACTCCTATTGTCAATCCAACAAACAGAGCAATTCTTGCCACACTCCTCCCGCCCAGCAATTCATCAATTATAAATTTAGGAAATATAACATTTACAAGAGATATCCCTGATGCCAAAAATATATTAATAAGAGTAAGCGGAATATATGAACGAGAAATTTTATTTATAATTCTGCAAAATTTCAAAACAAGTCCAATGTTATATTTAATTGAATTTTTCATACCGCCCTCCTATAATTCTCCGCCTGCATTTCAAACAGCCTGTAATACTCACCTTGTCTTTCAATCAAATCACTGTGTGCACCAGTTTCCTTTATCTCTCCATTTTCCAAAAGCAGGATGTTATCACAAAATCTGGTACTTGCCAAACGGTGGGATATAAAAAGATAAATATTGTTTTCATCACTCATTTGATTGAGAAGTTTATAAAAATTATATTCAGCAAGAGGATCCATAGCGGCTGTAGGCTCATCCATTATAAATATATTTCCGTCTTTATATAATGCCCTTGCAAGTGCAAGTTTTTGATTTTCCCCTCCTGAAAGTTCCACTCCTTCATAATCCAATGCCTTAAGCAATGATGTTTCACCTTTTTTAGGGAGATTTTCTATTTTCTCATTTAGACCCACCTTTTCCAAATTTTCATTGACAAAATCGTAATTGATTTCCTCCTCGTTACAAAGAGCTATGTTTTCATTCACACTAAAAGCAAATACTTTAAAATCCTGGTAGAGTGCCGAAAACAAATCAAAATATTCCTCTCTGTTAAACATTTTGATATTGATTCCATTCAAAAGAATTTCACCCTCTGTCGGATCATACAATCTTGTCATAAGCTTTATAAGTGTAGTCTTTCCTGCACCATTATGTCCCACAAGTGCTATACGCTCTCCTGATTTAAATTTATATGAAAAATTCTTTATTATCAGTTCGTTGCTATTAGGATACTTAAATGAAACATTTCTAAATTCTATTGTAAATGGTGCTTGCGGAAGTTCTTCAGGATCAGCCATATATTCTGTATGGTCTCTTTCCATTTCTATAACACAGCGGTAATCATTTACATACATATTCTGAAACCGAACAAAAGCAAAGCTGTCCAGCATACCTTGTATCTGTCCTGTAAACCGATTTATAACACCAAAATACATTGTGAAATCACCTATACTTACTGTGTTGCCAAGAAAACGTGAAACTAAGTATGCATACATAATTCCCTCACGCACAAGGAGAAACAATATATTAATAAGATTTGTAACAAAATTCTTCTTTCGAAGTGCCTCAGAGTGTGTTATACGTTCATTTACAAGCTCAGAATATTTATCAACCACCCATTTATGAATTCCAAAAAGCCGTATTTCCTTTCCATATGCATTGTCATTAAACAAACCGGAAACGTATCCCTTTTTCCGGTCAGTTAAAGCCAGTTTTTCCTCATTTTCACGTTCAAATTTTTTCACTCTCAATTTAACAAAATATATTGCAATACAGCTTGCCAAAAGGTAGATCAAAATAATCCAATTCAAATAAAAAACCATTGATAAAATCCCTATAAAGGTGACAGCCTCACTTATAAAGGAGAACATTTTTCTATATAAGCCCTCTATTCCGTCAAAATTTCCCGCAACCGCTCTTGACGCCATATGAACCATATCCAAAACAGAGGGATCCTCTGTTTTCTCAAAATCCATGAACATGCATTTTTTGCTGAATTCACGAACAAACTTAAATCTCAGTACTGTAAACCTAGGATTTATCTTTGATTTTAAAAATATTATCATAAGATTGAAGGCTATAAGCAAAATGAAAAATACTACCAATATTATCATTATGCGCTCTGCACTACGCTCACCTGTCAGCTCATCAATTATGTATTTGGGAAATAATATTCCTATGAAAGGAAATATCGAAGAAAACAATATTTCCACTAAACTGAGAAAATAAAGTTTCTTATCATATCTCCAGCCAAGTTTAAACAAATACCATAGATTTGTTATGGCTCCATACCTGCCTTTATCCTTGTCTTTATCCATTATCAACACCACCCTGTTTGATTATCTCCCTTTTACTTAAAAGGTTTTGCAAATACTCATACAAATTAAGATGTTTTTCAGCCATTTCATTAAGATATATTAGAGTACGGTAAATAATATGTTTTTCAAGCTGACAAATAACACCATCAGGCTGATCTATTTCATCATTGACAAGATAGGAATTGTGATAGCAATCTCCCCCACATACAAATCTTGCCCAGCAATCAGTGCACACCGAATTTGAACATACCGACATTTTGCAAAACCTGTTCTCATCTTCCACTCCTGTCAGTACATTTCCAAGCCTAAACTGTTCCATTCCAACAAAGCTATCACAAGGGTACATATCCCCATTTGCCGCTATACTAACCTTATTCTTTCCTGCCTGACAGCGATTGAGCACAAGGTATCGCATTAGCAGTCTGCGAACTATCTTACCAGCAAAATCATTATCATTTAATATCATTTTTACATATTCTATAGAAGATTTTTCTAGTTCATCTGTAAAAAAATCAAACAACTCATCATACAGACCCTTTATCTTCTCTATGTTTCCGCTGTTTACCGAATACGGCGAGTTTTTCTTTAACCGCACTATTTTCATTTGTACATTCTTCAGCCCTATTTTTCTGTGATGAATCAGTATATCTTTAAGGCTTTGGGTCTTTGATGTTATAACCACCATTCCCCAAATATCCTTTAAATTCTTTGAATATTCACCTGTCTTGATTTTTCTTATGGAATTCACTATTCTTTCATAAGTTCCGCGTCCTGCGGCATCTATACGTATCAAATCGTTTGCACGTTCATCTCCGTCCAAGCTTATTCCAATACTTATATGGTTTTTATCGAGAAAATCAATAATATCATCTGTAAAACATGTCCCGTTTGTACAAAGCCATATTTCCAACTGTTTGCCGGTTTCCTGAAATAATGTGTCAGATATTTCCTTAACTTGTTTTATTATGTCAAAATTCAAAAGCGGTTCTCCTCCGCTTATGAAATCTATTCTGTATTTTTTACAATCTGGCAAGATATTCATAATAAATATACCTTAATGCCTTTTCCAAAATATCTTTTGTAAAAAATTTTTCCGGACCTGCAAACACCTTTCCCTGCTCTGCAAAACAATATGTACAACGCAGATTGCAGTTATGCACTGGCGGAAGCGATATCAATCCGACAGAATACTTCCCAGGCAATGAAAAACTGCGTTTTTCAGCCGAAAAAAAGGTTCCTGACTCGACAAATTCTTCAATATTGCTCAATGCCTCACCCGCAGCCTCTCCGAACTCCTCTGAAACCTTTTCCCATGAAACCTTATTTTCTATATAATCAAAGCATTTTTCAAACAGCTCATCAAGCTCTGCAAACACTAAATTTTCATAATCAAATATATATGGCTTACCCCTGTAGGAAAACCTGTGCATATGTGCATTTCTATATTTTTCCAATTTCTTCACCTACTTCACTTTCATAAAGATAAATTTCTCTCATTATTTCAATAATTTTACTATTATTGCTCTCATTCACTCTCAATGAATTTTTCATAATAACATATAAAACATTTTCATACTTTGAAATTAATTTCTCTATTTTTCTAAGTATTTCCACTTCTTCTCTCTTAAAATATTCACTTATATAATGATGCATAATACGTTTTGAGATATAAAAAAGAAATATTTCATTATGTATATTCTTGAAAAATATTTTTTCAGTTTCTTGGCACAGCTTATATTCTATGTATTCAATCCATTTTTTCATTGCCAACATTCCAAAATATTTATTTGGATTGAGAAAACTATTTCTGTTTTTGTAAAAATTCCCGTATACTCTTTCCAATGTATTGAAAAATACATTTTCCTCTTTGATTTCGCAGGGTATACTTTCACTGTCAATTGTCCATGTAAAAAAGTCCGCACTTATCTCACTAAAAGGATTTTCATTTGAACTGTAAGCAGAAGTACACGCCAAAATCAAATCATTTTTATCAATCATTCCCTTATAAAAATGCGGCTCATACCAATCAACTATTTGATACTTGCTTTCACTTTCTCCGCATATAATTACCGCATGTGAACCATGATTTTTTCTGTATGACACCTGATAAGGCAGATAAAAAGTATCCACTGTGACTATAACCGGAGCTCCATTTTTCAACCTCTGTGAAATATACTGTTCAGCCACTCCTGTATCTGTGAAACTCTGCTTTTTTATGCATTTTTGTATTGCTTCAACAGTCTCCAAGGTTGCAGTATCATTAAAAAGAGTACACTGCTGAAAATCCTTTAAAACCGTAAAAGAAAATGTTGAGGCAATATCAATATACAAATAAGCATTTGGAATATTATAAAATTCAAGAAGCTGGCGCAGACAGTTTTTCAAACAATGATAGTGAAATCTGCTGTCATATGTATGAGAAAATTGATAAAATGTTGTCATGTTATATCTTCCATAAGCATTACCATGAGCATTTTTCTGTTTTTATATTTTCTCATATATATTTCTTTTGAAAATAATTCATCTACCATACTGTAATAATATTTTTCTTTTGCTGTCAAATCATTAAACAGAGCATAAGGATTTAAGCTTTCCAGCTCTGTAATACCCAAATTAATTATCCCGTTAATTGCATGAATTTTATTACACGGCATATCCCAGTATTTCATTGCCGCAAAAAGACATCCATTTAATCCGTTTATTCCTATTATGCTGACATTTTCCGGGGAAATATTCTCAAAAACATATTTAATACACAATATTTGCGCTGCAATATTTTTCTTCCAGAAACTCAAACCATTTACAGCAAATTCACCATCCAAATCCTTTGAATGATAAAAACTGTTCTTGGCAATTATCACTCTATACTTATTTTCAATTAAATTATGAATGAGCCGCTCATCAAATTCGCTCTCAGCAAGCTCTTCCTGTATGCTCAAAATGAAAACAGGTTTTTCAAAATCTCCTGAAATCGGATTGATGTCCTTTAAATCAATAACATCACCATCACAATCCTTGTAAATAAATGTTTTGTATTCCAAATCATCAAAAACGTCTACATTCTGAGATTGCTCTTCGATACCGCCGATTTCACGCTCACAGTATTTTTCAAGAAATTCTTTAAATTCTTTTTTCAAATCATTAGCCCCTTTCTAAAAATTATTTAGAGATATATATTTGCATTTTATTTAACTACTCATAAAAAATTCTATTTAAAATGATTAATTAGCAACCACTACTATCAAATGTATTACAACAAGCTCCTGTAAAGGTGTTGCAACAAAAATTCTTTTCACCCATATTTGATTTGTTTAATTTAACAATAAACATGATATATCCTCCTCACAATTAACAACCATTACCGTTGTCGTAAGTATTACAGCAAGCTCCTTCAAAAATGTTACAGCAGAAGTTCTTCTCGCCCATATTTGATTTGTTTAACTTAATAATTGACATCATATCACCTCCTCATAATTTGTATTTATAATTACAGACATCCTATTCAAAATTATTATATTCATGCAAATATATATCTCTGGGTTGTACAATTTTTATTAGGATGTCATATAACTCATCTATATTTTGATGTTATATAACTGCCCATCATTGTAAAATGCGTTGGTTCAAGGCAATAGTCTTTTAAATCATGTACTGTTTTTGTAAAATAACATCCTCCGGCACAAACTCCGACAAGATTGCAGTCAAAGCATTTTTCAGGAATCTCATGCATATATTTTCGGGTTGGGTAAAATTCTTCTTCACGGATATTTCCTATACTGTGACCCTCTATTCCCGCATAAGACGGACAGTTGTAAAGAGACCCATCTGGACATATTACAAAGAAATTTTTTGTTCCGTTTCCGCAAAAAGTTTCCCACATTAAGAAGCGGAATTTTTCCTCCCTAAGTTTGTTGTATATTTCTGGCATATAATTCATAACCTTCTCATTGTGACCAGAAATATTTACGTCTTTCAATGGCGGATCTACTGGAGCAAGTCCAATGGTTACATATTCATGAAATTTATTTTTCTTTAAAAACTCTATTAAAGATACAATATGAGTAACATTTTCCTCATCAATATTTATTCTGATTGTTACACTAATATCATGTTTTCTACATAATTTTATATTCTCAATTATCCTGTCAAAGCTTCCCCCTCCGTCTGAAAGAATCCTACGTTTGTCATTTATTTCCTTGGGTCCGTCAATTGTACATTGTATGGATTCCACTCCTGCTTGTTTCAGTTCTGTAAGATTTTCATCTGAAAGCAAATAGCAATTTGATATCATATTGAATTTTAATTCAACACCTTGTTCCTTAAGTTTAGTAAGTGTATTCAAAAACAGTAAATTCTGTTTATGCCCAAGCATTGGCTCACCGCCAAATAATTCCACAGTAAGTTTCTTTAAATTGTTTTTTGAAATATAATTAATGAGCCAGTTTGCCGCCAATACTGTGTCTTCATCCGACATGGTATCATCAACTGTGCAATCATGGTCTGTAGCAGAAATGATACAGTATGGACACCTGAAATTACAATTAAACGTTGGTATAAAATACATTACAACTGCCTGTGCCTCATCTCTGCTATATCGAACTTTAGAAAAAACTTCTTTCTCGCGATAATTATTAGTTACTATATAGTCCTCTAAATATAGCTCTGCAATTACATCCTTCATATCTTCAGTAATTTTTTCTTTAAAACTTCCTTTGATATATTCATCAATGAGTTTAAGTTCTTGACCCGCCATTTTACTGACTCCTCTGGTAACACTATTGAAGATAATAGTATCGTCGCCAATTTCATAAAAATTGATAAACTTTGACCATCTCATTTTTCACACCTCACCTATATTTATTTCTTTGCTATATTTCAATTGAATAAGCTCTTTCATATAATTTTTTCTGCAAACCTTGCGCTCATGCCATTTCCCGCCGGAAACTACACTTCGGTACGGACACCCTCCACAACAAACCCCTGCAAGTTCGCAATTTATGCAGCTTTCCCATGGCTCCAGTCCAATTTGCCTTATATATTCTTGATTTAATTTGCTCTCTGTCACACTGCCTACGGAATATTTTTCATCTCCAACTAATGATGGACATTTATACAGCTTACCATCCACATTTACCATGTACCAAAATTCACTCATCATCCAGCAGTTGTTGATTTCACCATAAGCAATTTTAAATCCATGTTCCACTGCTTCTCTGATAATTCGAATATTTTCTTTAAGCATATTCCCTGTATCTGTGCCATCTGTCATAAGTGTGTCACTGATACAAAGTGCAGTATACCTATTTAAATTCACCCTCTTTAACAGCGAAAGCAAGCTTCCTATATGTTTACAATTCCCCTCATCAACATTAATGCGTATTGTAAATTGGATTTCATCATCGGAACGAAGTGTTTTCATCACATTATTCACGATGATATTAAATGTTCCTCTTCCATCCTTATATATTCTTCTTGAATCATGAATCTTTGCTGGTCCATCAAGCGTAATCTGATATGAAGTAATTCCCATTGTTTTTAACTCTTTTATAGTTTCATAATCCAATAGCACTCCATTTGTAATCATATTAAAGTTCACTTCAAATTCATTGTTTGAAAAACCCTCTGTCAGTGTTCTAATTGCTTCTTTGTTTATCAGTGGTTCTCCGCCTGTCATGGTAATTTGTATCTTTTTTACCTTTTTTTCTGAAGCCTTTCTCAATATCCATTCCACTGTCTTTATGCAGGTTTCCTTTTCCATATAGTTGGCAGGTTTGTTTAAAAGACTGTCTTTTTCAAAACAATATGGACAAGCCAAATTACAGTCATTTGTAAGAAATATCCAGCAAGCAAGTGTTTCTGATGTATGTATCTTTTCTTTTATTTTTTCTCGTGCTGTCTGCTCCTCTGTTTCATTTGAATTAACCCGAAACCCTTCACATGAAAGTTGATTTAAATATTCTGTATTTGAAAACTCTTCATCTGTTGAAACAGCCAGTTTATTATGTATCGAATTGTAAATATACATCTTGCCATCTTTATTCCATGATGTATTATATTTCGACCACTTCATTTTTCTCACCAAAAAGTTGTCCTTTTATATCTTCCTTATTTAAATTTCTCGTTTTTTGTATCTCTGTCTCTTCATTTACAAACCTTATTACATCACCAACTGTTTTCAGAGCGAGAACTTCATCCTCAGTAATTGTAATTTTAAATTGCGTTTCAATATTGATAATAACTTCAACAATCTCCAGCGACGACAATGCCACTGTATTCTGTTCTGCATTAACCTGATCTCCTCTAAGCAGATATTCTTCGCTTATTTGAGAAATATCCTCCACAAAATCAGAAATAAATCCATTAAACATTTGTAAACTCATTACAGCCATCAGCTCATCTCCCTTATTTTTTAATTATGTTTAAATTTTACGTTTCAAAAATAGTATATCTTACATGCTCTTCATCCAAATAAAACCTCTTGTACTCGTGACACAGAAAACCTTTCAATTCAACTGAATAATATTTTTCATTCAGAAAAACACTATCCCTTAAATGTCCCTCATACACAAATCTGAGGTTATTCCATATGTATTCATTAAAGTAATTCAGAGATATATAATTTGTACTAATTTTGTGGAGCAAGAGCTCTTCAAATGCATATTTCATTAAATGGCAGAGCGCTTCCCTCAATTCAGCTTTATTTTTCTCATCTATAATGAATCCATCTATTTTGGCATTTCTATTGTCTTTATCAATGTTATATAACAGTGCGATTCCGACTGTTTCCTCTTTTGACACAATCCTATATGCCACATTTTTATCGTTGAATATATCTATTCTTCTGTCTATTAAGTCAAGTTTCTCACCTTGCTTTTTGTTATAGATTTCTACTATTTCTGATTTGTTCATTATTTTATCAAGACTTATATTGTTAAGTTCAATTTTCTCTTTCATTTTAAATTCTTTTAAACTCCTCTTTGTTATATTCTATATATCTGCTTAGTGCCTCTTTATCAAGCTCTTCAACATGTTTTATCCTCTGCTCTATTTTTTCGAAATCCTGAGTGTTATACCCTTTCATTTTTATTTTGTTAATAAAATTGGCAAATCGCTTTGCACTCTTTTCTGTTTCTTCAAAAAGCTTTAATATACTCTCTGTGCATTTTAAAGGTGTATGTTCATTCAGATATCTCACTCTGTTAACCATGTCCTTTTTATGTTCATAAAAGCAATATATTTCTGCCATTCCTATATTTCGGTTCTTTTGAATACGCAAATCACACAGATGTATTAATTCATCATAAATTTTTATTCCCCACTGCGCTTTATAATGTGCGGCACCATAAGGGCGTTCACGTTTAAGAGTATTAACTCCTTCATAATAATCAAGCAGATGCCATTTTATTTTCTCTATGTTTATATTGAATTCTTGATTTTTTTTCTTATACAAAACTGTTAAATGACCATAATCTCTTGTAAAATCGGATTCATATGCTTTTATAAAATCCTCATAGGATACATTAAATTCCACAAGTTTGGGTCCATTATATGCATATACATTAAAATTCTCTGTCTCATCATCATAACCATGAATGAGTATGTCATGCATCCTGTGTACAATAATATTCATGGTACTTATGTATGCATCATCACAAAAGGTATAGATGTAATACTCATTATCTATAAATCTTTTATACATTTCTATAATCTCGTCTCCTACCTGAAGACGGCTACCTGATATTTTTACATTTTGAAGCGGTTCATAATCATTTTGGTCTTCATTGTCGTATAATCGGACTATAACATTTTCATCATGAAATCTTGCTGTGTAAATTTGTATAAAGTTGCTGTAATACCAATTGAGTATGTCTTTTTCACTTGTAAAAATTATTGATAAGGGCAATGCCAAAAATTGATGTGATGTTTTGGGCGGCTCTGCTACTGTCAGTTTTTTTCTCATGACTCTCCCCCTTTTATTTGAAATTTAAGTGTAAACAAAATCTAAGCTAAGTAAACCTTTGCCCAAAAATTATTTCTTACAAATATTGAGATTAATTATTAGTATAATGTTTTTGATTTATAAATTATATTTATTATTGTTTATAGTAAATAATTTCTTTATTAGTTAAAATAATACATTGTTCCCCTAATTTTGTCAATTACTGAGGAAATACTCAAAAAATTTCCCTTTTTACCTTTTCTAGTGGGTATACTGCACCACACGGTTCCTTGTACCCACTAGAATTTGAAAAATATTACTCCCACTCCGAATCCAATCACTTCTCACTGGCTCTTTTTACTTTTTCTAGTGGGTATACTGCTCCACATGGTTCCTTGTACCCACTAGAATTTGAAAAATATTATTCCCACTCTGAACCCAACCACTTCTCACTGGCCCTTTTTACCTTTTCTAGTGGGTATACTGTACCACATGGTTTCTTGTCCCCACTAGAATTTGAAAAATATTACTCCCACTCTGAACCCAACCACTTCTCACTGGCTCTTTTTACCTTTTCTAGTGGGTATACTGCTCCACACGGTTCCTTGTCCCCACTAGAATTTGAAAAATATTACTCCCACTCT